>Ga0314855_100172_pt1 | contig 13948 bp, 20 predicted proteins | sample 2018CB1WmetaG_FD_203636 | JGI IMG/M metagenome (GOLD analysis project Ga0314855, IMG submission 203636) | Cryopeg brine viral communities from Beaufort Sea near Barrow, Alaska, United States - 2018 CB1W | ecosystem: Environmental > Aquatic > Marine > Coastal | place: USA: Alaska | collected... | reverse complement strand
CTTCACGTTCCGTCTTTCGACCTCGATCAACTCCGTCAATCTGCCCCTGGCCGACAAGAACTCGGGCCGGCCGAGAAGCCCCTCGGCATAGTCGACGCCGACCTGGCGCAGACGGCCCTCGAGCTCGGCGAGGACGCGGACCGGATCGTCGGCCGACTTGTCGACCATCGCCACAGCGTCGCCCATCGCCTTCTGGGAAGACTTCCGAAGCGTGCGAGCAATGACCCTCTCCGCGATGTCGTCTTCGAGGTATTCGGCGGTGACGCTGATCTTGCCGCAGGACTTCCTGTGGCCCGGTTTGCCGGCCACGTACTTGTCCCGACATGTGTAGATTCGTACGGGCCCTGCGACGCGCTCACCGGTCGATGTGGACAGCCCGTATTTGCAGATGCCGCAGCGGAGCATCGAGGACGACAGGAGCGCGACCCCGCTATTTCGCTGGACTCCGCGGGCGGCTTTCGTGCGAGCGAACCGTTCGCTGAGTCTTCGCCATTCGTCCTCGGACAGGATGGGCTCCCAGAGGCCCGGCCCAACCGGTTCGCCCCTGTAGCTCGCGATCCCCGCGGTTCGCGGGTTGGTCAGAATCCGGCGGGCGCTGATGAGGCTCCACCGAGTCCCTCCGCGGGGGGTGGGCACCTCGTCGTCGTGCAGCATGTCGACGACCGCGTTGAGGGTTTCGCCGGCGAGGATCATCCCCGACATCCGGCGGATCACGTCGGCCTCGAACGGCTCGACGGTCTTGCGGTCTTCCTTCCAGCCGAACGGGCGCGCACCTCCCATGTTCGGATTCCCCGCGAGCGCGGACTGTCGCTTCTGCGCTCGCTGCCGTTCGCTTTTCAACTCGATCTCGTGGCGTGCGACAGCGCCCAGCAGGCGAGCGACCAAACGACCGGCAGACGTCGACAAGTCGATCTCGCCAGCGCGGCAGGTCGAGAAAACGACCCCGGCTTCATCCGCGATCGGGATGAGGACTTCCAACTCGTGCGGCTGTCGATAGAGCCGATCGACGTGCCACGCAATGACAGCACCGACCCGCTTCTCTTTCATGTCGACGAGCAGGCGTTCATACTGGGGCCGACGGACCCCGGTAGTCGCGCTGAGGTCGTTGTCGACGTAGACGTCCGAGACGTCCCATCCCATTTTCTCGGCGAGAGCCCGACACTCAGATTCCTGGCGCTGGACGCCCAGAGACTCACCTCGGACGTCCTTGGAGATTCGGACGTAGATAGCGGCTCTCATGCAAATATCACCTTCTGGCGGTCGTGAAGATTGCGACCTTAGCACGAGTGTTTAAGGAACGGTCACCTCAGTCGTTGTTCCTTAAACACATTCGGGCGCGGATCGGTTCAAACCGGTGTATGTGGGCTCGTATAGACTGGGGCCACCTTCGTCCTGGCGGTCGAGGAAAGGGACCCCGAGCAGTTATCTGCTCGGGGTCCCTCTGGTTGGGCTGTGGTTTATAGAGCGGTGACGGGGACGACCCAAGCCCTCCCTACGCGGCGAGCCGGGAGCGACCCTGATTCGATGCGCTGGTGGACAGCCTGGCGGGACGTGCCGAGCTTCGCGGCGACCTCGGGTATCGACATCAGTTCCGGCAGTTCCATGATGTCGCGCTCGACCCGGCGATCGAACTCTTTGGACGTCATCCCGTGAACGGTGACGACGGGCCATGCGGTGAGGCCGAGCGCGATCGTTATTGCCTGCTGCAAGGTCTTCGTGTCGACGGAGACGATGACGCTCAGCCAGCCCCGCATGGATGTTGACACGACGGCGCTGAGCCCTTCGTATCGGTCGATGATTTCGTCGGTGATCTCCTCGGTGTTCTCGCGGAGCGCGAGTTCGATCTCGACGTTATAACTCGTCATCTTCGTGGTTCCCCTCGTTCTGTTCGCTTCTGATCTAGTTACGTTCCGTGCACAATGGACCTCGGGGAGAGGGAGGTAATTCACCCACCTCCCTCTCCCCTTCACTCACCGCTGTTGCGGCCAGACGAACCCAGCCCGTTTCAGCGGGGCAAGCGAGTTCAGGAAAGATCGCTGGTCACTGGGGGTCCCAGCGAACGTGGCGATCTTCTTGCCATTCAGGTACACAACGGGGTGTCCCTTCTTTGACTTCTCGACCACGAAACCGTCGGCCTCGAGAGCCTTGATTACTTTCCGTAGGTCCTTGTTCATTTCTACCTCCTAACTTAGTGTTTGACAAGTTCAACTTATCAAATTGGTTGACGTGTGTCAAGGTGGGTTGATGTTGGGTGGCTCAGTTCGCGCCGATCGTGGAGCCGATGTCGAGCAGTCGCACCTCCTCGCCGCGCTTCTCAGTCGGCACGATCGGAGCGTGCTCTTGCCACAGGTGCGATCCGTAGAGGAACGTCATCCAGCCGATCCCATTCTCGATGTCCTCCCAGACGGTCGGCGATGATTCCCAATCATCCTCGTGGTCGTAGAGCACTTCGCCCTCAACGTTGAGGACGCGGCCCGGCGACACCCGGGGGTCCCCGTCGTCGTCCCACTCCTGGGCGAGCGTGATCCCGGTGGCCTTCGGCCAGTTTGCCCGGACAGCGAGAGCGACCAGTCGGGCCGACTCGAGCTGCATCCGAGCTTCGACCTTCGAGTGTTCGGCGCGGAGGACGGCGAGCGCGTCGGACTGGGCGGCGACCGCGTGGCTCCTCATTCGCTCTCGCCTGCCGGCGTGAACTCGTAGGACCCGACGTGGTGGAGTTCTATCCACTGACCCCGGTCCACATGAACCTCGAACACGTCGTCCCGGAAGCGGAGACGGTCGCCGTCGACGACCTCGATAAAGGTGTCGCTCTCCGGGATCGAGTGAAGTGCGATCACGGTTGCGCGCTCATTGGCATATGCGATCGGCCCGGAAACCATCGGACCGTTCTGGACGACCCGACCTTCGCCGGTCGCGTCCCAGCCAAAGATCGAGTAGTGGCGATGGGTGCCCAAGAGGGTCAGGGCGACTCCGGCGCCGTCGAAGTAGCCGGCCTCGTCCGGGAATGTGTGGGACTGCTTGACGGGGATGGTCTGGACTGTGTTCATGGTGTTGCTCCTTCGTATGGGTTGGTCTGTGTAGGTGGGTGGCGCTCAGTCGATGTTTGCGTCGACGAGGGCGAGCCACGCGGGGTCCAACTTTGACCGGCGGTAGTCGGAGTCGAGGTTCGGGATTGCGAACTCCAAGCGAGTCACGCGATCATGCGCGTCGTTCCAGCGGTTGCCCACGTCGTCGGGGATCGTTTCGCCGGTGTTGCCCCATTCGACAAAGAACACGGCGACCGCGTTCTTGGCATCTTCGAGTTCCAGTTCGAGTGCCTTGCGGGTGCTGGTGTAGAAACTGCGCTTCATGGTGACTCCTGTTTTCGTGGCGGTCGTTGTTGTCGTGGTTATGGTTATAACTTATGTCATCGGTTGACCTATGTCAAGTCGGTATAACCATCAGGCGTCTTGGGGATACCTCGCCCGATACCCGGCATCCGGTCCGCGATAGACGCCACGCAGGAACGACCCCGGCACCAACCACGGATATTCGTTCTGTCCGTGCGCCCAAACGTGGTGGCACTCCGAGCAGAGATGGGCGAGGTTGAACGCATCGCCTGGTCCACCTCGAGCCCTCGTCACCCTGTGGTGCATGTCCGTCGCCGGCAGGAGCTCACACCGTTCACAGATGCCCCGCGACCGACGTCGCACTTCCGCAGCAGCGTCGGCCTTGACTTCGCCGACACGAGCCTTCGTCTTCGACCGCGGGTTCACCCTGGTCTGCCGCATCGGCGCCGACCCGGAGCGCATCGGAGTCTTCCGGGTCAGCGGGGTCCTTTTCACCAGAGACTCTTGCGGAGGTCCGCGCCTCCGAACTGGCAGATCGTGGCACCCCCGGACAGTCGGGACATGATCCGCGGCCCGAACCGGTCGTGCAGTTCCGCGCTGGTGGCATTCGTCGTGATGATCTGGCGCTTGCCCTCGCGGGTGCGCTCGTCGACGACACCACCGAACTGCTCGATCGCCCAGTCGGTCGCCCGTTCAGTCGCCAGATCGTCGAATAGGAAGACGTCCGCATCGACCGCGAGGCGTGGGGCTGGGGACGGTGCAGCGGAGGGCCGCATCGCTGCGAGGAGGTCCAGCAGGGTCGCGCCGTACGCTCGGGCGCCCGACGCGACAGCGGCCCGCAGAACGGCATATCCGGCGTGCGTCTTCCCTGTGCCAACTCCCCCGACAAGGATCAGGGTTTGCGAATCCGATTCCCACCATTCGACGATCTGCTTCATCGCGGGCCGCGACTGGTCGAGGTCGTCGAGACATGCGGCGGAGAATCTAGCTGGGATGGAAGCCTCGAACACTTTCTGGCGAGACTCGGCCCGGCGGTGCTCGATCCATTCTCTCGTGTCCGGGTCGGGTAGGTCCGGCTCCGGCTCCGACGGGTCGATCGCGATGCTGTCCATGATCCTGTTCAGATCGCTCGTGAGGTCACGCATTGGTGGGCTCCATCCATTCGGCTCCGGTCATGATTTTTTCGACGCCGTTGTATTCAGCGCCGATTCCTGCTCGGGACTCCGACTTGTCCAAAGGTGGGAACGGTTCGTCGTCCCAGCCGCCGCGTGCAAGCCACGTTGTCGGGTGCGGGATGAACTTCTTCTCCGGCAGGTTCGGGTCGACGGCGAGACGACGAACGCCTTCGATGATGTGGCTCGGCGCAGTGGCCTTCGTGGCTTTCGTGAACGCCTTCGAGGCCAGAATCTTGCCGGTCTTGCGCGGGTAGAACTTCCAGAACGCCTCGAACAAGTCATGGGCGGTGGGATCGCTCGACGCGTCAGCGGTGAGCAAGAGTTCTTCTTCCAATGGTTCTTCTTCTAGTGGTTCTTCTTCTGTGGGCACGGGTGCGGCTAGGGTGTCCGCACCGGTGCGGCTAGGGTCGCCGCACGGGTGCGACTGGGGGGTAGCCGCACGGGTGCGGTTAGGGGTCGGCGACCATTCGAGCGAATACAGGGTCGACTTGAACGACCGATTATCTTTCTTCCGCGTCGTGCGTCCCAGCCAGCCAGACGTCTCGAGCTCGGCGATCGCACGGTCCACCGAGTCGACCGAGCAGCCCAGCGATCGGGCCAAGGTTGGGCGGGACGGAAACGCTTTGCCTTCGGTGTCGGCGTAGTCGTCGAGCACCGCATAAGCGGACTTCGCTCGAGCCGAGATCGCCCCGTCTCGCAGCAATGCTCTTGGGGTGCGACCGTACGAGGGTGCCGACGTACGGATCGTTGTTTCGGATTGCATGATGAAACCTGTCTTTGCCTCTGTGAGGCTTGTTAGCGGTCGAGGTGGGGAATGTGTGGCGGGGAGGCCAGCGCGAGCACACGGCCCGCGCTGGCCTGCCGTCAGGACGTGAACGGGTCGGACGTCGGGTGCAGCGCGGCGTGCTTGCCGGAGTGCTTGGTCTTGAGCAGACACTCGCCCTGGATCGGACCGAGATCGGCCTCGTCCTCGACCACGGCCGCAGGGTCAGCCTTGACGGCCTTGACGTTCGCCTTCCGCACGTCCTCGACGGATCGAAGATCGGACAGAACCGATTGGCCGCATTCGCCCTCTGGTGCGTCATAAGGCACGACCGAGATTGATTTGTTGCCCGGCCTGCCCGGCTTCATCGGCAACTCGAGCCCAGCCTTGCGATACATGGTTTCCATCGCCGCGAAGTCGGGTGACGGTTCGGTCGGTTTCCCGCCGGACCAACCGAGCTTGAACGCTTGACCGCCGTGGTGATAGATCGCCGGATCGGACCCAGTGACCATCGCCTTCGCCTTGTCCTTGAGCGCGCTGCCCTCGCGGGTCAACTCGAGCCCACGGTGGTAGTCAGCGAGCGCCTCGGTCCGGTCCTCGTCCTCGACCAGGAGGAGCGTCTGCCGTGGCAGATCGCCGACCTGTTCGCCCCAACACGCGGTCAGGAACTCACAGTTGTTGCAGACGTAGGACAGGCCCGGGCCGTCTTCGTCCCGTGGCAGGTCTTCGGGCTTGGCCGATTCTGTGACTTGCCCGACCCACTCCCACGCTTCGTCCGTGATCGACTGGTCGTACTCCTGCTCGTACAGGTATTCGTCATCGTCGCCGGAGCGGGCGACATACCGGAGTTGGACTCGTTGGACGTCGATCGGCCCGACTTTGGCGAGCATCTTGTCGGTCAGTTTTCTGGTCACCTTGACCTTCCCGCGGCGGAGAAGATCGGCGTACATGTGTGTTTGGAACAACTGCGCCCGCGAGGGTCCAGCCGACCTCATGTGGTCGACCATTCGCCTGTCTGCCTTCGTCTTGAGGTCGTCGACCGTCGGGACATCGACGTGACCCTTGATCGGCCCGTCTTGGACGGTCGTCTCGATGAACGCGCCCCATTCGCGGCGCATCACTTCCAGCGCGCCGGTGTGGAACCAAGTCCCAGCGATCGCAGCCATGCCCGACCCGTGCTCCGGGTCAGATTTCGGGGTCCGGTGGAACTCGTACCCCGCACGGCGACGACAGACGCCGACCGACGATGGGCCGAGCGAGCGTTGCCGTGATCGTGGCTTCCGTGCGTCGACAGCCTTCGCCGCGTCTGAGAGCAGCAGGCGACTCATGCGGTCGCGCCGACTGGTTCACGGTCGTCGGCCGGGCCGTCATGTGGCGGCGCTTCACTTGCCGCGGCTTGGCGGAGTTTCTCAGCGTCGTCGGTGGCAGGCGGTTCTTCCTGGCCGGAGGCTTCGCGCCGGATCGCATCGAGGCGAGTTTTCACCGCTTGGTTCAGGGCTTCGAGATCGTCCGGCCTGAGCTTCGGCTTCTCTGACTCCCACAACTCTTTCAGCGCGACGTCGGTTTTGCTCTCGGAGACGCGATCCAGCAGGCCGGTCATTTCGTCCACGCGGAGCGAGGGCATGTTTCGGACGGTGGTCCCCGTGTCGACGCCGAGCCTGTCAAAGATGATCTCGTCGAGGTCGAGGTCTGGAAGGTCGAGCGGTTCGCCGTCCATCTGGCCGAGTTTCAGACCGCGGCCTCCGATGAGTTGCGCGCGGCGCGGCGAGCGGAACATTCTGATCCACACCGACGCCTCGAACGCGAGTTCTTTCTGGCCTTCGACCTTCCATTCCTTGCGTCCCTCGATCGGTTGGCCGTTCGCCCCGATAACGGCGACGTCCTTGCCACGAGCGGTGACGACGACGATTCCGGGAAACGACTGCAATAGGTCCAACACGCGCCGGTGGCGGTTGTTCGCGTCGTTCCACAGGTTCGACGTCGCCGACACCTCAGCGTTCGGATCGGCAGAGAGCGCACGCTGTCCGGCCTTTGACCGCTTGGCGCGGTCCGCGGTCCAGTTCGACAGCATCCTCCACAGGGCGGTCATGGTGTCGACACCCAGCACGACCGGCGGCTCGCCGGCCTCGGAGGCACGCTTGGCCTCCCAGTAGACCGCGGTGATCTGTTCGACAATTTCGGCGTATGAGCCGTCGTGAACAAGGACTTCGTACTTCGCGCCCTCGATCGCGCCGTACTCGTCTGCGGAACCTTCGCCGAGGTCGAGCCAGTAGCAAGCGCCGACTCGTTTCGACGCCGACAGTTTGGCGAGCGCGAACGACTTCCCGGCCTTCTCCTCACCCTCGATCAGGATGAGCGGCCACGGGACTAGGCCCGTAGGTTTGCGGGACTTGATTTGGGGGGTCGCTTGGGACATTTGTTACTCCTTCATCGGTGGCGGTCGACCTCATCAGAGGTTGAGGTGACTCATTGTTGTGTATTCCTATGAGAAAGTCACGCCGACTGCAGCTGACGTATCGAGAACACGTCTTCCCAGTCGGGGTGCCGGCCAACGATCAGCCGGACATAGCGTGACGTGTAGTTGTTGTTCAGGCGGAACTCGTCGCCTTTCGTGGCCCGGCCGTACTGCCAGCGCAGCACCTCGGCCAGCATCTTCATGCCCACGCGTCGATGACCTCGTTCGAGGTAGTCCGCAGTGAGCGTCTCGAGGGCTTCGAGGACCCAAGGATTGAGCCGGTGGAACTCCTCGAACCGCTCCTGGATGGTCAGGCCGGCGACGACATCGGAGGACCTGAGCGTCTCCATGTCGAGGATCATCTGCCCGCTGGTGTGCTCGATGCTGGCGGTCATACGAGACTCCTTCATGTGTGTGCGAATGTTTGACTGTACCTTCATATGACGACAGATTTCACGACCCGTCGATCTCAAGCTCGGCGGGACCGGTCAGTTTGGCGGAACACGAGTCGCAGCGGAACCCGGCGTGCTCCCATTCGGGACCGTCGCTCCAACTGGCGAGGAAGCGGCCACCTTCGGCATCGGTGCCCATCCAGTTCCAACGCTCAGCAGTGTCGACCTCCTGAATGATCTCGTCTCCTTCTTCGTCCCCATCCTGGCCGTGCAGGGCAAGGCAGCGCGGGCAGCGCAGCCCGGTCACTTGACCGGCGCTGTCGCGGACCATGAGCACCAGCGGGCGCTCCCCACCGGCGGCTTCGAGCAACGCCTGGACGCTGTGCCGGACCATTCCGACCGACTCGCGGATCGCCTGCGACTTCGTGGTCGACTCGATCTTCGCGATCTCGTAGAGCGCGGCAAGCGCGAGGTCGGCGGGGGTCGTCTTTGTGGTCGTCATTTTCATGCTCCTTCGGTAGTGGCGAGAGCGCGGATCGCTTCGCCCAACTGATCTGCGTAAATGTCGTCCCGGCCGGACACGGGGAGGTGCCCCATCTGCTTCCGGTCGTACTTCGTGATCCTGATGTCATACAAGTCGAGCGGGTTCAGGCGAACCCAGAGCCAGTGGCTCCTGCGACCGCCCATCTTGAACTTGACGTAACCGTCTTCCTCGTCGGTGACTGCCGAGTGCAGCCCGAGCTCAGCGCGGACCCAGAATCCGATTTGCTCGACGACAGTCTTGGAGTCGGCGCGGAGCGACCCGCGGCCGTCGAAGATGTCAGCGACGGTCAGCGCGACGGTGGCGCTCATGCCTGGAATCCCATCGAGCCCATGATCTGCTCGGTCATGGCGAGTTCGTCGATGACGATGTTCAGGCCGATGATCTCGATGTCTTCGGCCTCCGCGTCGTGCGCAGCAGTCATCAGGATTTCGCGGGCGACTTCGACCATCTGGGCGGGGTTCATTCCTTCGACGAACTGGCGGGTGCCGGGGGCGATGTTCATTGTGTGCTCCTATGTAGTGTTGCGCGATCGGTATGGTTATAACTTATATCATTGGTTGACACATGTCAAGTCGATATAACCATACCGATCGGGACGTTGCTTAAGCGAGGACCGCGGTCGAGGCGACGAGCACGGACTCGACGAGACGCTCACCGGCGCCGTCCCGCTGCGGCGTGTAGGTCACCGAGACTGCACCCTTCCCGAGCAGCGCCCGCGCTTCCCACTTCCCGTAGTTGCGCTCCGGGTGAGCGGCTCGAGACTGCTCGACTGCGCGGTGCTCCTCGTTGCGGAGCGTTTCGGTGGCGACCCAGCGGGCGCTCCCCGTGGCGACGGTGTGCTCCGTTTCGACGATCGTGCCGACACACTGCAGCGGGTATGCGGTGTCCTTGAATCCTCCGTCTGCATGATGGTGGCGAACCAGGAGCGCAGGAGCCGGCGTGCAACCGATGATCTCGACGAGCGCCCCGGAGCCGGTCTGGGTATCGAGCTCAGCCCAAACCATCTGGCCCTTGAGCGCCTCGGCGACGTGACGCATCGCGCCCTGGCCTCGGTGGCTGTACCAAGCGTGTACGGAGGATTCGGCGACGGTGTTCCCGAAGTGGCGAGGATGGATGACAGACATGGTGACTCCTATGTGGCGTTGCGCGATCGGTATGGTTATAACTTATGTCATTGGTTGACGTGTGTCAAGTTGATATAACCATCAGGTCACGAGGGCCCGGCCATGACAAGACAGGGCCACACCGAATCGGTGCGGCCCTGCTCAGGATGTTCAGTTACTCAATGACCCTGACTCTTGCGGATGCGGGCGAGCACCCGTCGGTCGGCCTTGAGGCCCTTGCGGGCCGCAAACTCGAGTATCTGCTCCTCGGTCCACAGCGGTGTCCCCGACGCCTGGACGACCGGATCAGGGAGTTGCTTCTTAGTCGTGCCGCGCTCGGTGTTCCAGCGATAGACCGTGAACTGGGCGACCGGGAACAGCTCGACCATTTCTTTCAGCCCAATCAGGACGGGCAACTGCGGCTGCACCTCGGGTGCGGTATCGGATTCGCTCATGGACATAGGCTATACCACGCCAGTCCGAGTGGGCAAGAACCTATAACCGATCCATGTGCATAACGTCGGGTTCGGTGCCGAACATCTCTCGCAGATGAAAGAGTTCGTCAGCCAACTCCTGCTCCTCCATCGACCGGTCCAACCGGACCGCGCGGTCGACCATCACCACGACCGCCGAGAACGCGAGGACCGAGTATCCGATCCCCACGCCCAGGACAGTCCCGGCGACCCGGATGAGGGGGCGGCGGAAGTTCACCGATAAACCCCGTCAGCGCCCTCGACAAGACGCTTGAGCGGTTGCACCTTGGCGCGGGCATAGGTGCCTGCGATGAGGGGCGCAACGAACGCCACGAACACGAGGACCGCGTTCACCTTCTCGGGCAGGTCGCCAACCCCGATACCGAGTCCGGCCGCGAGCACGAATGCTGCAGCTGCGACCGACGAGACGACGGCGGGCTCGTATCCACCGGCAACTTCGCGGACCGTTTCAATGATTCGATTCTTCATATTTACTCCTTCTGGTGGATGTTGACTTGGCTTAGAACTCGACTCGGAAGATGAGCATGAAGTGGTCAGAGATGCCGGGCTCGGCCAGCACCAGGCGACCGTCGGTGATCTTGCAGCCGCGGGTGTAAACGCCGTCGAGGTGCGTGCCCTCTTGGGCCGGCGGGTTCTCGAACCCGTTGTGGCTGTTGTATTCGGCGTTCTCCACATCGCATTGATCGCGCCAGTCCACGAACCCAACGTCCTCGAGCTGTTTGCGCGGAGGATTCCCGCCAGAGTCCGGCGAGGTGTTGTTGAAGTCACCCGTGACCAGAACCGGGCCGACGATGTTGTCGACGTATTCGGCGAGCACCTGGCCTTGCACTTCCCGCGCCTCGGGGTCGCCCGACGGCATATGAGTGTTGACGACCGTCAGGCGTTCCCCGGCCCGCTCATAGAGGACCGCGGTCGCATTGCGATGCTGATACGCACCGAGAGGAACGTCCTCGCGCTCGATTTCTTCCCACCGGTCGCGGAGCGAGAACATGTCATTTCGGCCGGCCGACGGTATGTGTTGCCAGTCGTCCGTGCCCAAGCCCGCGTCGATGTCGTACCGCATGAGCGAGGTGTTGATCTCGCAGAGCAAGACCAGCGAGCACCTGGCGTCGACGATCGCGTCCACGACCTTCGGGCCACGCTCAGACCACGCTAGATCGCCCCCGGCCTTGTCGCCATGATTCCCGCCGTAGGCATTCCAGAACAGACCCCAGAATGCGACCGGATCGTCGTCCGCCTCCGGGACCGGCTCCGGGTCTGGCTTCGGGTCTGGTTTCCCTGCAATGGGGGCCGCGAGGCGCGAGAGCGTCGTCGGGCCGTTGTACCCGTCGGCGTCGTCGCCGGCCCAGCCTTGCGCTTCCTGGAACGTCTGGACGTTGGCCCGGTCGCCCTCAGACCACTTGGCCGAGGTTGGGGTCGCAGCGATCGGCAGATCGAGAGCTCGGAGGTGCTCCTCAAGTCGTCCGCGCAACCATGTGATGTGCGCACCCTCCGATGTGCCGAACCGTGGGTAGAGGTTGGGATCGACAAACTCAGAACCGGCAGGCGTTTCCGGCCCGGTGACTTCTCCTTCTCCTCCTAGCGCGTAGAACACGATGAGGTCGACGTCGAGGTCGCCCGGGTCGCCGTGGTGGTTTTCCTGGGCGTGCTGGTGGCCGAGCATCCCGCGGCCGGCGTTCCACTCCGCGGCCGTCATGCGCTGGCCGTTCTTGTTTCCGTAGGAGTCCGGGTAGGGCAACCAGCCGCGCGGCGCACCGTCCTCGATCGGGAACGCCGGGTATTCGGCGTGCAACCATGCCGGAATCTGCGCGATAAGTTCGAGCATCCACGGCTCAGCGTCCGGCCAATAGATGTAGTCGACGCCCGCGCGGAGGTTGCCCCAAGACCGACGATGAGACGGATCGCAGGTTCCGACCAGTTCGACCTGGAAGATGTTCAGGACGTTCGTCTCAACACCACCAGCGGCATTGACGAGAGCCCGTGAGGACATGTTCGCCGGGTAGTGGCCGCGGATCGACAGGGTGCGGGCACCGATGTTCACGCGGGCCGTGACGTTCGGCGCCGTGGCCCCGTTCCGGTAGACGCTGTTCGAGGGGAAAGAGGGCCCCTCGGTGGAGTGCCACAGGAGCACGTTCGGGTCCATCTTCGAGCCGGGATAGTTCCGGGCGAAATATTGCGTCTTCGTGTCCGTGCCCGGCGGGAAAGTCTTGCTCATTGTGTGCTCCTATGACGGATTGTTTGGCGGGATTACTGAGGGTCGGCAGGACGAGTCCTTGACGACTTGTGATGTTTCGTCGCTGTAGTGCATGACGAATTTGCCTTCGGGGTTGCAGGTCGTGGTCGTGACACTGCGCCCGCTCTCGCCCTTCGCGCCGGCGTCGCCGGTGTCGCCGGTGTCGCCTTGGATCGACAGTCCAGGGGCGCCTGTTTGACCGACTCCCCCGTCTTCGCCGCTGCACTCGTCCCGATCAGCGCAGTAGCGGCGCTGCGCCCCGTCGAGTTGATCGACAGTCGGCCCCGGCCCGCGAGGTCCCGGGATCGGGACGTACCGGACATTCCGGGGAACCGGTGCGGATTCCTTCACGACCGGTTCTTCACCCAACGACTCGATCTGCTGGGTGAGAAGGTCGGTAGCGTCCCTCTGTTGACGCAGTTCCACGACCATCACCGCGCGCTCTTTGTCGCTGCGCTGAGTTTCTCGCACCGCGTCAGTGGCCGTCTGGATCGCTTGAGCAATTCCGAGGCTCATCGCGATCGTCACGAGGACCACGAGGCCCCACCTAATTCTGGACCAGGACATCAGGACCCTCTATTCATCACGTACAGGGCCAATGGGACTAGCGTCGGGATGAGTAGTCCAGTGGCAACCCAGCGCACCCACAGGCCCGTTCTCAGGAGGCTTGCGGTCTGCGCGTCGGCGGCTTCTTTCCGGGCCTTGGCCTCAGATTCAAGCGCCTCTTTGCGTGCCGTGGCCTCAGATTCAAGTGCTTCTTTGCGAGCGTCCCGTTCCTCCATGAGGTTCAGCGCCAACTCGGCGTGACGTTCACGCATCCGGGCCATATCGTTCGCGTGCTCTCTCGACGACACCATGCTTTTCGCCATGTCATCAAACCGGAGATTGAGCGAGGCGAACCCGTCTTTCAGGTCACTCCGCATCTGGTTGACGTCGCGCTTTAATTCCCACCCACCAGGCGCATCTTGTGGCATGACCGCTCCGTTCATCGACTCAGTTGCACTCATCATACTAACTGTGTCCTTCTATGAATGGGCCCGGGAAACACCAGCCGGCCGTCTCACACACCGACCGAGCCTTTCCACTCGAACGCGGTGGAGGTGAGGAAGCCGTTGGAGTCTCCGAGCAGGTCGCGCCCCGCGGACGAGTTCTGCATGACCCGGTACGAAATTGTTTCGCCGGCCAAAAACTTCGTGAACGGCACCTCGTAGATCAGCGTGAACTGGGCCGCGTGCGATTGCAGACCCATATTGTCGACCTCGGACCCGTTGAAGTCGAGGTAGAAGTACCGGTATCCGCTTGAGCTCGGCGAGAACTTGTTCTTGAACTTGATCTGGTAGATGCCAGTCCGCAGGACCGTCCAAACGCCGGTAGCGTCGTTGTAGTCGAGGCATTCCAAAATGTCAGGATGACCTGTCAAGAAGTCCATCCCAACAACATCGTATTTGGATCCACTCGAG
>Ga0314855_100170_pt1 | contig 14046 bp, 20 predicted proteins | sample 2018CB1WmetaG_FD_203636 | JGI IMG/M metagenome (GOLD analysis project Ga0314855, IMG submission 203636) | Cryopeg brine viral communities from Beaufort Sea near Barrow, Alaska, United States - 2018 CB1W | ecosystem: Environmental > Aquatic > Marine > Coastal | place: USA: Alaska | collected... | reverse complement strand
CGTCGGGATCGGCTTCGTCGAGCCGAACGTCATCGCCGATTCGTTGAACGCGTTTACCGCGCCGCCGATCGTCGGCGCAACAATCGTTATTTCTGAAATGACCTCGAAAACGCCGTCGGCGTGCGGCTTGTAGGTGAGCGTCGCGACGAGTCCTTCGTTTGCGAGCAGGAAATTCGAGAGCGACCCGGCGTTTTCCCAGTCCTGGAGAACGGCCATTGCGACGGTCCACGTCGACGAGCTTGTCGAGGACAGACTCGCGTCGGGCGATCCGCCGACCCACGTCGACACGGTCGCGGCGGGCACGTACGAGCACGCCGAGACATGCCCGGAGAATGAATCCGCGCCGATCGTGACGGTGATGAATTTCTGCATCCGGGCAGTGGGAATGTTTTCCATGTTCTTAGTCCTTCGTGTCGATGGTGTTTGCGGTGATGCGGTAGGCGGGTTGGTCTTCGTACGTCGAGCGTTCGGCGGCGGTCCACGCGACAAAGTTGTACGAGTCGAGCGCGAGAATGACGGCGTCGAGGTCGTCGTCGAGGTCGTCCTCTGGCTCGATCGTTTTCGGTTGAATAACCCAGATCCCGAACGTCGACAGATAGGATCCGGCGTAGTTCGCCGCGGGGGCGGTATCGGTGCGAATGACCATAACGACCGGCCGACGTGCGTCGAGGGCGTCGAGGGTTCGCGGTCCGATCACTTGGTATTTTCTCGGGAGCTTCGCCACGAGCGCGGCGATCAGTCCGCGGCGCGAGTTCACCGGATCACCGGCTTTCCACGCTTCGGCCGTAGGAGCGCCTTGATGTTCCAATCGAGCGGGAACACGGTCACGGTCAGACCGTCCGCGCCGAGCGAGTCCGCGGTGCCCGCTTTGGTGGCGTTCATAATCGCGCGGGCTTGCATGAGCTGTGCGAGCCGGTAACCGACCGGGACCGCCGCGCCGTCGACGAGGGCCGGGGCGAAGTTCAGGCACGCGGTACGGGCGGCGTCGAGCTTTTCATACAGGCTTGAATCGAGTCGAGGGGCGTCGGCCCAATCTTCGCGGGCGGCTTCAATGCTTGTCCATCCGTCGTCCGCTTGCACGACGAACCGGAGCGCGGTGTATCGAGCACCGACGGCCGGGTAAAGCTGGAGCGTCCAGATCCCGGCGACGTCGAACGTCGGCGCGGTCGTCCATGTGACCTCGATGAATTCGACGTCGGGTTCGGCGGTCACGGTGAGCACGGCCGTCGCGGTCGAGTCGGCCGGGCCGGTGAGCGTCGCCGTGATCGTGTCGTCGGGTCGCTGTCCGAGAACGCCGTCGTCGTCGAGGAATTCAATCACGAGCGACCCGGCCGGGGCGTCGCCGACCCAGTACGGCCCGAGCGATTCGGCGAACGGAATGACTGACAAGTTATACACCTTCGATCGTTTTTTAGAACATTGTGCACGGTTTAGGGGGGGGTAATACCGGGTCACTTCGGGGGGGTCGGCCGTTAGACGGCGGCCTGTGGCTTCTCAGGGCATAGCCCCTAAATGACCCGGTATGGATCCGGCCGGTCGACGGAGCGGGCGACCGGCCGGACGATTAGATGGGCTGGGTAACCAGCGCGAGCGCCGAGGCGTCGTGAATGACGGTCGCGGCATATCCGAACACGCCCGGTTCGACCCCGCCGCGGACCATGTCGAGTCCCTCGACGCGGATCGGGACACCGGAAAGCTCGTGAGCCGTCGCGGCCGACTTCGCGCCGACGAGCACTTCGCCCGCCGCGAGGCTGGAGTCGGGCACGACTCGGAACGTGCCGATCGTGCCCTCTTCGAGGCCCAGGGCGGCATTGAAATATCCGAGGGTGTCGTCGTTTCGGGTGAGCAGGATATCGCGGTACAGATCCGTCGCGACGACGGCGAACGAGGGAACGCCGCGGTCGATGATCGCGAGGGCACCGTCGACGACGGAGGTCATGCCCGCGGTTACCCCGGCCGGGAGAGCGCCGCGGGTGACCGGCGTCGCGGCGAGCAGCAGGTCGGCGAGGGTTGCCGCGTCGGCCTGTCGGTCGTAGCTCTGCGACATGCCGCGGAAATATCCTTCCCAGAATCCGGGAACGTCAAAGTCGCGGTATTCGCGGCCGACCGAGTGAGCACCGGCGAAACGCTGCGCCGTGACTTCGTAGGATTCGGTCGCGGGCACGTTCGACGGGACCGCGGCCGGGAAACCGGTCCACGCGCCGACTTCGGGTTCGACCGTCCAGCGCCACCCGGCGACCTTGAGCGCGGTCAGGTCGCCGTGACCGATCAGGGGCATGATCTTGCGCTGAAATTCGCGGCCGGACCAGAGTTCGCCGAGCCACTGCGGCGCGCCGTTGATCGCGTCGCCCGCGCCCGCGGCGGTGATATCTCCGAGAGCGGCGAACAGGGACGCGGACGCGCCCGCTTCGGCGGCGATCGCGGCATAGAGCGACGAGTCGCCGGTCGCCTTCGCCTTGCCGAGCATCCGGGTCATATCGACGAACGAGAGTCCGGCCGGTGCCTTGCTGCGGGCGTTCAGAGTGCGGGGGGTGGTTGCTGGAGGCACGATAGATCCATTCGTTTTGGTTGAGGCGAGAACAGTCGAGGGGTTGTCGGCGGGCGGGTCGGTTGCGGGTTCGGGTTCGGGTTCGGTGATCGTGGTCGTCGATTCGACGGTCGTCGTCGGTCCGTCGATCGTGGTCGTCGTCGTCGTCGTGCGGGTCATCTGCGCGCCGGTCGCGTCGGTGAACGATTCGCTCGACTCGTCGACGGTTACGATCGGTTCGGTCGAGTCGGCCGCGGCGACGTCGGCGGGATCCCCGGCGTCGGCGGCGAGCAGCGTCGCGGACGGGAACGCGCCTTGACCGACGAGGGCCGCGCCGAACAGTCGGCCGGACACGAGCGCCCCGGCGCGGAGCACGATATTCGACACTTCGGCGGAAAGCTTGCGACGCTTGCCCGTCGGGCTGGCGGCATCCGCGAGGGCGGCGTCGCCTTCGGGTGTCCGGCCGACGGTGAACGTCGCGACGATCCCGGCGTCGGTGTCGGTCAGGGTCGCCGCGCGGCCGACCGAGTTTTCGCGGGCATGGTCGGTGTTCAGACCGACGATGACGGAGTCTGTCGGGATCGAGACGGTACCGCGGGCGACGCTGAATTTTCCGAGGTCGGTGTTTCCGACTTCGCCGTATGGGAGCAGTAGACCGGATATGGTCCGGTCGTCGTAGTTAGCGAGTAGTGTTCCCGCTTCGATGTGTACGTCGGTCATTGGGTTAGTCCTTTACGTTCGGGCCGGTCGGTGCGGGGGCCGTGGTTCGGATTTGTGCGAAGTCGAAACGGATCCGGGATCCGGCCGGGGTCACGTCATCCTGAGAGAAACGCGCGGCGATCGGATCGGACCAGTACGCGAGGGCATAGTCGGCGATTTCGTTTCGCGATCCCTCTTGCGTCGAGTAGGTGAGCGACGCCGTCGACAGGGATCCGTCGAGCGCGGCGGCGGGCAAGTTGAGGAAGTTTGCGATATCGACTTTTACAAAGTTGCGGCCCTCGATCGCGAGTTGCGGGGACGTTTCACCGTGTGCGCGTAGCTCGATCGCGTAGGGCGTGAACGACACCATGCCGTTCTTGTCCTCCCGCGCGGTTATAAAGTCCTGGACGAGGGCTTCCGCTTCGCCCTCTTCGAGTCCGCCGTCGATCGTTTCGTGTAGCTCGACGAGCGGGATCGGGCTTTTCGACCGCTTGACCCAAGATTCTTCGAGCAGCACCGCGCCGCGGATCGAGCGGGTCGCGAATTCGAGCAGACCCTCCGACGGTCCGGGAATGAGAATGACGTCGGCGGCGTCGACCGGGGCGGGTCCAGAGCCGTCGTCGATGAGAACGGTCCCGTCGGCGTCGATGGTCCACCATTCGACCGGGATCCGGTCGGCGGTCGTGATCGCGCCGTCGGAGTCGCGGAGCACGCCCCAAAGCGACCAGCCAACAAACATGAGGTCGTCAATCGTCCAGAGCATCCGATGCCACGGAGAGAGCACACCGTCGGTGCGCTGGAGCCATTCGGGCTGGACGCCGAGCGGGCCGTTCTCGTCGAGGGCGACGAGCGGGACCGGGGCGAGTTGACCGGCGAGGATTGCGCGGCCCTTGACGACGGGTGGGAGCGTCATCGCTTCGGCGCGGGTGATGTGTTCGGCCTGTGCTCCGAATATGTCGGCGAGCACCATTTTCGACGGTCCGCCGACTTGCCACGGCGAGATGATCGAGGTACCGGCCGAACGCGAGAGCGTCGCGGCCGGTGCCGTTTCAATAAGTTTGAGTGCTGTCCGTATTCCCACGTTTGTAACTATGCGGACATTTGGCGACATTCACCGAATAGCGCCGGTGCGTGCGGCGTGTCGTGAGCGGTACTTTTCGGCCGATTTGGCCGCGGTCACGTCGCCGGGATGCACGAAAAACTCGTGATTTTCGGCGATCATGTGCCCTTCGCCGCGGGTATCTGCCGAGCGTGTCCACCCGATACAGGTCGTGCAGAATACGACGATCCCGGTCGTCGATCCATCTAGTGAAATAGCCATGTTATGCCGCCCTTTTTGCGAGTGATGTGCTGGAGATAATGCGGGTATTGCCGCGTTTTTCGATGGTGTCGAACGTGCGGAGCGCGATATTCGCCGCGACGAGTGGCGCGATATCGACCGTGCCGGACTGTCGGCGACCCCACGCCCACGCGTTGTCTCCGAGGTCGCGTTTCACGACACCGGACACCGCCGAGTCGAGCGGAGCCTGTCGGAAATGGCGGAGTCGTTCGTTCGTGATTTCTTTCATAAATGAGGCACACATAGCGCCGATATCCTTGTACCCGATCGGCTTTCGGCGAGGGGCGGGCCGGATCCGGGCGAGGGCTTCCGCTTCGACGAGCACCGCGCCGACGGTGTCGTGTCCGATTTGGACGCGGTACTTCGCCGAGAGCTTCGCGAGGGCCGGGACGAGCCATTCGGTGCCGGGGTTGTGCTCCAGGATCTCGACGTAGGCGTGCCCGTCCTCTCGCCACGCGGCCGCGATCGCCGCCGCCGACCCGTTCGGGTTGACGTCAAAGCCGATTGCAAAGTGTGCGGGCTTGCGGGTGAACTCGTCGAGGCCACACGCGCGCCACTTGACGGAGTCGATCGCCGATTTCGAGTAATCTTCGGGCCAGATCCCGAGATATTCGCGCATGAATTGCGGTAACGGGAGCTTCAAGAAACGTTTCTTGATGACGTCGAGCCGGGTTAGTGTGCCGATTCCGGGGTGTGCCGCTTCGATGATCGGGCGCGCGCCGTCCCAGTCCTTTTCACCGTTCGGCATTTTGAGTTGATCCGTGCTCGTGTCCTGCGGCGCGGCGAACTCGATGATCCCCGTACCCTCGACTTCGGTCCGGCCCTCTTCGAGCGTGTCCCAGAACAGACCGGAGCGGTGTTCGCCCGCGGTCCCGGCGACGATGAATTGCGCGCCCATACGGGTATCCATTGTGGGCAGGATCCCGGAGAGCAGATCCGCCGACACGTCCGCGCCGTGCTCTTGCGCTTCGTCGACGATGAGCAGGTCGCCCGCGTCGCCGCGGAACGATTCGCCCTTGGGTGGCACGACTTGAAAGAACGACCCGTTCGTGAATTCTACGACCTGATGCCCGGCGCCCTTGAGCACCCGAAACCCGCGTTCGTATTCGTTGGGCTGGAGGCGTTCGAGGGTGATCGCCATTGCGAGGAAACGGTCGCGCGCTTTGGTGCCTGACTGCGCCGTGAACAACACGGCGTAGTTCTCGCGACACTTCGCCCGCCCGAGCGCGATCGCGAGCAGCGCCGTCGTCTTACCCGCGCGGCGAGGGACACACACGCCGACGGTCGAGAACAACGGTTCGCCGACGTCGTCGTGTGCGTTGATCGCGTCGGCGATTTTCCATTGCTGCGGCGTCGGGTCAAAGCCGAGCAGCTTCGCCCCCTCCAGGAATTCCCGTTCCCATTCTTCGGCCCGGTCGAACGCCGAGATATACAGGGCGGGCACACCTTCGTCGCGGCGGGTCCGAAACGTCATCGAGTCCGGGTCGAATTCTGGGATCGTCGGCCCGGTCGGCCGTGCCCCCTCCCGAGAAAAACCGGGGGTGACCGGGACGTGTGCCCCGCCCGCGGTGCCCGCCCCAGTGTGAGAGAAACTTTTGCGGACGTCTAGCGGGGGTTGTTCTCCTAAGTCAAAAAGCGCGTGATTTTGCGTTGGAATTCGTTCGGACTTCGGCTTCGTTACCATGTCGACCTCTTCGGGAAACAGAGCGGGCACGAGATGCCGCGGGCGTGATCGTAGCGTCGACGAGCGCGCGCCGACGTCGGGTAACGGTGGTCACGGCATCCGGGGTCGTGTCGGTGGTGTCGCGGGCGGCTTACCATTCGCGGAGTTTCTTTCCTGATCGTTTCGCCGCGTTCGTGAGTGCCGCGCCGATCTTGCCACCGTCGGACCGGTTGCACTTGACATGCGCCGCGCCGACGTTCGACCGGTCGTTCGATCCGCCCGCGTCATAGCCGACGATATGACCGACGTCGAACGGCTGTCCGGGATACACGACCCCGCCGAGCTGGCACGCGTTCACGCATGGCGAGGGTAGGCACGCCTTGACCGACGGCCGGTAACGCGCGGAGAACTTCGCCCAGTTGTTCGCCTTGTGATTGCCGCTCATCGTCGACCCCGCGGATCCGGTTCGTGCAGGTCGCGAGAGCCGCGACGTCGGGACCGGGACTCGTGAACGGCGTCCATGTCGGCGGCGTCGATCGTGTCGAGCATCCGGCGACCCGCGGCGAGCCATGCCGACCCGAGCGGGACGAAACCGGGACCGGACGCGGTGAGCACGGCGACGAACCGGAGTTGAGCCGCGCCGCGGTTCCGGGTGTCCTCCGTGTCGAGTGTGTCCGCTCGTGTCGCCGCTTGCATCCACTCTTTAGCCAACTCGTGCAGGTCGGCGACGAGCGCGCTCGACTCGGTCGAGTCTTGCTCATCGTCTTTGGCCGCTTTTGCTTTGGTCGTGCGGTGCGCGTTCATGCTTCGCCGTCCGTTCGTGTCTCGTGTGCCGGGTTGATTGCGTAGCAGTCGATACAACGGCCGCTGGACGCGCTGTAAGCGTGCGGAGCGCCCGATACCCGCTTAGGGCACGCCCCGGCCGCTGGCGGTGCCGTAGCGGTCGCGCTAGCGGTGTTTAGGTCGTCGCCGTAGGCGTCAATCTTGCTTTGTGAGCCGGAGGCGATTTCCGCCTCACGGTTAAGAACTTTTGATGATGAAATTAGTCTCTCGGGGGGTTGTTTTAGTTCGGGCCGCGTTTTCGAAAACGCGGCCCCCTCGACAGGTCGTTCTACCGTCGGCGTGTCGTCGAAAACGCGGCCCCCTCGATACGGAGCACAGAACGGGTGCGTGAGTAGGTACCGGTGAACGGCGATCAGTCGTTTTCCGCACGTCATACAGGTCAGGCGGTGCCGGGTCGTGTTGTCGCACGTCGGCGGGCACTTCACGAGCACGTCGTACCGATTCGGGCGATCGTGGTCGGCCGTGTCGCGGTCGCCGCCGCCCTGGACTCGACGAGTGATTTCGCCGAGAGCTTCGAGCCGGGCGATCGCGCGTTGCACCGTCGCCCGGTTCGCGTTCGAGTACGCGCCGAGCGTGTCGATCGAGGGCCACGCGCCGCCGTCGCCGTCGTGGTTAGCGATCCCGAACAGAATCACCTTGGCGGTGCCCTTGGCTCGTGAATGGTGCAGCACCACGGCGAGAGCTTCGACGCTCATAGGACGCCGCGACGGAATGCGGCGAGCGTGTCCGTTATGAGCTTGTCGATACACGTCGGGCACCACATAGGGCCGTTGTCTAGGTCGTGTTGCGTGCGGTTCGAGTACGCTTCCCACTGGACACGGCGCGCTTCCGCACGAGTCCCGGCGAAGATCAGGCCGCACTCGGTACAATGCACGTCGAGCGGGTCGGCGTTCATGCGACGGCCGCGATCGGGTCGACGTCGGCGGCGGCGAACAAGTATCCGCCGTTCGCGGGTTGCTTGTAGCAGGGCGTGAGCGTGCCCGCGGCGACGCGGGCGATCACGGCTTGCCGGGTGATGTGGAGCACGGCGGCGACTTCGGCCGTGGTCAGTACGTCGCCCATTAGCCGATGTCCTGCGCGTCGCGGATCGTGCCTAGGCTGAATTCGGCGTAGCTGCCGACGGTCTGCCCCTCGACGCGGTAGGCGGGGATCGTGCGGGCGAGGTTCGCCCATCCGAACGCGACGACGGTCCCGAGTCGGTACGGCGGGAGTTCGTGCCCGTTCTCGTCGGCGATCACGTACACGACGGAGCCGAGCGGGTAGGTGTGCGGGTGTTGGTTAGGTGCGCAAGTTGTCATGTGACTACTTTACGACTTTTCGGGTGTGAATGTGCAAGTCCTCCGTTTGGGGGACTAGCGCGTGTTGTGTTGTCAGGTGTAAATGTTGCTACATGACAACTTCTCAGAGTGCAGGGTCGACGGTGCCCGAATTCACCGTCGCCGACCGGCTTCGCAAAGCGCGGGAGAGCGCCGGGTTCGATCAATCCGAATTCGCGCGGGTCGCGGAGATTTCACGAACGACGATTATCAACTATGAGCACGGCCGACGGATCCCGCGGGCGGTGTATCTGCGGGCGTGGGCGATCGCGTCCGGCGTTGATCTTGAATGGATTACGACCGGTCACGCCGTCGAGTGCCAGTCGGCGGCGTGAGCGGTTCGCTGTGCGCGATCCTAAGCGCGCGGGGCGGGGTTGCCCGTCGGAGAGTTCACGGCTTCGACGTGTGCGGGCACGACCGGGTCGGCGAGGGCGAGCAGCGTCGAGAGCCGAGAGACTTCGGCGAGCAGCGCCGACGTGTTGCCGTTCGTTTGATGCTGGATCGTTTGGATCGTTTCGCCTTGCTTGCCGAGGTTGTAGAACGTGACGATCGCCGTCGTCGCGATCCCGAGCACGGTCACGACGAGGGTAATCGCCTGACTTGCGCCGTCGGGTTGGAATAGCAGGATCAGGAATACTCCCACGACTCCGAGCAGGGCAAGGGAGATAAACGCGATCGTGACGAGTGTTTTATTCATGGGCGGGCCTCTCATTCGGCGAGTCGGTCGACCAGATCCGCGCCGACGGCCGCGGCGATCGCGGTGATCGTGGCGGGGTCCAGGGTGAGTGCTCCGAGCGCCGAGTCGAGTTCAACGACGGCCGCGGGCACCGGTGCGGGCAGGGCGGCGAGCACGGCCGCGGCGACGTCGGCGACCAGAGCAGCACGGCGGGCGGCGGCTTCGTTGACGACGGTCGTCAATTCGTCCGGGCTTAGTCCGGTCACGTTGCCGAACGCTTTCGAGTTCGACCCGATACTAAAGCCGGATCCGCCCTCCGTCGTCGTGTAAACGCGGGTGTCGTAGTCGCCGACGAGCGCGATCGTGCCGTTCGGGACACTAAGAATTTTCATGTGGTCTAGATCCTTTGCTTTCATTTCGATGACCTCGACGGAGTTCGCCGCGGTCGATGAGGTGCCCTCGATTACTTCGGTGCCGTGTCGCATAGTCCATCCGCGATAATTTGGCAAGCCGTAGTCGAGATAGTGGATGGTGCCCAAGCCGCGGCCCATATTCGACACGCGGCTCGATGCCATGAGCAGAGTTCCGCCGCCGATATCGAGGGCGGTGTGACCGGACTCGATGCCGCGGACATACACGCCGGACCAATAATGGATCGCGCCGCGCGGTGCCCGCGTCCAGTCCGGGTTGAGCGGGCCGGACGCGTTACCGGCCGCGAGGGCGGTCGGATAGAACCGGGTGAATCCGCCCGCGCGGAATACGAACGATTCGCACCACCCGGACCACGACACGCCGCCCGCTCGTGTCGGGTGCGCGCGGGCATAGGCGAGAGCTTGCTCGACAGTATTCATCCGATAATCCACGAGTGCGCGAGGTTCGGCGTCGCGTTCGCGGACGTGTATGCCGCGCCGTCCTTCGGGATAATGACGACGACAACTTGAGCGCCCGAGCTTCCGGCCTGCGCGCTTGTGCGGAGATCCTGAAACGGCCGGTAACCGGGCGGGATCGTGAACCCGGTCGCCCCGTTTTGGGTGAATCGGCCGGTGACGTAGGCGATCCCGTTTTTTCGGCGGATCATAGGTTGGAGGGCTTGATCGGGCGCGGTCGTGCCGGATCCCAGAACCAACAGCGTCCAACCGGTGTCCGCGAGTTCAGAGTTCAGAATCGCCTGTATCTGCCCAATCCGGGTCGATACGCTCGATGCAAGCTTGTTCAGGAACGCCGAGAATGTCGACGGTACCGCTTCCGCTTCGGTGTATTGATAGACGCCGTTTACGTCGTTTCCCATTAGGTTATGTCCCTTGTCGTTACGTTCATTCGGTGGTCTGGTGTGGTCCATGTGACGGCGCGGACGATCCCGCCGAACGATCCCGCGGTGCCCTCGACGGTTACGGCCGTGCCCGGTGTCGCCGAGTAGTCGGCGACGGCGTCGGCGGCGATCGTGTGCGCGCGGCCCTGGAGGCGGTTATAGATGTTCATTGCGGGCGCGTCGAGCGCGTCGGGTGTCGAGAACTGATCGAACGGCGGAGCGGCTTCGACGCGGATATACAGCGTTTTTGATACCTTCGAGCCGTCGCGCGGATAGCCTGAGATGTAGGGCAAGCCGGTATCCGCGCCGTCGTATTCGACGATGACGGAGTCGGCCCAGAGTTCGCCGTCGCGGTCGATTTCGTCGGTCGAACCGGTCATGTTCGTTGCGCCGGTCAGGGCGAGGGATCCGCCGACGGTCGCGCTCGTGTCGGTCAGGTGGAATAGTCCCAGCTCGTCGCACCATAGGCGCAAGTTTCCGGCCTGTAGGTACGGGTCGAGAAAGTCGTCATATTTCATACCGGGTTCGAGGGTCGGTGAGTCGGCGAGGGCGTAGTCGTCGGATCCGGCCGCGAGCGTGAACGTGTGCGGGGTCAGGTCGCCTAGATCCTCAAACACGTATTCGACGAGTTCACGGAGCGTGCCCGCGGGATAGATGTATGCACCGCCGCCCATGTGCCGGACGTCGCTTAGCAGAGCTTCGCCGCTTGCGAGGTCAATGTCGACGGTCCCGTCGGAGTTGCGGCGACGTCGGCGAACGTGCAGCACGGCGACGCGGTCGACCGGGTCACGGTAGGCGTCGCCGGGCACGAACACGCCGGACCCGTACGCGGCCGACAGATCCGACACGAGCGACCCGGCCCATTCGGCCGACAGATCCGACACGAGCGACCCGGCCCATTCGGCCGACAAAGCCGAGACAAGATAGACCGGTCCGAACGCTTGCCGATAGTTCAGGGTGACCGGCGACGCCGTCCGCGGGTCGAGTAGCGTCGCGTCGGCGGGCATCCGGGCCACTAGCGACGCTTGCGCGTAGGGAGACCATGAATCATCGAGGGTGAACCGGGTCGAGGTCAGGGCGAGGGCCACGCCGCCGCCTAACGCCGCGGTAACCGAACAATCGGCGATCATGCCGTGACCTCGACGATCGGGACCGAGAGCAGCCAATGACGGCGGGTGAGCGGGTCGAGCGTCGCGGTGATCCGTCCCGCGCCGAGCGTGCCGAGCACCGGCGCGGGCAGAACGGCCGGGTCGGTCAGGGTGAACGGCGGCGTCGCGCTGAAAAACGCTTCGGCCGCGGCGACGTCGGCGGCGGTGTCGAGCAGCAGAACGAGCGTCGAGGCGCGTTCGCCGACCCCGGTCGATGTGACGGCCGTCGAGCCATCTTCGAGGGTGTGAACGGTTGACCCGGTCGGCCGGTCGAGGGTGTAGGGCAGGATGAGCAGCGGGACGAGGGTCGATCCGGTGCGGGTGAATGTAGGCATTAGAAAACGATCTTTCCGGTACGGTCGACACCCTCGACAGTCACCCGAATTTTCGATTCGGTGAGCTTGCGAACGACTTTGTCGTATGCGGTCGAGTCGGCGTCGAGGGTGATCGAGGGGCCTTCGAGGCTGTCGGGAACGTTCTTAGCTAGGTCGTCGGTGAACGAGGATCCGCCCGCCTTACCGAGCGTCGCCCAGACCTTTTCTAGGTCGCCCTTTTGTTCGAGCGGGGCGTTCACGTAGGCGTCGAGCAGCGGCGCGGCTTCGGCTCCGAGAGATTGGATATATCCGAGAGCTTCGGTGTTCAGGGTCGATGAGGCGGCGGCGACGTTCGCTTGATAGTTCGCGATCGCGGCGGACTTTTCGGCGAAGTTCGCGAGGTACGCGGCGAGGTCGATTCCGCCCTCCTCTTTGGCGAAGTCCTCCCACGAGTCGCCCGCTTCGAGTAGCGCCGACTGGACAGATTCGGCGTAGGCGGCGGTCGCTTCGGCTTTGGCTTCGAGTTCGGGTCCGCCCGCTTCGACCCAAAGTTTTTCGGCTTCGGCGGCGGCATCCATCGAGGCTTTTACTTTGGTGAGGTCGTCGGCGATCCCGCCCGCGGCGATGAACATGTCTTGTTCGGCTTTGTCGGCATCCGACCCGAACGCGCGGACCCACGAGGCGCCGCTCTCACGGCCGCGTTCATAGAGCTTGTCGTTCTCGTCGATCATGTCGGCGAGTCCGTCCGTATTGCCCGCGTAGGCTTCGGCGAGCTTGTCCAGGGGTACACCGGCGCGGTCGGCGAGAACGGAGATATCGGCTAGGTTGTCCTTGCTTTTGTCCGTTTCCGTGGCGAGTTCTTTGATCCGGTCGGCGAGCTTTTCGAGGCTTAGCTCACCCGTCGCCCCGGCGTCGATCATCTCGCCCGCGAGTTCGGACATGCTTTCTTTCCACTCGTCCGTTTGCTCGACGCCGGATTGAAACACGGCGACGGCCGCGCCGATACCGACGGCGGCGATCAGTCCGGCCGCTTGTCCCGCGGGACCGAAACCGGCGAACGCTTTCGAGGTCAGGTCTTGAAACGCGCCGAGGATTGAGTCGGCGGATCCGTCAAAGCTCGACGCCGTTTCACCGGCCACGCTCGACGCTTCGTTTTGCATGTCGCCGAGACTGTCCCGCGCGCCGTCGGTGCCCTTTTTCACGTTCGTTTTGATGCTGTCGCCCGCGGTGCCGGACTCTTTTTTCGATGACTTCGCGAGGTCGGCGAACGACTTTTCGAGCTTTTCGGTTGACTTGGACGCGTCGCGGGTGCCGTCCTCGACGCCGTCGGCGAGGTTGTCGCCGAGCTTGTCGCCGGACTTCGCGGCGTCGCGGGCGACGTCGTCGAGGGTGTCCGAGAGTCCATCGAGGGATCCCTCGACGTCTTTCACACCCTTAAGAAATGGCTTGACATTCGAGTTCATGTCTAGAGAGATACCGGCCACGGTTACAGCTTCCGTTCTAGTGCGTCATACATGGTCTTTACGGTGATGCCGACCCAGAGCGCGGCGAACCGCGGGACGAGCCGACCGATCGCGGGATAGGCGACGTGCCCTTTCGAGCGGCGCGGCTTGAATTGCTTATTGAGCGTTCGGGTGTAGCTGTAGTTCTTGCCGCGGTTCGACGTCGCCGACACGGTCCCGCGGTACCATTTCGCGCCGAATTCCACGGCGTGCCCGATATCGGCCGGGGATGCGCCGCCGCTCATTTTCCGTTTCGACTGCGCCGCCTTGAACTTGATCGTCGAGGCGGTAACGTCCATCCGAGCACCCGATAACAGAACCTTCTCGTCGAGATGTCCGTTCGCGCTGGCGGCGAGTTCTTGCCGCCATTCGGGCAAGATCTTTTCTCGCGTCGCGGCGTAGACCCGTTTACGCAAGGTCGGTTCCATCTGGCGGAGGGCGAGCACGGTCGCTTGCATTTCTTTCGATTGCTCGACGTCGATGTGTAGCACGGTCCCGCCCTCCTATAGAACATTGTTTCGAGTTGGGCCCAAGGCCGGCCTTGGGTGTCGGTAGAACGCGTGTACTAGACCGCGATCGGGAACGTCGGGATCGGCTTCGTCGAGCCGAACGTCATCGCCGATTCGTTGAACGCGTTTACCGCGCCGCCGATCGTCGGCGCAACAATCGTTATTTCTGAAATGACCTCGAAAACGCCGTCGGCGTGCGGC
>Ga0314855_100169_pt1 | contig 14059 bp, 18 predicted proteins | sample 2018CB1WmetaG_FD_203636 | JGI IMG/M metagenome (GOLD analysis project Ga0314855, IMG submission 203636) | Cryopeg brine viral communities from Beaufort Sea near Barrow, Alaska, United States - 2018 CB1W | ecosystem: Environmental > Aquatic > Marine > Coastal | place: USA: Alaska | collected... | reverse complement strand
GCAAACATTTCTCTCACACTGGGGCGGGGCAGACGAAGGGGGCGCCGGCCCAAACGTCGAGCCCCCGTTTTTCTCAGGGGGGGGCATCGACGACGTCGACGGCGCCGACGTCGCCCGAAGTTATGCGCGCCGCGACGGATGCCGACGGCACGTTTAGAACCCGCCGCGACGAAGGCGTGCCGGCGTTGCACATCGGCACGTTCGACCGCGCCGAATTGTGGGAAGTCGAATTCCTGGCCGGCGCCGAACTCATGGGTTTTGAACCGACGCCGCAACAATGGAAAATTGCCGACGCCCTCAACGCGCACGACGACGACGGCGAGCCCGTCGCGCCCATCGTGGGTGTATGTGTTCCCCGCCGCGCCGGCAAGACAACAACGCTACTCGCGCTCGCCCTGGGACGCTGCAAAATGCGCGCCGGGTACATCGTGCTATTCACCGCGCAGTCGGGCACGAAGGCGCGTGACCGCTTCCTGAACATGGCCGGGATTCTCGAACGCCTATGGCCTAACGAGTACGAACGTGGCTTCCGGGTACTCAAGGGCGCCGGGCATCAAGTCGTGACGTTCACCAATGGCAGCATGTTTCAAGTCGTGCCGCCCAAGGGTGAATCGTTCCGTGGCGACGACGGCGACTTGCTCATCATCGACGAAGCGCAAGAGCACGGCGCCGACGTATCCGCCGACCTGCTCGCCGGCATCCTGCCGACGATGGACACCCGGCCCGGCGCCCAATTCGTCGTGGCCGGTACCGCCGGCGAGCATCGTTCCGGCCTATTCTGGGACACCCTCGAAGAAGGCCGAAACGGCGTCGAGGGTACCGGCATCATCGAGTTTGCCGCGCCCGCCGACCTCACGCCCGACAAGCTCAAAACAGAAAACGGCGAAAAGGACTGGGACGCATGCCGGCCCATCATCGAAGCCGCGCACCCTGGCCTCGGCACCCTCACGACGTTGCCCAAAATGAAGCAACGTTTTCTCAAGTTGCCGCTTCCCCAATTCATGCGCGAATATCTCGGCGTCTGGCCCGAAGACTTTTCGAAATCAGCTATCGACGCCGCCAAATGGCGCGACGAAGGGCTCGACGAATTCGTGCGCAAGCCGGCACACTTCGCCCTCGGCTTCGACGTCAACCCCAATGGATCCTCGGCAGCTATCGCGGCAGCATGGCGCGGCGACGACGGATGCACCTATGTGGAAATCCTCGCGCATGATCCGGGTACCGAATGGCTCGTGCCCGAGCTTGCCCGCCTCTCGGCAAAGTACCGCGTGCAAATCGGGCACGACACCATCGGCGCTTCGCTGGTCGAAGTCGAAGCCCTCGCCCGCCGGCGCCCCTCGCCGCGCCGCTTCCCCATCGGCTATAAGGACATCGGCGCTATGTGTGCATCGTTTATGAAGGAAATAATGTCGGGCCGGCTTCGTCATTTCAAGCAAACAAGCCTCAACGCCGCCGTGGCCGGCGTCATCAAGCGTGACCTCGGCGACAATGCGTGGGCGTGGGGGCGCCGGCAGTCGGCAGCCGTTGATATTTGCCCTCTGATCGCCGCGAATATCGCCCTAAGAACGTTCGATATGTCTATCAAATCGGGCAAAACGCGCATCGTGTCGAGTGCCTCGATCAAGAAAAGATAGCTAACGAGTTGACAGATTGCTAAAAACTGGTCTTATGTGTGTATATTTTCGCCTGTGGGAATACGAACAGCACTCAAGCTAGTTGAAAGCGGCGAAGCACTGGCCCGTCAACAGTCGACCGGAACCGGCGTCGTGTCGCCATTTCAAACCGCCGGCCCAACAAAGCTCGTCTGGTCGGACATCCTCGGAACTGAAAGCCAATTCTTTACTCGCGCCGAAGCGATGACGCTTCCCGCCGTCGTGAAAGGCCGCGCCGTTATCGCGGGGCAGATTGCGCCGCTCCCGCTCGTGGCCCTCGACGCCGCCGCCGTGCTCGCCGAACAACCGTCGTGGCTGCAACGCACCGACGGCGTGCTCTCGCCCTGGCATCGGATGCTCTGGACGGTCGACGACTTGATCTTCGCCGGCTGGTCGCTGTGGGGCGTCGAGCGCGAAGACAACGCCGAAGACGGCGCCATTCTCACCGCCGCGCGTATCCCCCTCGAATGGTGGGCCCTCGACGACGACGGCGGCATCATCATCAACGACGGATCCGGCCCGGTCGACGCGCAAGCACACGAAGTTATCTTGATTCCTGGCCCGTCTGAGGGATTGCTTGAATTCGCTACGCGCAGTTTGCGCGGCGCCGTGCTGCTCGAAGACGCGTGGGTGAAACGCTCGCGTAACCCCATCCCCCTTGTCGAGCTGCACGAAAACGTCGCCGGCTATCTCGACGACGTCGACGATGTCGAAGGGCTCATTTCCGACTTCGTGGCCGCTCGCGAAGACGTCAACGGCATGGTGTCATTCACCCCGCACAACATCACCTTGATTGCGCACGGCGAAACGGCGCCACAACTGGCAATCGAGGGTCGAAACTTCGTCAAAGTCGACGTGGCTAACTTCCTCAATCTTCCCGCCGCCGCCCTCGACGGCAGCCTCTCGACGGCATCACTCACCTACTCGACGCAGGAGGGCGCCCGAAACGAAATCGCCGACTACTCAATCGCCTATTGGGCCGGCGCTATCGAAGCCCGTTTCTCTCAGGACGACGTCACCCCGCCGGGCACGCGTATCCGCTTCGACCTTGCGCAGATCCGCACCACAACGCCGGAAAATACCGGCCCGATAACGAAGGACTAACCCCATGGCAGACGTTCACATCAAGGCCGGCACCCTCACCGCCAGCTTCGAAGACCGCACTATCTCCGGCTTGCTCTTGCCCTATGGCGAAGTAGGCAACACCAACCTCGGCAAATTCAGTGTGGCGCGTGGCACGGTCACCATTCCCGCCGACGCTTCCGTCGTGACCCTGAACAAAGACCACTCCCGCGAAGATCCCATCGGGCGTTCTGTCATCCTCACCGACACCGACGAAGGCGTCGTCGGCACGTTCACCGTGGCCCGTACTCCCGAAGGTGACGCCGCCCTCAAAGACGCCGACGCCGTCACCGGCACCCGGCGCATGCTCTCCGCCGAAGTCAAAAACATTGTGCTTCGTGCCGGCGCCCTGGTGTCGGGCACCCTGTTTGGTGCCGCGCAAGTCGCCGTCGGCGCGTTTCCCTCGGCGTCGCTGTATGCCGCCGACGTCGGCGACGCATCCGAACCGCTCGTGACCATCGAGGAAAGCACCGAAGCGTTTACAACGCCCGACGGTCGCACGGCCTCGAAAACAACGACCGTGACAACGACCGTCGACGGCGGGCGTACCACCATCGACACCGTCGAAACCATCGACGAACCCGCCGAAGAAGTCATCGACCCAACACTCACCCCCGAAGAAGGAGCGCCCGCCGTGGCCAAAGCAATCGCACCAAACACCCTGACCGCACAGAGCAAGCCCGCCGCGCCCGCCGGCCCGTCTTTCCTCGAAATGACGCAGAATCTCGGACGGGCGAAGGCTACCGGCGACCGGGCACTCTATGCCGCAATCGCCGGCGAAGCCGCCGCCGCCGAATCCCTGTTCGCTGCACTCTCCGACGTGACGGCAGCCGGCGCCGGCGCCGCAATCAACCAGATTCCGCAGTGGCTCGGCGAACTGTGGAACGGGCGCGCGTTTACTCGCCGAATCATTCCGCTGATCGGATCCGGCCCGCTGACCGCCATGAAGATCGCCGGGTGGCGCTGGCTCGTCGAGCCTGAGGTCGCCGAATGGGCCGGCTTCCCCGCCGCCGTATCCTCGAACGTTCCGACTACCGAAGCCTACGAAGTGACGGCCCGCCGCTTCGCCGGCGCGCACTCCGTCGCCCGCGAATATCGCGACTTCGACGTGCCCGGCTTCTGGGATGGATACTTCCGGGGCATGACGCAGAGCTACGACCGACAGGCCGACGCCGCGTGCCTGCTCGACCTGCTCGCCGCCGCGACGCCCGTTGTCGCCGGCGCCGTGCCCGCCGGTGTGTCGTCGGGTATGGCTTCCGTCGTCGACGGCGCCCTCTCGATCCTGGACCGGGGCATCCCGTCGTTCGCCGTCGTGGCGAAGGACGTTTACCGCGACATCCTGCTCACCCGCAATGACGACACCCTGACGTATCTGAACACGTCCCTTGGACTCGAAGAAGGCACCATCGAGTCGTTCCGCGTCGTGCCGCACGGCAACATGACCGCCGGCGCAGTTCTCGTCGGCGCGAAGGAGGCCGCAACTAGTCACGAACTGGCCGGCGTGCCCATCCGCGTTGAAGGGCTCGACATGGTGCGCGGCGGGATTGATCCGGGCGTCTTCGGATACGCCGGAAACGTCATCCATGACGCGTCGGCGTTGTCTCTGGTGACGCAGCCCATCTAGCCGCCCGCGCCCGCCGGCCCGTCGAGTATTCCCCGCCTCGACGGGCCGGCCCGCACAACTTCCAAAAACGGGGTATGCCCTCACAAGCCACACAAGGCCGGTAGGCGCCCGATACCCCCATAGTGACCCCGTAATACCCCCCCCTATTTTCGAACAACATTTCGATACTCTGAACAGGAAAGGTGCATCGTGTTAGCTAAACCGTTCACCGAAGACCTCGGCCCGTACTGGCTCAACGACTCCCCCGTCGAGCCGTTCGCCGTCGACTTCCTCGACTCGACCGGGCAAGTGACACAACGGCCCGCCGACGCCCTGGCCGCGACGCTCGCCGGCCCGGACGGCACGACCGGCGGCGCCGTGCTCTCGGTCACCGTCGACCTCGACGTCGACTTCGTTACGGTGAATTGGGTGACCCCGCCGACGCTGAACCTCGCCGGCATCTGGTCGCTGACCCTCACGCCGACGGATCCCGCCGGAACGCGCTTCGCGCCGCTTCGCTTCGTCGTGCAAGACGACGACGGATGGACCACGATAGACGACGCCCGCGAAGATTGGGCCGACGCTCCCGCCGCCGACGCGACACTATTTCGGTTGCTCGAAGCCGCCCGAACGGCGTGCATCACGTTCGCGCCGGCACTCTACGCCGGCGACCCGATACCGACCGGGTACCGACTCGCGCAACTCATGCAAGCCCGCGCGATATGGAACTCGACCAAAGCCGGCGCGCAAGACAGCTTCGGGCCCGACGGGCTCACCGTGACCGTCTTCCCGCTCGATTGGAATATCAAGGCGCTCCTACGCCCGAAGCGTGGAAAAACGGTGATCCGATGAACTCCCGCCGTGGCCTCATGGCCGCACTCGTGGCGAAGCTCCCGAGCAAGTACCTCGTGACCGGCCCGCGCACCGTCGACGTGCTCGACGCCCGCCGGCCTCTCGTCATGGTGATCCGCACCAACACCGAACCGGCGCCGAACTATTCGGGCTCGTATCTGTCGACGTTCGCAATTTGGGTGATTCAACCCAAACAAATCGCGCCCGACGACGACCTCGACGACGACCTCGACGCCGTGATTCTGGCCCTCGACGCCTACGACTTCGTAGCCTGGACCGGCGCCGAACGGTCAACGTACCTCGACGACTACCCCGCCTACCGACTCACCGCCAACACCATCGACTCAAAGGACTAAGACCATGGCCGAAAATATCCCCACTGCCCGGATGCAAAAATTCATTACCCTGACTATCGGCATCAACTCTTATTCCGGCCATGTGTCGGCGTGCGCATTCGTGCCGGCGGCGACCGTCACAACGTGGGTCGGCGGCTCGCCCGACGCTTCCCTCTCGTCGACGACCGCGTCGACCTGGACCGTGACCATGGCCGTTCTGCAGGACTGGGAGAACGCCGGCAGCCTCTCCAACTTCCTACTCGCCAACGAAGGACTCGTGGCCGAATTGACCTATCAGCCGCACGCCGGCGGCGTCTTCGAAGTGCTCTCGGAAATCACCATCGTTGCGCCGACTATCGGCGGGCCCGTCAACGCCTACAACGAATCCGCCATGACGTTCGCCGCGACGAAGCCCATTCCGACGTTCCCGGTCGCCGTCTAACGCCCTATCGAGTGTGGCGCCCGCGCCCGCCGGCGCCATGCTCGATTCAAGTTCGGAGGTTAGATGTGTTGCAAATTGACGTAGAACAGAGTAAGGAAATGCAAGCGACGATCCTTGCACTTCGCCAAATGGATACGACCTTGCGCAAGCGCATTTTTGCCGCGACGCGTGAGAAAATCCTCCCCGAATGGCGGCAGGAGCTCGCCGCCAACGCTAACGGTCACCTCGACGAAAAGGTGCTACTCGGCGGCGCCCGAATGGATGTCACCGCTACGACGCTCAAATTCAAGGCCGCGCAGTCGAAGAAGAAAATGAGCGGCGGCGCGTCGCCGGCAGACATTGGGCACGCCGTCGAGTTTGGGGCGCCGTGGCGCCGTGCTGAGGTATCCGCAACGTCTAACCGTGGCAAGCGTTACACCTACACGCGCACCCTCAATAAGCAATTCAAGCCGCGCCGTTCTAAAGGTCACGTTGCCTATCCGGCTATCGGTCGACTCGTGCCCCGCTTCGCTTCCCTGTGGGTGGGCATCACCATCAAAACCATGTACGACGCACTAGAACGGAAACTCTAACCGTGGCCGGTATTTCCCTAGACATGAACGCCAATGTCAAGCCGTTTCTCAAGGGCGCTAAAGACGTTGAAGGCGCCCTGGACGACGTATCGGGCACCCTCGACGACCTCGCCCGCGACGCCGCGAAAAGTGGCGACAAGACCGGCGACGCCCTCGCCGACGGCGTCGACGACGGCACCGACGCCGCGCGCAAGTCAACCGAAAAGCTCGAAAAGTCGTTCGCCGACCTCGCCGACGCGTCGAAGAAGGAATCGAAAAAAGCCGGCGACAGCATCGACACGAACGTCAAAAAAGGCACCGACGGCGCCAACGCTAGCCTCGACGATATGCGCGGCGAAGCGTCGAGCGTCGCCGGCGAAACGGCGTCGAGCTTCGACGGATCCGCCGACTCTATCCTCGGCGCGTTTCAAGACCTGACCTCCAAAGCGTTTACCGGCTTCGGGCCCGCCGGCGAAGCCGCCGGCCTCATTGCCGCCGTCGGTATCGGCGCCGCCGTGGCCGTCTTCCAAAACGGTGTGGAGAAAACCGAAGAATGGCGCGAAAACGTCGCCGAACTCGGTACCGAAATGATCGACGCCGGCGCCCTCGGCGAATTGAGCATGGAAAAACTCGCCGACAGAATCAAAGAGCTAGCCGTCGAAACGGATTCAAGCAAAGACAACCTGGCCGACATTTCCGTTTTAGCTGAACGGGCCGGCGTGCCCCTCGACAAGCTCGCCGAAGCCTACGCCGGCAACACCGACGGACTCGACGCCATGATCGAAAAAAATGAAGAACTCTATGAGCGGGGGCGGGAGTCGGGCGCCTCGTGGGTGCGCGCGTTCGGTTCGGATGCCGACAAAGCCGAGCAAGATATGTTTGTGGCATCCGGCGGGATTGCTGAGAGTCTTTCCGCCGTCAAAGAACGGATGGATGCCGCCGCCGAATCCGAACGGCTATGGATCGAAGCCGGCGGGCCGGAACTCGAAGCCAAAGCCGAAGCAACCGCCGCCTACGCCGAATCCGTGCAAGATTCCTTACTCGACGCCGGCGGCTCGTGGGAAGACTTCGCCCGCGAAGAAGGGGGAATCGACCTTGCCGCGTACCTCGCGAACTTCGCCGAAAAGTCGGCAGCTATCGCCAACTATCAAGCCAACGTGGCGACGGCGTCGCGCACCCTGAACACCGAAGCCCTCGGATACATTCAGACCCTCGGCGCCGACGCCGCGCCCCTGCTCGACGCCTACGTCAACGCGCCCCTCGAACAAAAGGCCGACCTTGAAAAGGTGTGGGCGCAACTGGGAAAGGCCGGCGGCGCATCGTTCACAGACGACCTCGCAAAGAATGTGCCCGACAGCCTCGAAGGCCCATCGGTCACGCTCACCGCCGATACCGACGCCTACGACAAAGTAGTGCGAACCCTGACTAATAAGAAGATCCGCGTGACCGTCGAGGGCGTCGACCGCGCCGGAAAGATTGTGTTCTAATGCCTACATTCACCCGCGCCGGCGCCGTGCTCGTGCCGTTGCTTATCCTGCCCTACGCCCTCGACCGCCCGACGGGCTCGACCGTGCACACCCTCGAAGACGGGTCAACCGCCGTGACGTCGACCGGCACCGGCAAGCGCGCATCGACGCTGAACCTGCTACTTGATACTCGCGCCGACGTCGCCGCCGCCGAAGCGTTTTTCAGTGACCCCGCGCCGTTCACCCTGGCCGACGCCGCCGTGCTTCCCTCGCCCGTTCTGGCAACCCTCGGCGCCGGCTATCTCACCGCGACACTCGACCCGCTCACCCGCCGGCATTGGATTCTCGCCGTGCCCATAGTGGAGGTAGGCGCATGATCGCCGTGTGCACGGTCACGGCGACGATGGCCGGCGGCGTGCCCCTCGAACTCACGTCAACGCAATTGACCCTCGACGATTCATGGAGCCCCTACGCACAGGCCGCCCTCGTGGCCCGGATGCCGGCGGATGCCTCATTGCTCGACCCGCGCACGGCGTCGCCGCTCACCCTGAACTATCGGCAGGAATTCGGCCCAACGACGCTCGTGTCGGCGTTGTCGACCATGTGGGCCGGCGCCCTCGTGTCGGCGTTGTCGACCATGTGGGCCGGCGCCCTCGTGTCGGCGTTGTCGACCGCGTATGGATCCGGCGTCTTCGTGCCCGGTGAGGCGTACCGTGACCCCGTCGACCGCGTCGCCGTGCTGCACGTTCGCCGGCGCCGGCGCCGCACCGACGGCACCGTCGAAGTGGACCTAGCATCCGGCGAAGCCCTCATTTCCGACTTGCGCCATATGGGCGGCGGCGCCTACATCTACCCCGCCGGCACGCTTCGCGAACTTGTCGGGTACATATTCGAAGACCTCGCCGACCTCACCCCGCACACGTTCACCCTCGCGCCCGGATCCGACGACTACGCCCTCGGCGAGAATCCCTCACTTGAACCGGGAATGACGTATGACGACTTCCTCGCGCCGTACCTACAGGCCGGCAATCTTCGCCTCTGGTGCGACGAACTCGGCCTATTCCACCTGACCGACACCGACGCCGAAGTCGGCGGCGCCCTCGTGCTCGACGGCGGCGTCAACGTGACCGGATCCGGCGACGTCATCGACCGTGACGGCGACCTGTGGGCCGACGCCGTCATCATCGAATATGACGGCGCCGACACCGGCTTACCCTACATCTCGGCGTATCCGCGCGACGGGTCGCTCGTGTCAAAAACGTTGTATATGCGCGTTGAATCGCCGCCGCCGTTCGACCAATTTTCGCCGCCCGACGACCTCGACGCGCCGGCAAAAAACGTCTACAACCGACTACAGCGTCGCGGGCGTGAAATCCCCGTCGAGGGCGTCGCCGACTATGCCGCAACGCCGGGAACATCGGTCACCGTGACCGGCAACGCCGGCAGCTTCGCCGGCATCGTGCGCGCCGTGACCTGGACCACACCTGACCACAAAATGATCGTAACGACAAGGGATATAACCTAATGGGAAACGACGTCAACGGCGTTTATCAGTACACCGAAACCGAAGCCGTACCAAGCACTTTCTCGGCATTTCTGAACAAACTAGCGGCGAGCGTATCGACGCGCATTGGGCAGATTCAGGCGATTCTCAACTCTGAACTCGCCGACACCGGATGGACCCTCTTGGTTCTCGGATCCGGCGCCACGGCGCCCGACCAGAACTTGCAACCCATGATCCGCCGTAAAAACGGCGTGGCCTATGTGACGGGCCGATTCACCCAAGGGGGCGCTACCGGGTTTACCATCCCGCCGGGGTATCGACCGTTTCAAGACCTCCGCACAAGCGCGCAGAACGGCAGCTCCGGCGCTCAAGTTGTTGTTGTCATCATTCCCAAAGACGGCGCCGCGTACACGTCGGCGTCGTCGACGCCGAACCTCTGTCACTCGTGGATTATCGGCTGATGAATACGCCCGACGAAGCGCGCGCCTATGCCGCCGCGCATCCGACGCGTTCGGCTGGTGTCTCGTGGGCCGGCTGGTGTGAATCATTCGTTTTCCGCGCCGGCGGATTCACCCGGTTCTATCCCACCGCCCTCGCATCCGGTAACGCATCCGGCAACCTCAACCCCAATTGGGCATCGGCTCCCGCCGGCGCCATTCACTATTGGGCCGGCGTGTATGTGCGCGGCGTCGAATCCGGGCACGTTGCAATCGACCTCGGCGCCGGCTTGCTGCTCATGGCCTCAAGCCGCGTCGGCAACCTCGGCGCCGGCCTCGGTACCATCCACTTTCTCGACTACGGCTTGCCGAACTATCGCGGGTGGAGCATGCGCCACGGCGTCGAAATGCTCGCCGGCACGTCATCGACCGCCGCCGCGAACACTACCGAAATCATTATCGAAAAGGAGCTAGACAGCATGAAGATTATGAGCGTACCTAATGGCACTATCGCCCTTGTGGGAGAATTCGACGCGCGCGTGTACCGAACGACCGCCGGCGGATCCGGGTTTAGCATCGGTTCCAACACCAAAGGTCACGGCGCCGTCACCGGCCTCTCTCCCGACGAACTGACAACGCTTGTCGCCGAAGCCCTGGCCCGCCGTGCCGCCCTCGTGGCCGACGTCGCCGCCGCCGTGCTCGCCGGGCTCCCGACGCCCTCGGCGCCCGCCGCCGGCGGATCCGGCCCGCCTGTTATCGACGCCGCGACGATTGCCGCAATCGCGGCAGCCGTCAACGAGAACGCCGCCGCGCGTCTTGCCGACTAGGAGCACTGAACCCATGAATAAAACACTTGTCGCGATTGCGTTTATCGCCCTGGCCGTTCTCGGCATCGTGGGCGTCTTCCTGATCCTGCTATTTCAGCCGGACGGATCCAGCGAAGCTATCGCCCTTGTCGTGACCGTGCTAGGAATCGCTACGACCGCCATTGTGACGTTCTACAACCTCGGCAAGCAAGGCGAAACCATCGAGACAATCCAGCGCCAAACTAACGGCAATACGTCGGCGCTCATGGCCGAAAACAGCCGACTTGCAACTCTGCTCGCACAGGCTCACGCCATGCCGGCGCCCGTCGTGCAAGCCGTCGCCGTCGCCGAAGCCGCCGCCGACAGTGGCGCCGCGCGGCATGCTATGAACTAACCCCCTGGCGGGCGGCGCCCGTTAGGACGCCGCCCGCAAGTGGCACTCATTGTCAGATTGCCCCGTCTGCAACCAACGCAAACTCACGCCCGACGCCTCGGCCCATGCCCGAAGATAAATGGGCCGTGGGTGCGCGCGTAATCCTCGCTCGTAGCTCGTGACCGTCGTTCGGCTTATGCCGACGACCTCTGCAAATTCGCCTTGATCCATGCCGGAAACCTCCCGCGCCTTGCGCAGTCGGTCAGCCATGGTAAACGTCGGGTCGGTTGTCATGTGTGAACTATGACACACCAAAGTGTGTTAGGGAATAGGGCCCAAATACCCCCATTCGCGCAAACTTGAAATGTGGCCTAATGTGGTCACATGACAACCTCGGATCTACTCACTACGGCGCAAGTCGCCGCCGCCCTCGGCATTACTCGACAAGGCGTGCACGCCCGAATCAAGGCCGGCACCCTCACCCCCGTCTACACACCACCGACGAACCGCTCGACGTTGCTATTCACCGCCGACGCCGTCGAGCCCGTCACGGTGACATCGTGAGCCGCCGCCGCCTGATCGCCGCCGGCATCATCCGGCCCGCCGGCACGCCCGCAACCGCCGACGACGCCGTGCTCGCCATGCTTCGCCGCACCGTCGACGCCGCCCGCGAACTTCGCAACTCCCGCGCCGTCTTCCTCGCCGACTTCCTCGCCGTCGACGTGCCCATCGACCCGCGCGCCCTCGACGACTACCGGCACCGAAACGCCGCCTATGACGCCGCCCTCGAAGCGTGGGCCGCGCACACGACGCCGGCGCCGGATCCAGTGAACGGTTATTCACTGTGAGCGCCGTTGATCCGCTCGACGTCGCCGCGACGCAAGGACGAAACGCCGCCCTCTACGACGTCGCACTCTCGCGTCGAAATATGCTCGCCCGGCAGATTGCCAACGATGTCGCCGCCGGCGAATCGCTACGCGTCGAGCTTGTCGAGCAATACCGCGAAGCGTGCACCGACCTCGTGCGCATGCGCGCCGTCTATGTCGAGTCCCTGCCCGGCATCCGCACCGGAACCGTGCCCAACTCGTGAGCGTCGAAGCCCTGGCCGTCGTGCTGCACCATTCCCGCGCCAAAGGGACGGCGAAGCTCGTGCTTATCGGCATTGCGAACCATGAAGGGGACGGCGGATCCTGGCCCGCCGTCGGTACGCTCGCCGTCTACGCCAACGTATCGCGCTCGAACGTGCAACGCGCCCTCTTGGCCCTCGAAACCCTCGGCGAAGTGCACAGGAGCACACAGGACGGCGGCACGCGCTCAACGCCCGATTGGGACCGCCCGAACCTGTACCGGGTACTTGTCATGTGCCCGCCCAATTGCGACCGCACAACGGCGCATCGGTTGCTCTGCGAAGTGTGCGGAAAACAGCTAAACCGCGACCGCCGCGACCTCAAAACCCACACCGATTGCGACCCTGCCCTGCCAGTAGGACCCCGCCCTGCCAGTAGGGCGGGGGGGGCCCTGCCAGTAGGGCCCGAACCATCCCTTAACCCAACAACTACAACACGTTTCATAGAAAACGATTCAGTTAGTAACCGCGCAAGCGCGAAGGACGAAGACAAGAATGACGACTCCGTCGCCGCCTGGACGGAAAGCCTCGGCGGCTTCCTGCTCGCGACGTGCCCGGCGCGAACCTCTGGCGCCCCTCACGCCTACAGCATCCGAACCGATAAATGCATCGACTGTGGACACCGGAATGAGGGAACTAAGAATGATTGAGTCACAAGCCAAAGCGGCCAAAGACGGGGCATCCGAAGAAGCCGAGCTAAACGCGCTGGTCGAAGCACTGCACGAACTCGCCAACGACTACGCATGGGCAGCACAACGCGCCGTGACACTCGACGACGAAGACACCCGGCGCCGCGAAGCCGCGCAAGTTCGCTTCGTGAGCATCCTCACCGCGTCGCGCACAGGCTACGCGCCCATCGGTGAAGCGTGGCTAATCGCGGGCCGGCGCATGCTCGACGTGCACGACGCCGCCGATATGGACGCCGTGCACGAATCGCGAAGCCGGCGCCGCACGTCGCGCGACTTGCACCCTGTCGACCCGCGCGGCGACAGGAGCGCGCTGTGAGCCCGTTTGATGCGTTGCCTATGTGGGTATCCGCTCCGCTCGCGTTCGCGCTCGTGTGCCTCGTGTGCGCGCAGTGGTGGGCGGATCGGTGAGCGGGCACCACAAGCGTTCGGATTGGCCGAAGTATTCGAAACGCTATCGCCCCTCGATCACGGCGACGTTGCCGGCGCCATGCGTCAACGCGTGCCTACTCGGCGGCGTCGTGTATCCCGGCCAACGCTTCGACGTCGGGCACATCGTGGGCGTCGAAGCCGGCGGCAGTAACGACCGCTCGAACGTCGGGCCGGCGCATGTGTCGTGTAACCGTTCCGACGGCGGGCGCATCGGCGCCGCAATCACCAACGCCGGCAAGCGCGCGTCGACTCAATCAGGAAAGAAGATCCGCGCATGGTAGACCATCAAGGGCGCCCGAGCAAGTCCAGGCGGCACCGACGAACTGACCCCGGATGCATCCGGTTCAAGTACCCGCGAAGCCGCGTCGGCCTGTGGCTATTCAACCGCGCTCGTGGCCGTGGTTGCCCGGTGTGCTACCCGCCGCGCACGTTCCACGGCGTCGAGAGTTTGGACGCGTTCGTCGACCTCATGCTCGACCGCGACGCCTACGTCGACGCCTACGCCGCACACATCAACCTCACCGTCGGCGCGTACTACGCCGCGACTGTCGTTCACCCTGACTCGTGCGCATGCTCGCGCTGTGGTCCGGTGATCTTCCCTCATGGTTACTAAGCCGAAGTCGGCGCGAATTCCAACGCAAACTCACGCACTTTTTGACTTAGGAGAACAAC
>Ga0314855_100165_pt1 | contig 14648 bp, 21 predicted proteins | sample 2018CB1WmetaG_FD_203636 | JGI IMG/M metagenome (GOLD analysis project Ga0314855, IMG submission 203636) | Cryopeg brine viral communities from Beaufort Sea near Barrow, Alaska, United States - 2018 CB1W | ecosystem: Environmental > Aquatic > Marine > Coastal | place: USA: Alaska | collected... | reverse complement strand
GCTTCCTGTGTGTGCCCCTCTAAAAAACTCTAAGTCATTTAGGGGGACAATAGCAGCGGAACCAGGCCAAGGACGATCACCACGCGCTGAATTGCAGTGGAGACAGGCGGGGCGCAGGTTATCGAGCGCGTCAGGCCCACCTCTACTACGCGGGATAACGTGGTCCGCTGTTGTCGCTACCTTTGTGCACTTGGAATCCCAGCGCAGCCAACAGGTGGCCCCGAACTCAGCGAGAGTCAGGGCCACCAGGGCCTGGGATGCACGACCACCCCAGGACTTCATCTAAGTGGGTTCACCCCCAGGCGGGCGCTGCGGACCTGGGCGCGTGCACGAGTGAGGACAGCGGCAAACTCAGGGCGGGGGCGTAACCCCTGGTTGATATCGCCTAGCATCCTAAGCTCGACATTGCGCGCGCGGACTATTGCACGCCTGGACCAGACTTTGCGCTGGACCACGCGGCCACGCCGATTCACGCTGTGACAACCATGACGATTGAGCAGAACGTGGCCAGGGCCAACAGAGGCCCGAGGACGAACCACCAGGCGCGGCTCATAGGCTGGGCATCCGAGCGCGGGGGGCGCGAGACAGCACGCCAGATGCTGAAGGCCAGACCGAGCCACAAGAGGATGAAGAACCACGATAAGGGCCAATATTCGGCCCCATGACGCTGGGTGAACTTCACCCCGTAAAACCAGTACGCCATAGCCAGAGATGGGGCCAGGGATAGCGCAGCCCAGAGCTTGTCACGGTTAGGGCGGGCTTGCTTGCGCTTCCAGGCATCACGCATTTCCTGGCGTTCTACGGCGTTCAGTGCACGATCAGAGGGGGACAGGATTACGGCTGTGTAACCGTGGGCCTTCCATGCAGCCACCAGGCGCTGACGTTGTGCTGTGGTCAACTCATAGTCGCAGTGGATGACCTTTACAGGGGCGCTCACAGCGCGGCCCGCAGCGTGACGACCGATTCGAGAACAGTCTGGCCAGACGTGACCCAGAGCATGGCCTGGTGAGGCGTGTATGCGGCCCGCAGGAGCATATTCCTAACGAATCTGAGTTGATTCCCAGCCAGCCAGCAATCTGAAGCCTGCGCGCCATAGATCGTGGCTTGCCAGGATGTCGCTGAAGCATCCCGAAGTTTCGCCCACTCATCACCCTCTAGCATGTAGCGCCTGGCCAGATTAGCGAGAGCATCAGAGACCTCAGAGTTGACCACTTCCTCCCATCGTGATCTGCGCGGGCCTGTGGTTTGGTCAATGCTGTTTTGGTCGTTAGTCGTTGTCATGGTTAGCGCCTTTCGTTGGTTTGCCACAGTCAATGCAGTGGCCTGTCTTGTTAGGTGAACAGGGCCAGGTGGGCCGCTGCGGGCATGGGTCCTCGGGGATGAAGTCAGCTGGGGGTCCAGGTTCAGAAGTCGTGCTATTAGGTGAGGTTCTTAAGAGTAGATAGTTAGTGGTTTGGTTAAAGGATGGTTCGGGTGGCGCTAGCGCCAGGGGGGGGGTGGCGCTAGCGCCAGGGGGTGGCGCTAGCGCCAGGGGGTCTAACGCTGGATGTTCCTGGGCAGACAACAGGGCAACCTGAGCGGGCGTGGGGTCATCAGTCAGAGTGACAGCGAGCGGGTTCACCCGCGACTTATGGTTACGCGAGCGATCACACTCGGGAGGGCATTCCAGAAGAATCGTATAGAGGTTAGGACGATTGAATGACTCAGTTCTAGCTGTCCCCCCACGCTGAATCTCACGGCGTATCTCCCCCATGTTGATCAGCTGGTCTATCGACTTCTGGACGTTGCGTGGATGAACCCCCGCATAGCGCGCCAGAGTGGCCACGCTAGGCCACGCGCCCCCATCCCCATCATGGTTGGCTATGCCTATCAGGACCAGCTTGGAGGCCCCCCGCGCTCGGGAATGGTTTAGCGCTATGGCCAGGGACTCAATTGACATAAGAGGGCACACCCTGCCAGTAGCTGAACAGAAGCCACTCATCCAAAGTTAACGATGCAGGGGTCAGCGTGGCCAGGAACCAGGTGAAGGCCCAGTCAGAGGGGAGGTCCTTCACTGCGCCCGCCTAGCCCTGGATGCTTCACGCTGGGCCTGGGCCTGGGCTAGACGATATTCCAGGCCGCTAATCTCGGCGGGCGAATAACGACGATGACCACCAGGGGTCAGCGACGGCGTAACCATGCCCTGAAGTTCCCACAGCCGCAGAGCGCTGGGAGTCACCCCAAACATGGTGGCAGTCTGGCCAATAGTCTTATCGGGCATTAGATCACTTCCTGGGGGTCATCGATCGAGCGGACCCGAGCTGGTGAGGCATTACAGCCCGGGCAATAGTTGAATAGGGCTATGAGGTCGGTAGAAACGAACCTAGAACAATTCATACAGATCATGCAATGAATCTACAGTAGATTAGGGCCAGCTTGTCAACCTGGACGCAATAACGCCCCCAGCGAAAGGCTAGGGGCGTTACGTGGCCACGGGGCCAGCCTGCCGCCATGACACGGCAGGAGTGGGGTTAGCGCAGAGGGTCCCTCTTGATGAAAGCGACCAGCACTGAGGCTGTAGAAACAATGCCAGCCATGACAACAGCCGACCAGGCCCCAAGCGGGGCCAGGAGATCGGGAGTGACAGCGGTAAGCATGGCGCTAACTATCAGAAGCACGCCGCTGGTTATCGCCGCCCCCAGGACCTTGGGGGAAACAACCTTCTCGGGGTCAGGCTCGGGGGTCATGAATGCGTGGCTCATGAATCCAGGACCTTCCGACAGTGGGCACACTTGCAAGCCTCAGTGGGGGTGAACTCAGAACCTTTGACCGAGCGCGCCAGGGCCTGGGCTGGCTCGGGGGCCTGGGCTGGCTCGGGGGCCTGGGCTGGCTCGGGGGCCTGGGCTGGCTCGGGGGCCTTCTTTGAATCAGTCATCGTTAGATTCCTTACTTTCAGCCTGGCTAGCGCGCCAGGACGTAGACGGATAGTGCTGCGGACAGGATAGCGACACTAGAGCCAATTATCCCGGTTATTCGCCCTAACCGCCCGCTGCTGTCGTCCTCTAGGTCCTTGATGCGCTCATCCTGGCGGGCCTGAAGAACTGACTTTTCATGAAGCTGGGTGGTGAGGTTGTTGTGGTTTGTTTCGATGTTAGCCAGGCGGATTCCGTGGTCTCCCAGGACCTGAGTAAGCATGCCCTTCATCTCGGCAACGTCTATACGTGTTCGCGTCAGAGGGTCATCTGCGGTCATTGTTGCATTCCTCTAAATTCATCGATATCGGTTCAGCTGCGCCACGCCTAAACTGTGGAGACCCAACAGTGAATGCGCGGGCCATATGTAGAAACCCCACAACCGCGGGATCCGCCGGCGGCGCCTGGTGAAGCGATCGCGTTGTGGGGGTTCTACAATCGGCGCAGGCTAGTTGCGGGACGAACCATGCATGTTGATGAGAGAGTAGAAAATCTTTCGATTCGCGTCTGAGGACTGGCCACGATCACCCACAATGGTGGGCTTCACTGTGTCAGGAGTACCCAACTTCCAGACGTTCAGAAAGTTCTTATACTCCCCCTCATTAGGGAAGGCATACCCGAAACCTGGGGCAATAACGCCACGGTCTGGCAGTCCATAGGGGGCGATAATCTTCATTTCTACATCCTCATCTATTAGTGAAACGGGGCCAGAGCTAGACAGCGCTGACCAGTAGGGAACGGGGTCCACGAACGCCCCATTGACCAGGTGGTCGTGGTGAAGGTGGGGGCCTGTCGACGAACCAGCGCCCCAAGAATTGACCTCTCCACCCGAGAGGGCCAGGCGCTGTCCCTGGGTGACGACATCGCCAACGGACACCAGGAACCTGGAGAGGTGGGCATAACGGGTTTCATGGCCATCCCCGTGGTCCACGATGACGCGCGCCCCGTACCCGCCATAGGTGAGCGCGGCCTGGGTGACTGTGCCCGCAGCTGCGGACAGGATAGAACTACCGACTGAACAGCCGAGGTCAACCCCATCATGAAACGGGCGAACACCTGGAAGAGGACGCGGTACACGCGGACCAAAAGGCGAAGTGATCTGGCCTGGCGCGGGCTTGATGAAGCTCATACTGCGGCCACCCAATTCTGGCCAGAGATAGAGAACTGAGTGTTCGTGGTGTAAGCGGTATTACCAGCCAGGGTGCGGACCTGGATAACGCCTGTTTCGTTGATCTGGAACTGACACAGCACCGTTAGCGACGTTGTTCCTGACACCAGCAACGGGATGTTAGGGAACGTCCCTGGGGGCAGATAGCCAATAGTCATGAAGGATGAAGTTAGAGTCCCGTTGGCCAGGGAATTGAACTGTCCAACATTGTTAACTATCCCGTTCTTCCTGCGGACAGAAGCGCCATTCAACTTCCAACCTGAGGGAACAGTGGGGTCCAGCGGCCCCGTGTCGTCCGAATACCAGCCCGCGAGAGTGTGCCCCCCTGGATTAGCGCCACCGTCTGTCAGGCCCGCAAAATAGCGTTCAGTGGTCCCGAGGTCAGCGCGGATAGTGAGCGCGCCCCGGTCCTGAAGAGCGCGGCGCTGGGTCGCGTTCGTGGGAATACCCCAGTGAGCGTCACGGCCACCCTGGGAGAGTGCAACGACAGGGGTGCCGGTCACTACAGTGGGCAGCCCGAAGATAGCCAGGGCTGAAGAGACATCTTCAGCGATACGTTGGAATCGAGTAGCGAGCTTGAAGGCCTTAGACCCAGGACGCGGGTATCGGATGCCATACGGGGCCACTGCTAGCTCATCAGCTTCTGGTGGGGGGATGGGTGACATTAGTTCAGTCCTATCGTTACGTTGCCTAGGTCAGAGAGGCTTATGGCCTCATCGTAATCTTCCAGGGCGGGGGCGGTATTGGTCACCAGGCTAGCAATGGCCACAGCATCCAGCGTTCCCGTGGCAGGCACCACAGTGGCGTTCAGGACCCACCCCGAGGGCAGGCGATCACCAGGGGATGAGCTGAACCACTGAAGTTGGCCCCCAATGATCTGGAACTGGGCCGCATAGTTCGCCAGGTTAGCGAATACTGAGTCCACAAAATACAGGGGAACGGGGCGGTCCTTTGTGTCCAGCAAGACATCGATGAGCGCGGGTGGGTAATCAAAACGGCGCAGATCGAACTGAAGAGTGGGGGGGGAGAACTGGTCGTTTATGTCATCCACCAGGGCAGCAGTCAGAGAGATTAGCGCGTTGGCCCAAGCCCGCCCGGTCTGCCGGTTTATATCGTCCCGGAACACTGTGGGGAGTTCCAGGACGCGCGACGTGGGGGAACCAGTGCCACGCGCAGTGCGTCCTTGGATAACCGTATCCACCCACTCAATATCGTCATAGATGCTTAGTCCGACCTGGACAACATCCACAGCCTGAGACACCGTGGAACGTGTCGTATAACCGTCAGGTACGCCAACCTGGTGAGATGAGACAGAGACGCCAGACACTGGGTCCATGACGATTTTGCCCGCGACTAGAGACAGCCGAAAACCAGCGCTAGAGGCAGTACTGCCGATCTCTAGACCGTTGGTCGTGGGATTGTAATTGACATGCGCCAGAGGATACGCAGCATAGATTCTTGAGACATGGTCCAGGCCGGTCATGCTGGCAGACTCATCTGAGTCTATGAACTGAAGGGGGCCAGGGCCAGAAGCGGGGACCCCTAGGGCCGTCCCGATATCCACGGTTTGGATAGAGTCAACAACAGCAGCAGCCCCCTGGGACAGGACGCGATTAGCACGATTCAATGCTGTGGCATGAATCCAGGCCCCAGGCTGGAACGTCCCGTCCACTGTGTAACCAGGACCCAGAATGCGAGCCTGGGCTAAGTCAGCAAGCTTGCAAGTTCCCGTGAGGTGGACCAGCCAGACAGGGACACGGTCCCCCTGGGGGGACTGAGTGTGCGCCCAGGTCGATTCGACGTCAGCGATAGTGCCACGCAGAAGAACATGGCCACCAGGGCGCGAGATAACGACAGGTTTACCCGATAGAGCCGAGTCAGTAGCCCATTGCCCAGATGGGTCTATCAGCGTCAGATCGAACTCCAGAGGGTTCACGGGCGCATAAACATCCGACCGCCCCCATTCCAGACTTATCTCCCCCACGGCCACCAGGGACGTTCCATCCCACTGCGCGTCTATTGGTTCGGTGCCAATTACTATCGTGGGCTGGTAGTTCATAGGGAAGCTCCCGCAGCGGGGATAGCGCCGGTCACTTTGCCGCTAGTCGTTAGGACCTTCTTGATAGCCCGAGCGGTCCCCATACTGTCTATGGCACCAGAGATATTGAACGTATTTTGAACTACCGGGGGCTGGGAAGCAGCACGAGAGGGGAAGGCTGCGGGCGCAGAGAATGCGGCATCCGAGAACCCAGCGAACGGGGAGGATGCGGCCTCTAGGAACATAGGCCCCTGGCCTTCATGGAGGACGCGCTGCGTACTGGTGGACTCTAACGATGCATTCAGCCCAAAGGGGTCAGAGAACCAGTCCCCGACTGAGTTCGCCACCCTATCGGCCCACTCCAATACCCCGCGCATCCATTCCACGATGTTCCCGAATACCTCTTCCGCTGTGGCCTCTACCTTTTCCCAGTTGTCGATAAGCAGCAAAGTGACAACGACGATGAGTCCAATAGCCAGGGCAACAGCCGCGACGACTAGCCCAATAGGGTTAGCGGTTAGAGCGACGTTGAAGGCCCAGACGGCAACGGTAAGCCCGCCGATAGTAAGGGCTAGCGCCGTAGCTAGTTCGCTGTTGTCACTAACCCAGGTAGCGAAAGCAGACAGCACCTTTGCGCCTTCCACCAGGTAAGGAAGCAGCTGTTCCCCCAGCTTGGCACTAGCGTTTTCCCAGTTTGCTGCGGCGATCTGGGCTGAGCCGCTAGCGCTGTCAGTCTCACGCGCGAACTGCCCGGCTGCGTCCGCTGTTTGCTCGGTCAGAAGAGCCAGGGTGGCCTGGGCATCAGCTTGCAACGCAGCTTCACCCGTTAGACCGTCTAGCCCCAGTTCGAGCTTCTTAGAGTCGATGGTGGCCTGCTTGATCGATACGCCGTAGCGTTCGATGGGGTCACGTTCACCCCGCAGCAACGACGACAGCGCGGCAACTGCGTCAGCGGTCGTGCCGCCGAACGTGGCAGCCAGGTCAGCGCCCAGGCTAACTAGCTCTTCTGTCTTAGGGGCTAGCTGGTCCTGGGCTGTGCCCATGTTCTTCAGCTGCGCCCCGATGACAGACGCGAGACTGTTGTATTGGCTAGCAGCCAAGCCCACGTTGTCGGCAGCCTGGGCAGCAATGGCCTTTACTCCCGCAGCGTGAGCGCCAAAGATAGCGTCTACAGCGCCTGCGGCCTGTTCCGCTTCAGAAGCAGAGCGGGCCGCATCTGCCCCCAGCTTGACTAGGGCAGCGCTGACGATCAGCGCAGCGGGGCCGACCTTCTTCAGGCGGGCCGTGGCCTTATCTGCCGCTGTTGCGGTCTGGTCCAGGCCTTTCACGCCGCCCTTAGTATCCGAGATTATGCGGATAGCGAGAACAGCCGTTTTGTTCGCCACGTCACTGGGCCTTTCGTTGTTCGTCCATGATCTCTAAGGCGGTCAGGATGACCTCAGTAGACTCTTCAGCCCAGGCAGCCACGGGGATACTTGTGGCTAGGGCTAGGGCCACGATCAGCCGATATCTGGAACCTGCGGGGTATGCCCTAAAGGGGCCAGGTCATCACCGCTTAAGTCTTTAGCCGGGACCACCTCCCCATCTTCCTTCACTCCACGAACTTCCACAGTGACCTTCATAAAGGTTTCAAGCGATTCGGAATACTCCCCCGAGCGCTTCAGGGCATGCCAGGCAAGGAACGTCAGCCAGAGCATGGGTCCATCTGTGGACTTAGGCCAGTCCTTGCGTGACCTGGTGACATCCCACTGGATAGAGTCACGATTATCAGTCTGAACTGTGTACTCGGTGAGTTCGTCGCTGTTGGGGTTCTCGATGAGCACCACGATCTGTGGGGAAGCTAGCTTTGTCATGGAGGTTACATTCCTTTGATCTTGTCAATAATCTTTTCCACGCCCTGCATATAGAGCGCAGACCAAGCGGGTTCTGTTGATTGAGCGGCCCTAGAGAGCCAGGGGTTCGGTCTGATGTTCTTACGGAACCAACCCCAGTGAAGGGGTGGGGCATAAGGTTTGGACTTATTACCCGCCCGAAGAATCGTGGCTGCGCGGGTGGCCCCCACGCGAACCGTTGACCGGATATGGCCATTCTTGGGGGAACCAGCGGGGGACGTCCCCTTAGCCACGGGGAGCACCACAGCACCAACCTGACGATGAACGTCAGTCATATCCCCCAGGGACAGCCCCGCAGCCTTCATAGTGGCGCGGAGCTGCTTTGCGCCCACAACCGTGGAACCACCCTGGGAGACCATGGCTAGAGCGCGTCGTCAGGGATTGTATCGGCAGGCAACACGGGGGGGCCGATCAGAGTGAAGGTGAAGTCTGACGTGGGTTTCGTTTTGACCTCACCTCCAATATCGATAGCTTCGACCGTCAGCAGCCCCGTGATTTCGCCACCGTTTGCGTTGTTGGGGAAGTAACTGAAAACGTGGTCCTCTCCCCTGTGATCGAATAGCCAGCGGGTGGTTGAATTGTCGCGCCCGAAGTCCTGCAAAAGGGTGCCTTCGATGGCGAACGTTTCCGAGCGATCACCAGGGGCCTGGCCGCCTGAAAGAACGTTGATGGGGTCCCCTTTAGTTACCGAGGGGACAACCTTCAGGGACGTGCACTGGTGGCTGAAATTGGTCAGGTCAGTGTCCGCGCCAATTGTGAACAGACCTGGGCCAATCGTAATCGGGGTGACAGCAGTAGTAGACATGGGGGGTTATTCCGTTTCTCTTATCTCGTTTATCAGTTGCAGCTGGAATGCCGGGAGAGGTTCAGCTGAGTGGTTCAGGAGGGTCATCGTTATGGCAGTGGCTGAGCCTGTGTCTAGCCCCGCAGCACGGGCCTGGGAAAGCAGAACGCCCAGCTGGTCTAAAGCGTCTGGCGCGGCAACGTCTGGGACCACTAAAAACAGATCCCAGGTGACTTCATAGGCGCTTGAATCCAGACGGTCAAAAGACAACGCATTGACGGTCAGCCAGGCCCCTGGCAGCTGAAGGTCCCGAGCATCCACGACAGTGGAAAGGCCCCCAGCGGTCAGCTGGTCAGCCACGATCTGGGCCGCAGCACCTACCTTGATGTCAACCACGGGGTTAGCCAATCCGAGGAGACTGGAACTGGTCCAGGCGCAGCAAGCGGGAGATATCAGAGTCATATCTAGACACGTACTGCGCCCCGGATTCGGTAATAGCCTCTACGCCGCTAGCGCTGTTGCGCCTGCGGTGATAGCGGGCCGCTAACATGACCGCGCCCATCTTGACATCATGGGGCCAGGCCGCGTCTGCGGACAGTCCCAGGTCGACCAAAACAGGTAACCGCGACACGTAGGAATTGACTGTCTCCACGACCATCGTCATGGTGGGATCAGCGATCCCTGGGGGCGTTACCTTCGTCCAGGTGTAGACCTCAGACGCGGTTATTCCTGCGGGCATGTTAGCGGCCTTCCTAGCTACGCTGCGGGCGCGGCGATAGCAGTTTTGAACAGCGCGCGGGCATCGTTGACGATGAGCGCCCCATATCCGAATACGCCGATATCCACGCCACCCTTGGGGATGTTCTCAGCCTGGACCTGGATAGGTGGTTCCTTTTCGTACCAGGTGTAGGCCTGGCCATCACCCGAGAGGACAGCACGCGCAGCGAGTCCAGAACCCACAGAGAACTTGATGTTCCCCGCAGTGCCACCAGTGGTCCCCAGGTTGATCTCCCCCTGGTTCTTCAGCCACCATGGGACGTCTGCTTCGTCCATAGCGACGAACTCAGCCCACGCCGTGGCCCCCATCTGGACGAAAGAGATTTCCGAGCCGATAGCGACAGCGGATACGCCGAGCTGGGTCAGAACAGCCGTCAGGCTCGGGAGGGTAGTGCCACCTGGGAGGGTAGTGGCCGCAGCCAGCAGCTTCGTCCGAACGTAATTCTCGGTGTTGCGCTTGTAAGACTTCACCGCGCGCTTGAAGGCGTTGTTGATGAACTGGGGGGACCCCAGGTCAATGAATCGGCGTTCGATGTCCCATCCACCAGCAAAAGGCTGCGCGTCAGCGGTTACCCCGATAGTTGACCACTCGTTGGAGTGGATGTCTGTCTTGAGGCCGTCGTATTCGACAACTTCTGGTTCACCCACGTGTTTCCAGCCAGCCACTGAAAGGCCGTCGATGTCACCGCCAGAGGTGGCGATATCGATGAGGGGGCGTTCTGACTTGTCAGCGGTCCAGACTTCGTCAATCCACTTGGGGCGCAGCGATTCCCCCAAGTCAGAGTCGACCGTGATGTCAGCCAGGGCTGCGGTCAGGCCACCAGCGGGGTTTCCCGCCCGCAGATAGTCAGCAACGAAAGTACTGGCTGCGCGGACATCGAAAGAGGCAGGACCAGAACTGCTAGCAGCAGCACCAGGAGGAACGATGGGCGCGGCCTGAGCTTGCACCAAGATAGGGGCAACGGGGGCAACGGGGGCAACGGGGTTACTAGAAGCAGCGACCTCTACGGGGTGGGCAGCATTCCACGCAGCCAGCTGCTCATCGTGCGCAGTTTGCTGGATAGTGCCCGCAGCGAGAGCCGCAGCCAGTTGTTCAGGGTTCATCTTGATTTCCTCTGTTTCATGGGTGGCTATGACTTCCAACACTCGGCTGTTTTCATAGGCGGGGATAGTGCACAAACTCACTTCATAGAGTCGTGCGGACTTGACAACCAGGTTTCCCTGGGAGTCAAAACTGTGGGCAGTAACTTCCACGCCCACGGATAGACCGTCGCGCAGACCGTTAGCGGCCTTCTCTAAAGCTTCGTCACCTTCTGCGCCTGGGGGAACTTTGAAGGTGGCCAGCTTTGACTGGATGTCGATACTTTGAAGATACCCAACAGCGGCGTTGTTCTTCACGTGCTCAATGATGAGCTTCACGCGAGACAACACAGAAGGCAACTTGAGCGAGCCACCCAGGAAGATCGTGGGACCCATGCTGGTATGCCCTTTGACTCCATAGTCGACGATTTCACCAGTGATTAGACGGCGTTCGATATCAACGCTGGTGGATGCGGTCATAGTGACCACGCCACCAGCGGCCACCAGGTCAGATTCAGAAGAGGCAGTTAGCGGGAATGTTTCACGTGAAACATTGTCTTTAGTCATTATCCAATTTCCCCTTTACGGAACGAACCAGTCTCGATGAATGAGCGCATCTCTTCTTTAGTGAACAGTTTCGCGTCTACGGCCTTCACTGCGGTTTCGACCTGGGCAGCAAAGTCAGCACGCAGAAGGGCGCTTGTGTCGAATCGTACAGAGGTCCCACGGACAGTCAGATCGTCCATAGACCAGCGGCCTTCTATTGCCGCCATATAGGGGGCTAGGGCGTAGTCGATCAACTCACGCGAGCGACTAGGGGCGTTCGAGTAGGTAAGGCTGGAACCGTTTGTATCCACGTCAGCGGCCCATGCTGGGAACCCGGCAGAGCGCACAACGTTCAGCGCGGCCATGTTGCGCCCAGCGATCAAGAGTTGTTCAGGCTGTTGGCCATGCACCTTCGTTTCAATGCTCGGGTTCGTATAGGCCACACCCCCGCCCTTTTTCCTGCGCGATCGAGTCCAGCGGGCGGTCAACGCATCTATCTGCGCGTCCTCCATTTCAGGACCACCAGTCTGGTGGAGTTCGATAGCGGGGACAGGGTTCAGCGCGGCGTTTGCTGCGGCGTTATCGATGTCGACAGCCTCACGGATACCCCGCTGAGCAAAGTTCAGCAGCCCCTCATGGGGTCCATCGATACGGACGACATCAGCGGCATTTCTCACGGGGCGGTCATTGCCCTGGACCAGGGAACCCGAAGCGTTCACCGTGGCGCGCCACTCGGGGACCCACTCCACGACAGTGGCACGCATATCCGCGCCACGCTCCACGACGATGAACCAGGCGCGGCCATACCAGAGCAGAGCATCCACGACCCAGGACCAGGTACTGACAGAAGGCCGACCGTCCTCGGGCTGGGAGACAATGCGGGGCTGATTAGCCTGGGCAACATCCCCCGCATACGCCACCAGGGGGAACCGGGAGATAGTCCCGCAGGCCAGGTTACGTATCTTCGCCAGGGGCGCTATTCCCATGGCAGTGGTTCTGCTTACAGGAATGATGTCGCTGGCCCCCTCATACAGGTGGGCCAGGGTTACCTGGGCCAGGACATCACTGGATGCCCAAGGGGAGGAGTAAGACGCGGCCTCTAGCATGGGGCTAGGGCGTCTGAACAGGTCTAGTAGGGGCACACGTAAAGCCTAAGGGGGCGCTATGACAGATTTTGACCACTGGTCGATTCTGTGGCGTGTCAAGCATGCCTAGAGGCCTGACGTTCAGCGTTAGCGGTCCCCTTGGGGTCCTCCACCCCGTGAACCCTACGCTGGTGATCTACACCGGCAGACCAGGCAGACCCCTTACTGAGGCTCGGGGGCTGGCCCCAGCCTGGGCAGAGGCTACACACAGGCAGGAATGTCTCATAGCTGGCGTCTACGCGAATAGTCATTCCTGGGCCTCTCGGAACTTAGGGGCGGGCTGTTGCACTGGGCCACGTTCCAATAAGCGCAGGGCAACAGTCGCGGCCACTAGCTCGGGGATGGGGCCACGGGACTTCATCCTGTCCCAGGCCCAGCCCTGGCCCATGGTCCTGGTTTTAGCCACGGCCACAGCTTCAGCCAGGAAGGTCTGGGCTTCATCGTCCGCCTGGCCCTGGCGTGGTTCTTCGTACCAGGTGAAGGCACCGACCAGGGCGCGCGCCTTGAAACCGTCGCATGCTGTGGCGAAGTCGCGAGCTTGCAGAAGTTCTAGTTCAATCGACTGTTGCAGCATGCGGATTTCTTCCGTTGCGTCCCTGGTCGGCCCCCCATCGTCCGCGCCGATAGCTCGGGGGTGGAGGTCCTTAGAGATAGCGACGACTGCGGGCGCTAGCCAGGTCCACCCCGCCCCCACGCGCAGAACGCGCAAAGCGGGCTTGTCTGTCACAGGGTCTACCCAGGCCGCGACGATTGCAGACCTGGAACGGTCCATTGATACCTCATACGACAGGACCATGTCCCCGGTGTTTCGTGGGGGAGTTTGCTCGGGGTCATTCAGATCAGCGAATAGGCCCGCTTCGATCACGGCATCAGTGGTCTGGGTTCTACGGTTCATGAAGGCACGCATCCACTCACCAAAAGAGTGCTGCCCGGCCAAGTCCGCGAGAGATTCCAGGGTGATGGTGTGCCCCAGGGCGGGGTGAAACTTCCACGACTCGGGGTCATAAGGGTCAGCGCCTGGCTTCATTGACCATTCCAGGTAACACATAGAAGAGTCGGGGTCAGTGGTTATCTCAAGCCCACGATCAACCCAACCATGAAGGAAGGTGGAGTCTTTAGTACCCATGGTGGAAATGAGCCACAGCTGACGATCTGGGAGGGTTACCTGGGCAGGCCCGATAGCGCCCATTAGATCGTTTCCGCTGGCATCGTCCAGGGCGAATATCTCGTCCACCACGACATCGTGAGGCGTATAACCATGCAGAGATTTAGGGGTGGGGGCAAAGGGTGAGAGTGTCGCGCCGTTAGGGAAAGTTAGGGACTGGGAGCCGATAGCGCGTCTAAGGATTACGTGGCCACGCATAGGCCCCGCGCTAATTTGGTCTACCAGGTCCTTCCAGCGGGCAGTGGCATCCTTACCTGTTTGCGCTGTGTAGAACTCGCGTCTATTGGGCATGCGTAGCGCGCGATCAGTTAGGACAGTTCTCACTGTGGTTGTTTTGCCTGACTGCCTGGGGACAGTCAAAAGCACCAACTTGAAACGATAGGCAATGAATACGGGGCCAGGCATCCACTCAGTGGAGACTCTTACCGTCCACTCTTGCCAGGGGGTGAGGGGGGTTCCCAGGGCCACGGCAACGACGCGCGCTGTGGCCAGGTCATGACACGCACCAGCCCTGGGCCAACTAGTGAAGCTCGGAGTAGCGTCCCCCATGGCATCCCATAGCGCACGATCAGCGGGGGAAAGATGGGGGACTTCCTGCCCACCCCTGGTCAGTTCCAGGTCAAGAACAGCAACCATTAGCGGAATGTTTCACGTGAAACATTGCCAGAAGCGCCCGCCTTCGCCAGGTCATCCTGGAAGGCGGTCCAGGGGTCAGCGGGACCAGCCTGCACGGGCAGAAGAAACATGGCTTCGCGCAATTCCTTGGATGCCATGGCCAGAGCTGAGCCACGGCCCGCAGCTGCGGAATGACCGACAGCGCGTGCCAGGTCCATTATCAGCTGTTCGAGCATTCCATGGGATGCATTTAGAAGGCCCTCACCTCGCAGCGATTCAAGCTGTTTTGCTGCGGCCTTCTCCATCCTGGTTGCATCCTGGGGCAATAGCTCTAAGCCAGAGAGTTCTGGCTGCGTTTCACTCATTGTCGGGGCCTTTCTGCCTGAACCAGGCTAGTTCTTCAGGCTCTAGTCCTGAGCTATTCGGGGTACAGGATTGATCTGGGCCGTTTTCCGAATTGGTTTGGGTCCCAAAAAAAAGAGGAAGT
>Ga0314855_100163_pt1 | contig 14680 bp, 24 predicted proteins | sample 2018CB1WmetaG_FD_203636 | JGI IMG/M metagenome (GOLD analysis project Ga0314855, IMG submission 203636) | Cryopeg brine viral communities from Beaufort Sea near Barrow, Alaska, United States - 2018 CB1W | ecosystem: Environmental > Aquatic > Marine > Coastal | place: USA: Alaska | collected... | reverse complement strand
CTTCGCTACCGAGTGGTTCGTGCATTCCGGCGACGCCCAGAGAATGTCCGTCGTCGGGAATCTGCTCGGCTCCACCTGGCTGATGTCTGCCGAGTCGTGATCCGTCGTCGGGTGGTTGATCTGGTGCGAATCGATCGCCATTTTCCAGTGATTCGCCGCGATAACGACGCGATACCCCGCGGCCACGAGGCCCGACGATGAACCGCCCGCCCCGCAAAAGAGGTCCGTGACCGTGAGGCCGTTACTGATTACCGTCGCGCCGCCGAACGACGGCCGTTCCAAAGTTGTCGAGCTCATGATTCCCTTTCTGGGGTACAAAAAAGGCACCGGCCAGACGGCGGGTGCCTTGTGAATAGGTGGAGAATGCTAAACGGCTACGGGCTCCGCTTCCATCGCGACGTCGATCATGTCAAAGAGGGTCGGCATGTCCTGCTTGTTCGACTCCGCTTCGAGGTACTTCACTCCGTCGTAGTAACTGACCGGGTTGAGCTCAGCGGCACGGCCGCGACGTCCGAGCTTGAGGGCGCGAAGTACGACGGTTCCCAGCCCGCCGAACGGGTCGTAGATCAGATCGCCCGGGTTCGACTTTTCCGTGATCAAGCGGTCCACGATGTCAAATTGAAGCGGGCACGTGTGCATGACGAGGTTTCGCCGTGACTGCTCACCGTTGAGGGTGAGCATGCGGTTCACGTCGTGCCACACGTCGGGATGCCAGGACGCCGGGGCGAGACTCATGAAGGTCGACGGCAGCCGCTTACGTCCCGCGAGCAACTCGCCCGTTTTCACGTGCGATTCGTAGTCGTAGACACTGTTCGCTGTCTGCGCCGTGAAGAGCCGTGACATGTCCTCGGGCCTGAGCTGCGACAGTTCCTCGGGCGTGAGGTGCCGGTCGCCGGACGAGCGCCAGAATGCGTGCGCGTCGATCTGCCAGCGCGCCAACGAATACCCGTCGACGGGATTGTTCGACGGCGTCTCGACCTCCGCCTCGTCGTCATCCCAGCTGACCGGCTTCGTTGGGTCGTAGATGTCCTTCGTCACGCGAACGTCACCCCAGCCCTTCGACCGGTCTGTCTGTGGCTTGCGGAACAACAGCACGTATTCCGGCATCCCCATGCCCATGCTCGAGGCGTCAGCGCGCATCTTCGTGTAGCCGAGGCGGTAGGTCTGGTTGTTCTCGCGCACGACATCTGTAACGATCGTGTGCATGCCCAGGTAGTCGAAGCCGTGCTTCCGGAAGTGGGCCAGCGTCTCCGCGTGGAACGGCTCCACGGTCGGGTTGCCGGTTCCCATGACGTTGCCGAACAGGATGCGATCCTTCACGTGAATCGCAGCGACTCGGCCCGGCTTGAGCACCCGCAGCAGGTTCGGCGTCAGAAAGTCCATCTGCTCCCAGAAATGCGCGTTGTCGTCCGTGTGGCCGAAATCGTTGTAGCTCGGGGAATACTCATACTGAGTGCCGAACGGGATGCTCGACAGGATCATGTCCACCGAATCAGTCTCCATGTGATCGCGCGTTTCGAGCACGCAATCATTGAGCGCAAACTGCCAGCCGGTGCCGGTGACTTCGATGCGCTCGACGCCCATCGAGCGAGTGAGCGCCTGCGAAATCGCGCCGGCGTCTAGCCCGAACTCCCGGATGATGTCTGACATGCTCGCCGTGAGCTTCTTGTGCTGCTCCCACTTCGCCAGCAGAATCTCGATCACCGATTCTTCCGACTCCGCAAGGATCACGTCGATCTCCACGCGCTCCGTCTGCAAGAAACGATGCAGGCGGTGGACGCTCTGAATGAAGTCGTTGAACTTGAAGTCGATGCCCGCGTAGATCGCCCGGTGACAATGCCGCTGGAAGTTCGACCCTGACCCGGACAGGCTCGGCTTCGTCGCGAGGATCCGTGTCTCGCCGTCGGCGAACTTCACTGCGCGATCCTCCCGCTCGTCGAGGTCGAGGCTGCCGAAGATCTCCATGGCCTCCGGCAGTGCTTTCTTGATCGCCTTCCGCTCATCCTCCAGCGTGTGCCAGAGCACGAAATGATCGTCCGGGGCTTCGTTGACCAGCTCGGCCAGCTTCTCGATCCGTGCCGAGAGACTGTTGCGCTTCTCGATCGCAGCACCCGACAACCCCAGCGCGCCATTCGCGAACAGCACCGCCTGGCCATCGCCGTCCGTACGCACCTCGCCGTCCTTCACCTCGACCCGGTGAAACCGAACGTCAATCTCCGGGAGGTCGTATCCCTCATCCGAATATCCGAGGTCGGACGGCTGCTGAATGAAGCAACTCCATGTGTTCAGCCACAGCCAGAACTCGCGCTCCTTGTGCGGGTGCAGCGTGAGGTTGCCCGCCGACGACGAATCGCGCTGGAAGAACCGAGTGAGGATCTGGCCCGAGTCCATGATGCCGAGGTAGGCGGCGTAGTGAGACAGCTCCTTGAACCGGTTCGGCGATGGTGTCGCAGTCGCCACGAACCGAAACGCGATGTCCTTGAACAGGTGCAAGAACGTCTGGAACGTCTTCGAGCCGTAGTCGCGCAGCACCGACGCTTCGTCCAGGCTCGTCGCCGTGAACAGGTTCGGATCGATCTTGCCGTCCCGCACACTCTCGTAGTTCGTGACGAACATTCCCGTCTCAGGCAGCCCAAACGCGGCCGTCTTGATGAACGTCACGTCGACGTCCAGCCGGGCCCCGCTCGAGATGAAGTCGTGCCGCATGCCGAGCGGCGCGACGATCAGCGACCGGCCGCCCTTGTGTTTCGTGATCAGTCGCAACGTCTCGATCTGGACGAACGTCTTACCCAGCCCGAACGCTGCAAAGATCGCACGCCGGCCGCCCTTCACCGCCCACTGGACGATGTCTCTCTGGTGTTCCTTAAGCAGAGGGTTGATCTCTGCCGGGTCAATCTCGAATCCGAACGACTTATCGAAGTTGACCTTCTCGCGGAGGAACGAATCGTAATCTTCAAGCACTGTCATGGTGTCCCTTTTGTCTTTGAAGTTGTTGGCGGGGGCGACGAGTGCCGCCCCCGGGTGGTGCATGTCAGCGCTTGCTATCTTCGACGATCCACTCGGCGCAAGCCCCGATGACCAGTGCGACTTCGGCCGCAAGCATTTGCGTTTCGTACTTCTCAAGGACCGAATCAAGCGAGTCGACGTCCAGCCCGCCCATGTAGGAATCCTCGATCTGCTTTCTGCCGCGTTCGTATAACGACTGCGCCCCGCCGTGCTGAGGATTCTCGGCCCAAGCTAGGAAGTCCGGCAGGAATTCAGCGACGGCGTTTAGCGCCTCTTCGGGATCCATCGGCCTAGAAGGGCGTCTCGTCGGAGAAGTTCCCCGGCGAGTTCCACACATCGCCGCCGGCGGCCGGGGTCGGTGGCGGCGTCCCGGCGCCCGGGGTGGTCGCGGGCCACGGCTCGTCACTGCCCGCTGCAGCAGGTGCGCCGCGATTGCCCGACTGCGCCCTGGTCACAGAGGCGGTCGCATACCGCAGCGATGGACCTATCTCGTCGATCTCCAACTCCATCGACGTGCGCTTCTCACCTTCCTTCGTCTCATACGACCGCTGCTTGAGACGGCCCTGAGCGATGACCCGCGAGCCCTTCGTCAGGCTGCCCGCGACGTGCTCGGCGAAGTCGCGCCACACGGACGCACGCAGGAACAGCGCGTCGCCGTCCTTCCACTCGTTGGCCTGCTTGTCGAAGGTGCGCGGCGTGCTCGCGATGGTGAAATTCGCGACCGCCAGACCGTTCTGCGTGTAGCGCAGTTCTGGATCGCTGGTCAGGTTGCCCACCACGGTAATTACAGTTTCGCCGGCCATATCAGTTGCTCTTTTCGGTGTTGGTTGTTGCGGGTATTGCGCCCAGATAGGCGTTGAGCTTGGTGGGGTTGAACCCTGCCCAGGCAACGTCCTCGATCGGCGTTCCGAACGAGACGATGACGACGGGCGCCGCGGCAAGCCCCAGCGACTTGGCCGCTTCGAGGTCGAGCGGGTCTTTGAGAATGTCGACCTCAGCGAACTCGACGGCGCGTTTCGTTAGCCACTGCTTCGTCATCACGCATTGACGGCAATCGTCTTTGGTGTAGACGGTGACGGTCAGGACGGTCATTCGTCGCTCGCTACTGCGAAGTGCTCGCTGCGGTGGATCGTGTGGAAGTACTTGCGGCTGGTTTCATGGCGGACGCTCTCGGACAGCAGGTGGTAGTGCGCCCCGCCATCGTTCGAGAAGGCCTCGCCGTTGCGGCGGTTCTGCCAGAGATCGGACTGCCCGGCGATGTCCTCGTCAATGTGCTGCCACTCGTCGGGGTTGTCGGTCAGCGGGCGCAGGTTCTTGTACTGCAGCAGCTCGTTGATCATCGGGATTGCGACGGATGCGGACCCTCCGGAGTGGCCCATGTCGGCGAACGCTTGGACGACTGTCAGGAGTCCGGCGATCGTGTCGGGATCCTCGCCGATCAGTTCCAGTTCTAGGCGTGCGTGCTCTACGAGGTTGCTCATTTGCTGCTCATTTCGGTGTTGGTTTCGTGAATGGTCGGAAACGCTGCGCGCCCGTCTGCGTCGATTTCGCGGGTTCCGCGTGCAACCGGGTGCATTTCGGTGGAAACCCCGCGAGCGGTCACAGCGCGGATCATGCCGGGCAAGTCCCGAACGCTCGGGGAATGACGTGGCGACTCGTACACCTGCGGATGGAACCGTCTGTCGTGCCTGGCGAGAATGGCGACCGTCGCCACCTGCCCGACAGAATGGGCGGTGAAATCCGGGCAGTCAGAGCACTCGGAGTCGTAAACGTCCCCGGCGCTTGGTATTGCTCGTGCGGTCATTTCTTGGTCTCTCTCTCGTTGAATTCCTGCTGAATGCGGTGTCGCGTGAGCGTTGCGGCGATCGGCTCAGGACGGCCAGGCAGGTAGGCCATTGCCTCGACGGTCGCCGCGTGCAGCCGATCGTGCCCGTCGACGTCACCGGCGATCGACGCAGCGAGCCCGCGACTCTCGACCCGAATTACCTCGAGCTCGTGGCTGGCGAGCATGACGCGGTGGTCGTGACCGCCAAACGACTCACGCCTGACCTGCGCCAGGGTGGGAAATCGTTCAGCCTCGACGGCGACGGTGTCGATGCCCCTCAAGAACTCGTCGAGGGCATCTATCACGACGCCACCGGCTTGCCCGTATCCGGGTTGACACCGCGCTCGATGCGGTGCGCTCGGATCGCAGCCTGCGTTTCGGCCTCGAACTTGGCCCGGTCGAGCGTGATGACCGGCGCAGCGATGGCGCCGCGCTGAATAGCCGTCACGATTCGTTCCGCGCGTTCCTGACGCAACCTGACCACCCGCACGTTCGCGATGATGTGCCCGGCCTCGAGGTAAACCCCCGGCCGATCCTGACGGTGCATGACCACGGCGGCCAGGCACTCATCGAGCGGAAGGTGGCCGAGGGACTGAAACCATTCCTCGTGCAGCAGCCCGGCCTTGCCGACGTCACGGTTGTCGCCGACCTTCACGCGGGCGATGAGCTTGCCGATGTCGTCGTAGTTCATGCGCTCAGCGCCTTCCGGTCGTGTTCGGCTTGCATTCGCTTGCCGGTTTCGATGACGTCGAGGATCTGCTGATCCTTCGGGACCTTCGCCTGCTGCCCTTGGGTCCGTTGCCGTTCGGCATGCAGGCGCAGCTCGTCGTACTTCGCCCGGAACTTCGGCATCGACAGGATGTTGCCGCGCCAGAATGAATCCGCCTGACACCACCGCATCAGCCGTTCCGCCGCGTGCGGCTCGCGGCCATCGTTGACGAGCATCAGCCGGGCAGCAGTGAGCCAGCCCGGGCCGATAGTCGGCGCCTTGGATCCGTTCGCCACAACGAGATCGCGGAGCAGGATGCACAATCGTTCGACCTCGGGGCGTAGCTCCGAGACAGGGCTCGAATCCTCGACGTTGTCTTTAGTACTTAATAGGGTTGGTTTGGTAGGGAAGGGCTTGGCTTGGCTTGGGTGCTGGGACACCCGTGGGACAGACACGGGACTCCCACCGGGACTCCCACGGGACACGTCACCCGGCGTTTCTTCCTTCTCACCAGCGTTTTTCTTGCGCCACGCGTTCTTCCGGGTCCGTTCCTTCTCTCTGTCGGCTTCGATTTGCTCTCTTGTGCGCTGCCACGCCGGCCAATCGTGGAAGACAAATCCTTGGGGGGTTACTTCCCACAGCGCGGCAGTCACGAGCGTGTCCACTGCCCCCGGCGCCGCGCCCCATTCGTCGAGCATGAACGCGCCGAAATGGCCGTCTGTCATGTGTTTTGCGCACCAGCTCCCGGCGATCGTCCACAGGCCAATGGCCGGCATCCGATCAGCCCGGGGGATGCCCAGGACCTTGGGGCTCGTCGAGAACCCGTCGTCTACGTTGAACCAAACCACTACGTCTTACCTCCTTCCTTTTCGTCAAAGTCGCCTCTCGCGATGGCGACGGCCAGCCCGTCGAGCACTGCGGCCGCGGGCAGTGATGCTTGCTTGTCTGCTCGGGCCTTGATGTGGGCGAGCAGCTTGGCCTTGTCGATCAATAGATGACCCCGTCACCGCTCATGGCCGCTTTCGCTTGCGCGTCGGTCAGCTCCAGCCAGCCGCCATCGTTGTCGTAGACGACCCATGTGAGGCGGAGCGTGCCGAGTCGCCCGGGCAGCCAGCGGCGGGCCGGCCATGTGCTCGGATCAGCCCAGCCGGGACACGCCCAGCCTTCTTGAACGGCCAAGGCAGGGTGCTCGGTGATCCAGCCATGACAGCCGGTCGTGCCGGTGCCGCCTAGGACCTGCAGATTGCAGACGATGGTCAGCCCGCCCTGTGACCGGTTCTGCCGGTGGTCGCGGTTCGACGGGCCGCAGTTGCGGCGGCATCGCTGGCAGGTGTCTTTGTCTCGCAGCGTTGCCAGCTCGTAGGCGTCGCGTTCATCGGCGGGCGTCGGCTTCGCAACCTTCGGGCCGATCACACCGCCCACCTCACGACTTCCATCGCTTCGAGGTTCACCAGGGGGAGGGACTCCTCGACCGGGCGTCCGAGGTGGCGGGCTCCCATTGCTGCGAAGATCACCGCGTCGGCCTCGTCGTTGCCCTTGGGGTCGGCCTGAGGGTAGCGCTTGAGCACGGCCGCCAGAACGATGTCCTTCTGTGCGTTGCCCTTGCCTGTCGCGTACTTGCAGCGTTGGCCCGAGGTGATCACGACGGGCTCCTGGTCGACGTACTCGCACAGATGCTTGACGACGAGCCACCAGTGCGCATGGATCTTGTCGAGCGATGATGACTTCGCGCCGAACGCCATGCCCTCGATGACGATCAGATCCGAGGGGTGAAGTCGCACGGCTTCGTCGATGCCGGCGGCGATGTTGTGCGACCGGGCAAGGAAGCTGCGGAGCGTGCCAGCGTCGGGTTTCGACTTGACCGTGTGAGTCTCGATGGTCCCGTTCGCGATGACGGCGAGCCCCGTCGACGTCATCGAGAGGTCGATGCCAATCACGCGGCGAGGCACCACTGTCTGGTAGCTGTCGGGCGATGCGCCCTTGTCCATGATGATCATGGTCTGGCTGATTTCGTGTTGAGCATTGGTGCCTCCCGGCGGTGGTACGCCGAAGGCCGCCATGCATGATTGCGGTGGCGGCCTTCGGCGAGGGTATTGCTATCGGTGCGCGGTCATGCCGCGCCGGTGGGGCTACGGCTTCCCGTAGAAGATCGGGGCTTCGATCCCGTCGAAGAGGCGCGTCTCCACGTCGTCCTTCTTCTCCGTCTTGCCGTCGCGGATCTCCGTGACCACGTCAGCGAATGCCGCGTCGAGGATCTGCTCGGGCCGCTCAAGCGCGAACCCGAGCTTCAGATCGCCGCCGTTCACGCGGTAACGGAACTGCGCGAACACGTGGTAGATCGGGCCACCGACGTACGGGCGAATGGCGAGCTTGAGCAGCTTCGGGATATCCAGAGCACCCTTCGACCCAGCCTTCGCCGTCGTGGTCTCCGTGTACTCGAACTTCACCTCACCGTTGTCCATCCGCACGGCAGAGCCGAAGTCAGCGTTCGACTTCGCCTCGAACGTCGTCGCGATCTCGATCAGGCGGGCGTGGTCGGGGTCGACCACGTCGAGTGCGCGGGCCTCGATGAACTCCGCGAACTCGGCCTGATTGAACCAGGCACGCGGGTTCGCGCCGAGATCGTGCTGCGTCCACGCGAGCCAGGGGATCGTCTTGACGAGCGACAGGCGCAGCTTGTGCCCTTCCCACCCGGCGGGCTCACCCGCTCCCGTGTGGGAATCGATGACGGCGACGACGGTGCTCTCGGGAGTGTCTGCGTAGACCTCAGTGGCCGCCGTGGAGTGGCGCTTGAGGTACCCGACGAACGAGACAGCATCCGTGACCATGCGTGACGCTTTCGCCCGGCGCGGGCTGAATGCCCACGAGTCGGTATCAGTGAACTTCACCCCGCCACGGCCGTCAGGCGTCGAGTACACGGTGCCCGGATCCACCTGACGCGGCTCGACGCCCTGCATGGCGATGTTTGCAATGGCGGACGCTTCGGACGCGCCACCCTCGTTCTCGGCGGGCATGGCCGCTTCGTAGGTTGTCATTAGTCGAGGTCCTTCACTTCGCCGGTCGCGGCGTCGTAGGTGGGCATGTCCTGCACGTCTTCCTCAAACAGAGGCATCGACGACGGGTCGCGGCGGCTGAGGTTGTTGAGGTCATCCGTGTAGGCGATGGAGCCTTCACGGTTTCTCTCGGGGAGGTTCGTGGTGATCTTGTCGGAGAAGATCACTTCGGAACCGCCCGGGTTGACGAGCTTCACGTCGAACTTCACGCTGAGAGAACCGGACTTTCCGGTGTCCTTCACCGCAGCGATGAGGCTGCGGAGGCTCTCGGAGAGTTCAACGTCGGTCTTGGGGCGAATCGACGCGAGGATGGCGGCGAAACTGCCGGTGGTTTCGGGCTTCGTGCTAGTAGACAATGGATGCCTTTCGGTTTGTAGTGACGTGTGGAAGCAGGAGGCTTCCGGGGATGCGGGGTGTGCTTGCCTCGTGCTGGCGAGGTCCATGCAGCGCGCCCCGGCGTGGCCGGTCAACGTCCGACTCCGCCGACCTGATATGCGGTGGCGAGGACCTTGTTGATGTTCAAGAATCCGTACAGCTTCGAGGTGAGCGCTTTCTGCAGCGCCTCGGCGGCATGCAGGATCTCTTTCGCATCGTCGAAGTCGTTCTTCTGCTGCAGGGTGGCAAGGTCGGCCTCGGCCCGCTGCCGGTTCACAGTGCGTTCCGTTGAGCGCATGATCGCCTTGGCCCGGGCCTCGATGTAGGTGCGCTCCGTGGCGTACCGGCGCCCCCAGAGTTCCTTGAGCGCTGGCACCGCGTTCTCAAGCCGGTTGCCGATCTCGCGAATCAGCTGCTCCAGCTCGAGCGGCCCGACCGGCTCGTACTCCGCGACTTCGCCCGTGCTCATGTTGGCCATGACGCCGGCGGCCTCGGTGAATTCAGCCACTGGCCTTGCCTGTTTCTGCAGCATGCTCGGCGGCGGTCTCGCGCTCGTAACGCTGCAGCTCCGTCTCCTCGGCCGCAGGTTCGGCGGCTATCGGCGCAGTGACCTCGGGCTCGTCGTCCGGGACGATCTCAGCGTCGATCACGTTCTCGTCCGGCTTGACCTCCGCAGGTGCAGTGGCGGGATCTGGCTCAGCTTCCCGCGAATCCTTCGTCAGGGTCGAAGCGTGCGACATGATCAGGTCGCGCAGATCACCGGTCATCTCGTTCGGGCCAACGTCCTCGCCCTGCTCATCCTTGCCGCGGATCTTCTGCGCAAGGGCGGCGAGTTCACCCTTGTCCTCGGTAGCGCGGATGAGTGCGAGCCAATCAGATGTCTGCTCCGCGGGCTCCACCGGGGTGGTGCTCATGCTCGCCATTTCCTCGGCGATGTACAGGCCAGTGAAGCGGCGCGGGAACGCCTTCCGGAACGCCTGCATCTCGGCGCACTTGAGCAGCTGATTCGGCGAGTTGAACTCCCACTGTCCAGTCGGGGTAATGTCTCCCTTCCTGCTGCGTGGGACGTACCCGGCGTAGGTGACGACACCAACTGCAGGTGCCTTCCAGTCCGTGCGGATGATGCCGACGCGGGCGGCAGACGGCGGCGTTTCCTTGACCCACACGTCAACCCACGTCGCCCCGTCATCGGTCCACTGCGGGTCGGTCTGCCCGCCGTATTTGCCGGTCTCTTCAGCCTTGCCGCGGATGCCGTTGATGCCCACCTCGATGGACCACTTGCCGCCACGTTCGATGCAGTAGATCTCCTTCGCGATTGGGTCGAGGCCAGAGCGGCGGCACTCGGCGAGGAACATCTCGACGACTGGCCGTGGAGCCTCGAAAGACTCTTTGGTCCACTGGCCGTTTATCTGTCTGTTCTTCGTCCCCTTCAGGCCGATGCCTTCGAGGACCGCCGCCTGCTGCGGTGTCCATTGGGTGGTGTCCCCGGTCTCGGGAAGCAGGTCAAGTGCGCCGCTCATAGGTCAATCTCCTTTGCGAATTGGTGTGCGGCGCGAACGCGCGCCAGCACGGGGGTTGCGATGTCGATCATTGGTTGCAGCAGGTGCTCGACGTCGGCCGGGTAAATACGGAGGTGCTTCGGTTCGATCGCGCCGTTGCGCAGCTCGCCGTCGACGAGTTCACCCCAGATGAACTCCGTGTAGAGGACCTGATCCCAGTCGGCACAGAACATCTGCCAGCACACCTGCCGCAGCTCGCGGGCAGTCGGGCCGTGGACGATCTTGTTGTGCTTGATCTTCGCCTCGCCGAGGATGATGCCGCCGCGGGTCGCTTTCATGGCGTCCGGGGTGGCGCCGAATCCGACTTCGCCAGGCGCATGGATCAGGGCCGTGCTCTGCAGCAGCCCGTGAGAGGCGAGTAGGCGAGGCTCCCATTCGTGACCGGCCTCGGTGTAGGCGTTGCCGTGGAAGCTCGACGGTTTGAGTTTCGCGGCGACGTAGGCCTCGATGGATGCTGCCTTCACGTACCCGGCGGCGTCGGATGCTCCGATGACGCCGCTGGCACGAGCGGCCAGCCACTTCTCCCGGTCGGTGCCGTCATCGAGGATGCGCGAATGCCACGGTGGCAAGTCCACCGCGGTCATAGCCCGGCCGCTTCCAGCCGGGCGTCATCGTCTTCGCCCTTGCGGTAGTCGGCCCATTCCTCTTGGTCGGGATGCCATGCGCCGGACTCGATCGCTCGTGCCTGCGCCGGCGTGAGGTCGGTGGGCTGATAGTAGGCATCAGCCAGACCTGCGCCGAACGTCACAGCCCCACCGGCCTCGGCGCGCGCAGCAACCGTTCCAGCGCGGCGGTCTGCGCTTTCGTCGCAGCAACCTGCGCATCTGCGGCCTCAGCAAGCGCGAGAGTTGCGTGCACCTGGGCGACCTGAACGCGAACGGCTGCCTGTTCGGTGCCCATTCGGGCTGCGCTCATGTTGTCGAGGCTGGCCAGTTGCAGGGCCTTTGCTTTGTGGTCTCTCATGCGGACACCGCCAGCGTTCCCTCGTTGAAGACGAACCCGATCTCGGCCGAGTTGTCACGGCCGCGCTCAGTCGCCACGGTCCAGCCGCGCTCGGTGGCACGAGCAGTGATCAGCTCGAGCGTCTCGTCGTCGAGCGCGTTGCCGTTCTTGATGAAGATGACCTTGAGCTTCGGGTTGCCCGACGTTGCGATGTCGAACGCGACCAGCCACTGCTGCGCCTCGTTGAGGGAAATGAACCGGCGGCCGTTCACGGTCACGCCGTTGTCGTCAACCGACAGCCCGTCGAACGGGAACACGGCGGCGGCGAGGCCGTCAGCCTTCTGCTTGTCGATGGCGGCGATCTTCGCGGTGAGACCTGCCTCGCCCTCTTCCAGCGTGGCGAGTTCGGCGGCGACCGCAGCGCGCTCGGCCTGCTTGCGAACTTTCGCGTTCGTCTCGTCGATGGTGGTGAGCTGCTCGGCGACGGCATCCGGAGACTTGATCTCCGCGGCGGCGCTGGCCTCGGCGGCAGCGCGCTCGGCGACCATAGCGGCTTTGTGCTCGGCGCGTACCACGTCGAGCGCAGCGGCCATCTCGCGGCCTTTGGCGTCCAGCACGCGGAGTGCGTTGATCGCGGCGTTGTGCGCTTCACCCAGGCTTGTCACCTGCAGGTTGTGCGCTCGTATCGCATCCATCTCGGCGTACAACTCGGCGGCTGAAACCTCAGCATCCGGCAACGTGGCGTCGATCGGCGGGAACGCAGCCAGCCGCACATCCGCCTTCTTCCGGTCCCGGGTGACGTCAGTGCGGCCGTCGAAGTAGCTCTTGCTCTTGGCGGTCAGCTCGGCCGGGTCAAAGCCCAGATCGACCGTGGACAGCAGAACCTCGCGCTGCTTCGCCTCATCGAAAGCGACGAACTCGCCGGGATCAATGAGGTTGGCGCCGATGAGTTCGGCGAGAATGTCGGCCGACTTCCGGGTGTCTTTGGCACCGTCGAGTGCGTACACCCCGAACGTCGACTTGATCGAACCGTCCTTCTGAATCTTCCATGTGCGCAGCAGGTGGATGTCGAGTTCCGTGTCGATGAACTCGGCCCGGGATTCGGTCTGTCCTTCACGGATCGGCTCGGGAGTCAGGTTCGACCCCTTGTACTTGAACAGTTCCATCTGCGAGCCGAGGAAGCTGGACTTGCCCGCGCCGTTCCCGCCGGCGAGTACGTACACGCTTCGGCCTTCGGTCGTCGTGATGGCCGTTTCGCCTACCAGGCCGCGGTAGTCGGTGGCTTTGAAAGTCTGTGTCATGGCAAATTCCTTACATAGATGAGAGCGAGAAGAACGCGCGGCGCCATGAGGGCACCGCCGAAATAGATGGCGGCGGCCGGCCAGAGCAGCCCGCACGCAGCGAAGATGATGAGGAAGCCGAGCAGGAACAGGACCCACGACCAGCCGTGGACAGTCATACGAACGTCTGCTGTCTGCGCTTGAGCCGGAACACGATCACGTCGTCGGCGAACCAGGACCCGCGCAGCCAATCTGCGGGCGGGTCGTCCCTGTTGTCGTCGTCGGCTTCGTGTGCAAGCCGGACGATGCCCTCAGCGGAGGGGAGCAGGTAGCCGAACATGTCGCCGTTGTCGCGCCCATGCCTGTTGGTGAGCACAACCTGATCGCCGGGAACGGGGAGCAGCGGGGCGATGTAGCCGGGGGACTTGAGCACCTGCCCGGTCACGACAGCTTCACAATCAGGACGCCAGCAGTCGCGGCGAGAGCGACACACAGCGAGCCGAAGAAGATGAGCATGAACTGTCGGCGAGCCGAACGGTTCGCGATGCGCCGGCGACGATCATCAGCGAGGATCTGCGAACCGTGCGTCGGCTCGGCGGGGTCCGGGGCGGTGGGTTTCGTCATGCTGCAACTGCTTTCTGGTCGGTGAGAATGCGGCGCAGACGTTCGATGCCCTTGAGGGTCACGCGAACCTGCGGAGGATCAAGCACGAGATCGCCCGTCTTGGGGTGATAGTGCGACTGAGGCTTGGCGGCGAGGTGGCCAGAGTTCACGCGGTCGGCGTACGGCTCCCACTTGTTGGTGCCCAATGCGCGGAAGATCCAGCGGAAGTCGCCCATCTGCTCGAACAGGCGTTGCGGGCCAGTGACGATGCCAGCGCGGGCCAGGATCTTCGCAGCCTCGGCAACGTCGTAGTCACCTCGTGCAGATGCCAGCTCGTCCCATGCCGCAGCGCGAGATGTCACGGCGGCGAGCTCGCCCACGATTCGTTCGTTGTGCTCCAGCAGTGTGCCGACCGCGGCGTGCAGCGCCTTGATCTGGTCGACGTCGGTGGCGGGAGCGACGTACTGGCCGGTCTTGCGGATGGACGGGAGGACCTCGCGGGTGACCCACCGCTTGAACATCACGGCGCCAGCCACTCGCGACTGGAAGATCAGCTCGTACAGCCCGGCCTCGCTTACCGTCGCTGCCGATTGGTTACGCCCGAGCGAATCGATGATGTCGGCAATGCCGACCCCATCAGGATCGAGCCGACCGACCGCGTCCCGGCCATTGGCGAGGCCGAGTGCCAGGGTGACGTCTCGGGCGACGAACCATGGCTCGCCGTCGATGGTGATTGTCCGTACCTCGGCGCCCTCGAACTCGAACGGAACGATTGCCGCACTCACGAGAACGACCCGAGGTTGATCACGAGCGAGAGGTGGTCACGCAGGCTCACGATGTCGGCGGCCGTGAGGAATCCCGACGACTGCGGGGTGTTGTAGCGGAAGGTCGTGACCTCCGCGCCCCCGTTGCCGAAGGTGTTGAGGCTGACCATGTACTTGCCGCTGGCGCTGAGCCAGTCGGGTGAGGTTGCGGCGATCTCGGCGCGTGTTGCATGCTGCTGCAATTCGTCGGAGTCTGTAGTCTGGGTGGGCATTGAATCTCGTTTCTGTGTTGTGGCCCCCGACTGAACCTCGGGGGCTTTTCTTGTTCGACGAGCAGGGGCGCCGGGTCTTACTCCCGGACCACCGTTTGCAGGCTCGCCCCTTGACTGGGTTATGAGGGCCAGTCCCCTTTGCCGGTCAGGGCTCGAGCCTGACCAGCTGGTTTGCAATGCGGTGGCGCGCCGAAATGGCCGCGTTGATAAAGCACCGTGCGCTGGCAGACACCTAGCTGCCCCGCACGTGAACGACCTGAGTACTTTCCTTGGCGGGGCCTGGCTTCGAATG
>Ga0314855_100161_pt1 | contig 14938 bp, 15 predicted proteins | sample 2018CB1WmetaG_FD_203636 | JGI IMG/M metagenome (GOLD analysis project Ga0314855, IMG submission 203636) | Cryopeg brine viral communities from Beaufort Sea near Barrow, Alaska, United States - 2018 CB1W | ecosystem: Environmental > Aquatic > Marine > Coastal | place: USA: Alaska | collected... | reverse complement strand
CCTCTTGCTCTTGAATTGCTCCACCTATTGCAATATCATTATCTAAATCTGTTTTAAGGACATTACCTATAGTAATATCACTTTTTAATGCTACATCTAGGGCATTGCCTGTAGTTATATCACCTTTTAATTCTGCGTCTGTAGCATCACCTATAATTGTACTATCTTTTATATTTGTGTCTGTTATATTCCCTGTTGCAATATCATCTTTTAATAAAATATCTAAAGGATTCCCTATTGCAATATTGTTCTGTAAATCTACATTTAATGCTTCAACTGTTGGGATACTTAGTACCGCATCATTAACCGCATTAAGTGCATTCGTTAAGGCGGTAAACTCACTTGTACTTTCTATCGCTAAATCATCCCTCACGTTTTCATTTACTACAAAATTAAAAGTAACACTAGTAAGTATTTCCCCAGCGGTACCATATATGGTTATTTCGCTTGCTACTGGACCACTGTATGTAAGTGCCTGTGTGGTCAATAGACAACTTATATTTCCTAATAATGCGTTATCTAAAACACAATCTAAAAACACTATTGTTCCATCCGCTTTTTTAAAATATATCCTTGCGGTTGAACCCGTCAAATCATATGCCACCGAGTTATTAAAAATATTTATTACAAATTTATGACTATCCGTATCATTTTTTTTAATAACAATGGATTTATTCATATTTATTTTATTTGCTAAATCTATATTGATAATATGGTCTATAGTATTTATCATATAACCACCTCCATTTTTAAATTAAAAAAGCAACCCTATTGAGTTGCTTCGTTTTTTTGTAATACCTCTGTAACACTTTTCTGATATTCTTCTCTTTCCTTATTTACTATCTGTGATGCTTCCATGTCTATTCGTTGTTTTATATCAACTAAAATAAGCTGCAATATTGTTGCGGGTAATTTAGCATTTACCATTTCCTTAAATATACTTTCTTTTGCATCTTCAATTTTTAAATTTATACTTCTTTCCACTACCATTTTATATTCCTCCTATTTTTTTATACTGGTCTACTTGCCCCATCTTCTACTACTATCATTGTGCCTGACCCAATGCTTATATAATTAGTTGAATTTGCGTGTAAAATTAATCTGTTTGTCAAACATTCTAAATAACAATTGTTTGGTAAATATACTGTATCACCAAGAAATTGAGTATAATTACTAGCAACAAATGAATAAGATGTGTAATTAGTACTTACCCAGGATTGTGTTGCGTAATCAGCTAATTCCCAGTCATGCACAAAGTTTGTGCTTACCCATGATTCTTTTGCTATATATCCTGTGTCACATTTAATTGCTCCCCTAAAGTCACAATCACCCCAAAAATAATTCATACCTGTTGACCGTAAGTCGAATCCACCACCGTTAGCATAACAAGTGAAAGAACAATTGGTATTTATTAATCCAGTATCATAATTTAGAGATGCAGCATTATATTTATACCCAACGCTACCTTGAAAAATTCCCGCATTGTAGAAATCTAAGTATTGGTCATGCATAAGAATGTAACTGGTTGTATTGCTTGTTCTTATAGTTGTCCCAGTTATTGAGCCCCCAATTATACTAGCACCACTTATCGTCCCTGCACTTATACTAGCGCCAGTTATTGTTCCCGCGCTTATAGATGGGCTCTCTATTGTTGTAGCAGTGATTTTAGTAGATGTTATATAAGAAGGTAGAGTGGGTATAACTGGTTTACTCGTTACATTGTTCCATGAGATATACGCATTTGCTCCCATAGCAATATTAGTTCCGACCACCAACTCATCAGTTTTTATTTGGCTTGCGCTTATGCTAATTGCACTTATAAACTTTCCAACAATAGCACCGTCCATTGTTATGGCTGTTTCATATGGTCCATTTATACCTGTGCTACTATATCCAAAACCGCCAATTGACCATCTCCATACATCAAAAGCAGTCATCACGTCGGTTGTGTCCATGATAAGTATTTCATAAGGATGACCCTCTGCATTTTGTCTTATTACTACATTCCCACCACTAGCTCCAGTGATTAAGTCCGTAGCGTTTTCTATAGCCTTTTGATAATCTGATTTTACTTGTACTATATCTTGTTTAACCTCTTGAATAGAGTTATTAATAGTTGTTGCTATATTATCTTTAAAGCTTCCTAACTCAATTTTTTCTATTCTATCTGTTAATATATTTTTAGTTATTTTTATTACTTTTGCTTTTAAATTTATATCTAATCTATTATGTTTTATAGTCACAGTATCGCCCAAATAAACTCTTTCTAGTACTGCATAGTTTTTATACTCGCTAGTCTTAGAGAGTTCGATGAAGTTTATTACATAATTAAATTGAGGTATATCTATTTTATTATCTGTCATATATTCTTGTCCTGCAATTCTCAAAGTGTTCTCTGTTTCACAATCACTAAATTCTTGTACTTTGATTTTAGGATGTGAAAAGTTATCAATATAAATTGAATCAATATACTTTTCTGTAAGCAAAAGCCCGCCCTTACCAATAGGCATTAATCTAGTGCATAATCCATCCATATCCAAATCCTCTTGAATTCCTTGTACATTTTTACCGTAAGCAACTAATACGCCTCTATCAAGTCCTCTAGCCCCTAATAATTCAATAGTGAAATTATCTCTTACTAACTCGCCACCGATATTATTAATTAATCCATCAGTACCCATAATACTTTCGACTACATTTTTTCTAATAAATTGCTTGTTTGCTAATATTGAAATATCACTCATCGATGTAAAACTATGTGCATATTGAGTATTTGTGAGTATTAAATCTAAAGCACCGGCACCATTTATATTAGTTAGCGTAATATCTTCCAAAAAATTATCTAAAAGGTCATAAAATATATGTCTAGCATTAATTTTTATGCCTTTTAAAGTTTTTACTTTGTGATATATTCTAAATAATTGTCCATCTGCCTTTATGACGTTTCCCTCTAATAAGTACTTCCATTTACCACGTTCATCTAAAGGATATTCTAATTCTAATTTGTATTGGCCATTAAGTTCTTCTGTAATTGGAGCACTCTTACAATCTCCTAAGACTACAATTCCATTATTATCAAAGTTAGTTGTTTTGCTATCATAAACGTTAATCATTATATCCACCGCCAGTTAGGTGTTACATCTATTTTTGTTAATGTACCACTCCATGAAATGGTATTATTTCCAACTTCTAAATTAGGAAATTCACCACTCATATCATTATTTTTTAGCTGCGTATCTTTGTAACAATCCATTAAATCGCTATTTATAGTCACATAGTCCACAATATTAGTTAGATTAACAACATTACCATTAATACTTAAATTTACGTTGCCTGTTCCGAAAAGTTTAATAATCGGTCTACTAATTACACAACCACTGTTAAAAATCGTTCCTGGTGCTTCTAAAGTGATTATTCTATTACCTATACTATATTTGTGCGGCTGACATTCAAATTGTATTAAAAATCTGTGAAATTCTCTTAATATTTTGCTAAAATTAATTTGATTTATAATAGTAGCTTTATAAACTTTTTCAGGTTCGTTCGAAAAAATAACATCAGCAGATCCAGTAAGCCAACTACATATAAAATCTATATCATCTAAATTTTTAATCCAGCATTCCACACTTTTAATTGTGCTTTTATAACTCCCAAGGTCATTTGTCAAAAATCCATCTCTACCGGGTATCTCAATTTTCTCTATATCTTTAGCAGCTCTAACAATTGGGGGTAGCTTATCAATTGTTAAATAATCTTTACTACTAATATTATTTAAAATAAAAAAAGGAGCCATTATCTGCTACCTCCTAACTGTTTTTGTTTCATATAGAATGCTAATTCTGTTGCTAAGCTTTCTACATCTTGAGTCCTGTTATTTACAAAGTTTTCTATCTTAAGATTTAATCCACCTTGGCCACTCTTACTGGCTAAGACTCCTTTTGCTACTTCTTGAGCAGTTTTAGTTACTAAATCCAAACTTGCTTCATGATTCAAAATTTGAGATCCTTTATTAAGGTTATAGACCTCATACCCCTTTTCATGCAGAGTCGTTAATCCACCACCATAATTTCTATCACCACTAGCATTATTATCAATTCCTAAGTTGCTGCTTATATACCCACCATCTTTAGTTGTTTGCGTTACTTGTGATGAAAATTTCTTAACTTTAGGATACCAATTATTCCACCAACTTTTAAGTCTATCCCAACTAGTTAGTATCTTGCCAGTGTTTGTATTTACACTCTTCGATGTTTCGCTATTCATACCAACAATTTTTTTAACAACTCCACTTCTCAAATCTTCTGCTTTTTTTACTGTTTCTGTGGTTTGTCTTTTTGCATCTTTGATTAAACTATCTGCAAGTTTTTTGCCTTCAGGTGTACTCTGGTCCGTAGTTGCTTTTATAGATGCTATTGTTTTAGCTTCTTTTTCTTTAGCAGCTTTTATAGTCCCATCCCTTGCTTTGTTTGCATTGATAATTTCGGCACTAGCTTGCTCTGCGGTCATTCTAACGCCATAAGCTTTTATTCTATCTAATATAATCTTAGCTTCGCCCTCTTGCGTTGCCATTATGTTAATTGCAGTTTCTTTTTTTCTATCCTGGATAACTTTAATTTTCTGTTCATCCTCTAGCGTTAAAATCTCACCTTTATCAAATCTAGCTTTTATAATTGCCAATATTTCAGCGGTGGCTTTATCTTCGCCCTCTTTAGCTTTTCTGTGTTTTTCTTGCATTGCTTTCAATGCTTTTTCTTCTTCAGTTTTTGTTAATATATCACTTTTAGCATAAAAATCTTGCATTGTTTTGTATTCCTCGGCAAATCTTTTATCCATTTCAGTTTTTACGCTCGTGTTCATGGCTTGATATTTTGTAGTTGTATCTGCCAATATTTTAGAAGTTATTACAGTGCCATTTATATATAGGCTATCAAGTTCTTTTGTTGCTGCATCGTCTAATTTTATATATGCTCCCACCGCTTTTTCGGTAGCATCTGAAATTTTCACTGTAGTTGTTTCATAGCTTGATCCCATTCTATTATTTGCACTTTCTACACTTGTAGCAGTAGTTGTTACTTTATCTGCGAATAAATCAACTTCTGGAATAACTTCTTTATCCAGTGATTTTTTAATTAAAAGCCCTGCTCCTACGATTGCTGCTCCTGCTAATACGAAAGGCGCTGCTGCAAGTGCAAATCCTCCAAGTACGGTTGCAAGTCCACCAACTCCTGCTGCTCCTGCCGCTCCTGCTGCTGCGGTTCCAACTCCTGCGGTTGCTACTGTTGTAATTCCCATAGCGGTAGATATTGCGCCTAGTCCAGTTACTAAGCTCCCAGCAGCACCAACTAACGTTCCAACAATTAATAATAAAGGACCTGCGGCTGCTACAAATAAACCTACTTTAACTATATTTTCCTTTTGTGAATCTGATAATTCGTTAAATTTATCAGCCCATTCTTGAATTTTAGCGGCTGCTTTTGAAACCATTGGTATTAAAGTATCACTTAGAGAAATTGCAATGCCTTCTAATGCACTTTTAAGCTTCGTCATATTACCTTTTAAATTATCTTGCATAGTTTTAGCCATTTCATCTAATGCGCCATCACTATCTTTTATGCCACCTTGCAATGTGTCAAATTCTTCTCCAACTCCTGACAACAGAGCTTGTAAAGTTGTTAATTGAGTTTTACCACCAATCATAGACAAATACATATTTCTATTTTCTTCTGTCATATCTTTGGTTTTTTCTCTTACTTCTTTCAAAACATCGCCCATGCCTTTGAATTTGCCTTCACCATCAAATGCTTCTATGTTCAATTCTTTTAAAGCACCGCCAGCTTTTCCAGCACCGGTTGTAAGATTTATCATTATGCTATTCAACGAATTACCAGCTTCTGAACCTTTTTTGCCACGATTGGCTAATATTCCTAAGATTGCATTCGCTTCGCTCATTGGAGTATTAAGATTTTTAAAAGTACCGCCAGCGACAACCATTGCTTCGCCTAATTGCTTTACACTTGTATTACTTGTAGCGCTAGTTTTGGCCATTTTATCTAAATATCCTGGCAGTTCTTTTGTTTTTAATGATAATGCGCTCATGCTATCGGTAACTAAGTCACTTGTTAATGCCAAATCCATATTGCCTGCTTCAGATAATCTTAATACTGGTTCTAATGCTTCTATACTTGTTTTTGCATCCCATCCAGCTAATGCCATAAAACCTAATGCATCTGCGCTTTCTTTTGCACTTTTAGATGTTGCTTTTCCCATTTCAAGCGCTTTGTTCTTTAGTGCTTCAATATCGTCACCACTTGCTCCACTTATCGCCTGCACATTACTCATGCTTGCTTCAAAATCCATTCCAGCTTTTACACTTGCGGCTGCTAATCCTAGTATTGGCGCAGTAACTTTCATTGCTAGTTGTTTTCCAACCTTGGCCATTTTGTCTCCTGCTGCCTTCATTTTAGTTCCAACAGTGTTTAACGTGGTCCCTAATGTTGTCCACCTAGATTCCTGCGTGGCTATTTGACTATTAGTAGCATCTAACTGATTGCCCATATTAGTTAATGCGGTCCTAGCTTGATTTAATCTTATTTCTAAATTTTGTGATGCTGCGGAATCTGCGCCTGTTGCTTCGACACTTCTTCTATGTGCAGCTTCTAATGCAGATACTTTGTTTTGTTGAAGTCCCATAGTTCTAGTTAAATTAGTACCTTTAAGTCTTAATTTATCTAGTGCAGTTCCATTTGTACCTAATCCAGCGGTATTAGCTTTAAAATCACTGTTTAGCACTCTCAAACTTCTGTTTATTGATTTAACACCACTTTCAAACCCACTACTGTCCATACCCAGTGAGACCGCTAAGCTCCCTATTTCATCAGCCATAAATTTTCCTCCTTTCTTCTAAAATAAAATATTTTCTATAGATTCAAGTTTATTTTTTTCTTCTTCATCATCTATTCCATTAACTTTTCTGTGAATCTTAAATAATCCAAATAATTTTCTAGGTGTTGAATGCCAGAATGTATCTTCAGATAAATTTAAAACAGTGCAATGCAAATAGTAAAACCACGCAAAATCCCAAGTTTCGGAATCTTCGTGGCTGTCTAGTTTTTTCCTTCTTCATATTCCTCTATTTCTGTTTCTTCCTCTGCTGGCATAGCTTTGTTTATTAATTGTGTTAATATATCCATATAACTTTCTGACTCTTGTATTTTTAATAATTTGCCAACCTGGAAAGGACTAAAATGCTCATTAACATCTTCTATACATGCATTTATGCTTGCACATAAAAATCTTTTAACAGTATTCATTCTCGAACCTGTTGTAAAGGATGCTAGTGCCACATCTATTCCGCCATACATACTCTCTAGTTCTTCTAATGCATTAAAATCTATTGTTATTTCATGTTTTCCATCTGTTAAATTTATAAATGATTTTTTGTTTTTAATATCCTCTGCTTTCATGTTTCCTCCTAATTTAAAAAGGATATTAACAATTTTGCTAATATCCTTTCATTATTTATATTACTGCTGGTTGTTCTGCTACTGCTTCAAACCATGCCGTTCCTGTAGCTGGTTCATATCCTATTGAATCTTCATCCGCTATTGCTCTATAAGCACCATCATAATCTCGTGGATAAAAAGTTGCTTTTAATTTAGCAGTTTGGTCTTTTAATTCAACCTCTTCAGTTTCAAAACTATCCTCAGATAATTCAAAAGTACCTTTATATAACCATACATACATATATTTATTATTTGTTTTTTTAGACTTAAATCCCAATGCAATAGTTGGTGCTATGTCTGTTTTCTTTTCAAGCAATACACCTTTTACTATTGTTGATCCTTGTAAGATTGCCCTTGATTCTATTGTTAACTGATTTAATTCAATTTCAACGTCAACTGAATCAAATTTATTAATAACTTCTTCTACGCTATCATCGCTATATAATTTAGCCTGGGTTGATTTTGGGGATAATGTAGCTTTAATAGATCGTTCTAATTTTGTAGGTGTTTCATAAGTTGTGAGTACACCCTCAACATCTGCTGTCAATAGTGCGATTGTTATATCTTTTAATCCAACTCGTCTCATTTAATCCCATCCTTTTTATATTATTTCTTCTCTCTTAGTAACTCTAATAACCTTATGATATATTTTAGTGTCTTTTTCATATGACTCTGTTATATATTTTCTTTTAAATCCAGCGATTTTAAGTGCTTCTAAGGTATTTTTAACTAATGTTGCATAATCGCCAAATGTCCATATATCCACCTGAATATAATAACGATCTGTTGTTGCTTCATCATCCTCAAAATTTTCTTCATTTTGCGAATAATTAAAGTAAGTTATATAGGTTGTTTCGGATCCACTATATTTTTGAAACGTAACTGGAACACCTAAATTTTCAAGGGCATTAATGATTTGACTATTCATAATCCCAAACCCTTTCTTAATTCTTCTCTTAATATTCTTATGGCTTCTGTTTTATTATTTAAATATGCATTTGTTAGAAATGGCCTTGCAACCATTTTAGTTGTACCAAATTCAACCATCTTCATATAAAATATTTCAGAAATATCAGCTTTATCTACTCCTATAAGAACAGTTGTAACATCGCCTTTACTTTTAGGCCTGCTTATTTTTAACCCTGTCCTACCTGCTCCACTAACATCTTTAAATGTAGTAGTTCTAGTGGCATCATCTAAAATAGGTTTTGCAGCTTTTTTTAACGCTTTATTTTGTATGCTTTTACTTTTTCCACTTATAGATTGTAGCGCTGCCATTAGTTCTTGCATTCCCTGAAGTTCTAATTCTGCCACCTACATCACCTCAATGCATTGATTTTCATGAATTGATTTTTTCCAATTTTAGCTATAGATTTTATATCAAAAGTAGAATTTATATATTTAATTCTAAATAATTTAGTAACTTCGATTGCTTCTTCACTAATATCCTGGTCCAGTTCTTTAATATATCTTATACCAAATTTAACGGTGTTTTCTGATTGTACTGCTGCGGCTGCATAATATTCACGTCCTTGTAAGTCATCCCTGCTTGCCCAAATCGGTTTATAATCAACCCATGCTTCAACCTCAAACCCATTTTCATTAACTGTGGTTGTATACTTTTGTATTGTAATCCTTTTATTTAATTTTCCTATATCCATTAAATCACCTACTTTTATAAGAATAGCGAGGAATAAACCTCGCTAACTTCTAGTATTCTATTTTTTTGATACTTCTTACAGATCCTTTAACTACACCAAATCTTTCTAGTATTCTTAATTTGATTGTATCGTCTCTGAATCCAGCTTCTGTACTTCTTGCAACTGTTACTGCTTTTCTGTCACAGAATTTTACTGCTTCTTTCATATTTACAATATAAAAAGTAGCTGCCATAGTAGCTCCTGTTGGTAAAAGTGCAGAATCTACTACAACTAATTCTTTAGCATTAAAATAATATTTTCCACCAACTTCTGTTACTAAGTTGAGTGATCTACCCTCTAAATCCTTTTTATTTTTAAGTTCTGCGTATCCGTCTACGTTTGTATAAGTAGCTAATCCCGCTTTAACTGCTGGAATCGACTTATCTATCGCTTTTTCTAAATCTTCATATCCAGTTGAAGTAACTGCTACTGCATTAGTTTTAATTATGTTAAGGATTTTTGTATTTTCTGCAATAGTTACAATTTCAACAAAGTTCTTTTTACATAGTCCTTCAATTTCCACTTCAGCATCATCTACTGTTTCAGACGATAATGACTGGATTAAACCATGTTTTGCACATATAAAAGGTAGATCAGTGGTAACTAACGCACCATCAACGATATTATCGCCTTCAACAACTACTGGTAATTCGTTTTGCATAAGGTCAACAACTGGTATAGTACCCTCATTTTTCATAACTTGGATTACATCACAATAATTTTTAATTGATCCATAGCCTATTTTTAATTCTTGTAATTGATTGATAAACTGTTTTGGCATAACCGCTGCATTATCTGAGCTAACTATAGTTGCTCTTTCCTCTGTAGTCATTTCCTTGCGCATTATACTTTTAACAATACTTCTCATTTCACTTACATCTTTTGTTTCAACAGCAAGCTTTGTTTTTTTCTGTGTTTCTAGTGATCTCTTTTCTTCTGTTTCGATTTCTTGTTCCATTTTAATTAATGATTCTAGAGCTCTCTTTTCTGTAACTGCTGCTTCTGCTTTTGTTACATCCTTTACATCTAAAAATTCTCTAATCTCTACTTTTTTTGTTTCTAGTTGTGCTAATAGTAATTGTAATTTGTTCATTAATGATAACCACCTTTAAATTTATTTTTGGAATAAAAAAAGAACTATAATTCTAGTTCTAAATTCATTAATTTTATTTTATTTTCATTTTCCTCTAATACTCTTACTTCTTCTAAAATTCTAGTTTCTTCTTTCGTATAGTCCTCAAAACTATCTTTATAATCCCTTGTTTCTAACTCATTACCATCTTTGTCCCTCATTTCAACCATACACCCATCATAAGCAGGTTCTATTGTTAGTAGCGATATTTCTGTGACAAACATATCTTCTACGCTTCTAAGTTGTATAGCACCATCATTGACTTTCTTTTCCTTGTTACATTTAAAAGCAAATGATAAACCTGTAAACTCTTTTTTTTCTGCATATCCTATAAGAGTTTCATCTTTAGTCCTTAAATTAAATCTAGCGCCTATATTATCTTCATATAGTCTTAAGTTTTCGCTTGTGCTGTCATATATTTTGTCCCATGAATGATTAACAAGTAATTTTATGTCTTTGTTGCTTGCTATCGCTCCACCCCATGCTCCCTTGCGAATTTCTTCCCTGAATTTAATACCCTTGCTAGAAATTATTTTGCTTTTTCTTTCAGATATATTTACATAACCAAATAATTCCACACTACCATCATCGAGTTTTCTTATTTCCATTTATTCACCCCCATTTTTTTATGAAATATAGGCATTGTAAAACTTACTAAGCTTCTTGCAATGCCCTATACTATTATTTCTTCTACATAGTTAGATAATTTATCTAAGATACTTACTACAATTCTATCTGTTTTAGTATTTCCAGCTATTTCTGTGCTTCTGTTATCATACATATCACTAATTAATTTTAATTGTAGTAAATTTGCTAATTTAACTGCCTTTTCATCTAATTTGTAATATTCACCTACCATGCTGTCAATATATATTAAACTCGTATCAATTAAGTTCTGTATGTCTTCATTGTCTTCAATTTTTGAATAATCATAGGCCTGTTGAAGTGTTACCGCCACCATTTTCACCACCTTTTTGATAGCTTGCATTCCCATTTAATAAATCTTTTAATAATATTTGTCCTGAAGGTAATGTTATAATTTTTTCACCGCCTATACGCTCTACGCCTAATATATCTCTAGCATGGTCCAAATCATAAATACCATTGAAAACATACTTGCTTATTACTTCTGCTTGCGTTTTCGCATCCATTCTAAGCATTGTCTTTTCATTGAATTTTATTTTATAGCCTTGGCCACGTTCTGTTGGTGTTAATAGTTTCCAATTCATTTCTTGCTCTATTCCTGTAAAAATTACCATCAAACAATCTGTGAGAAATTTAATATTATCCTGTTCCTCGCTAATTGCTGTATCTCTTACTATTCCGAGTTTAGACAGTGGGACCTGCATACCCATTGCTATTTCTTCTTTTGATAATTTTCTAAGTTGTTCAAATTGTGCATCCGCTAAAGATAAATTTAGAGGTGAGACGTTATAACCTGCTGGGACCGTAAATATTTTTCCACTATTACTATAAATTCTGCTGAATTTAGATTGTATTTTCTTAAGGTCCTTTTCATCTTTCAAGTCTGAAGTAAGTTGCACAACTATTCTATTAGTTAGGCCATTAGTAAATAAATTATTAAGGTATGATTGACTTTTTAACGAGCTATCAATACTTTCCTTCATAATATTTTTTGTAGCCTTGGAATTAATCCCATCTAGTGTAAAATCACGCAATATAATTAAATCTTTATCAAATGCGCTGCCATACTCAGATTCTATCCCAATGTAGTCATAAAGTATTTTATTATTTTTGTTACCTTTGATTAATCCAGCGTCATCAATTGTTATACCATTAATCTTTACTGGATATAGCGCATTTACTTTTGTACCTGTTCTATCAATGTATAACGCTGATATACCCTCATGTTTAGATAATGCTACAAATGTTTTGAAACAATCAACTGCACTCATATATTGATTAGGCCTTAACCTTAGAGAATCGCTTAAGTAATGTTCTGTGGCGGTTCTTTCGCCTTTTTCCGTTTCTTGTTTAACTTGCAATGTACATTTCGCAACGCTTTCAGAAATTATCTTAATGCAACTAAAATAACAACTTTCTTTCATTTCCAGGCTATAGGGTGTATTATCATATCCATTTTCAGTGGAATATATATCATTCCATTCATTTACATCATATGCCCTTTTTTCTTCAATTTTTCTATCGAATATCATTTCTTTTTCACCTCCTTATGGCTCTTATTTAAGAATAAGCTATAGGTTATTAAACAAGCTGATACCGAATAAGCACCAAATATAATGCTCATATAAAAATTTGTAATAACTAATATAAGGGTTCCAACTAAAAATAAGCTATCCGCGATGAATAACTCTGTTGTGATCTTCTTTTTAATTTTATTTAATAGTTTTTTAATTATTATCACCTACCATTCCTGCGCCATCAATGCATCCGTAGCATCATATTTACTACTAGAATCTAATAATTCTGTATGCGCAAATATTAATACCACTACCATGTCTATCCTTTGTTTGTTTTTATCTTGTTTATTAAGCATTTCATCATCCGCTTTACCTACGCTTGTAGTAGCATTATTCATATTCCAATCAAGTAACTCGTTTTCACAATATTTAACTTTACCATCATACATTTTTTTGCGAAATTCTTTAGTTGATGGACTTAAATTAGTATACGTCTGTTTCAATTTAGTAACATCATAATCTTCAGCTAAACGTCCTACGAGTTCACCAGCATTCATGGGATCAGTTATTATACTATCAATTTCACATTCAAACATTACTTCTAGACCTCTTATAAACTTTTCAACCTTATCATAATCTATTGTCATTCCAGGGTGTATGTCACAGTATTTTTTCCTTTCATATTCTCTATAGTCGATTTTTTCTCGCCTATCTAATAAATTATCTTCAGGTAAAAATCCATGTGAGTAACAATATAAAATACCTTCGTCCTCAAAACATATTCCAACTGCTGTTAAATCTGTTGTTACTGATAGATCAATTCCTATTTTTACTTTCTTACCTTTTATTCTCTGCTTAAATTCCTTTAAGGATATTCTACATTTTTTCCAGTATTCGATATTTACATACTTTTCAAGTTCATCAGTATCAAGAAAGATATTCATGTTTTTAGTAAGAAATTCTTTTTGTTCACTTGTTTTTACTTTTGCAGTTTCACGATCTTCTCTTATTTCTTTATAGTTTTGTTCAACTCTAAGTGGATTAGACTTATAAAGTCCTTTATCGGTCCACGCTTCTTCTTTACTGCAATAATATAATAAACAAAATAGTCTAGGGTTTTTAATAGTGCCATTAAGCACTGCCCTATCATATTCTAATTCTTCAATCATTATACTTTCACTGTTTGCATATGCTGTAGTTGTCTTGATACAAATAGGATTCATTACACTTAATTGACCTTTTCTCATTGCTTGTATATTATCATTGTTAGTAAAAGCCCCAACTTCATCAGCTATATAACATGATGGACGTATTGAGTTATTTTTATCAGCTTTAGATGTTCTGGGAACAAAATAACTTTTAGTTAACTTGCACCTTATAATACCTATTTCACTTTCACTTACAAAAAAGTGTTTTGAAATATAAGGACTTGCGCTTATTAACTGTGCCATTGCTTTTCTTGTTTCTTTTGCTAAATCTCTATCAATACAAATACTATAAAATTCTGAAAAGTTTTGTTCTGTAAGCATTAAGAGCAAAATTATTAAACCACTTAAAAAAGTTTTTGCATTTTTTCTGGGAATAAATAAAATTATATCTCTATACCTGAACTTTTTAATATTGTTTTTATATCTCCATCCAAATAATGCACATAAAAATAGGGCCTGAAATCCTTCAAGTCCGCTTAATACCTGTTTACCTGCTACAAATCCTGTAGCATAATTGAATAATTTCAAAATATTATTTATTTTATTAAGTTCCTTTTTTTCAAAAGAAAACTCAAATCTTTCATCATATTGATTTTTGTTATAATCCTCTAGAAATATTGTACACTGGACTATAACTTCAACTGTGGTAACTTCTGTTCCTTCTGTTACATCTTTGCAATATTTTAAAGCTTTTTCTAAGAGTAACATTTATTCACCTCTTAACGCTTTTGCAACCGGATCATCTTTTTCATTTTCTGCATCTAAATTTATATTCCCAAGCCTTGCTCTAGCTGCAGGTGTTAATGATAATTCATTGCAGCTTCTAAAAAAATCAGCATCATAATTCTTTTTATTACTCATTATTGGATTTTGTACTAATAGTAATCTAGGATTATCATTTACTTTTTTTTCTATAAATTGAAGTCTGCTAATAGCAATCGCGCACTTAGCTAATATAAAAACATCTAAGTTGCTTAAAAGCTTGCTTGCTTCAAGTTCATTTTTTATATAATTAAATAGCTCTACCTGTTTACTGTCTAAATAATCAGGTGGAAATATTTTATCTGCATTTCCTTTTAAATTTTCTTCATTGTCAATTCTATTTTGTATTTCTTCTTTAGTTTGAGAACATTCCGATAATACTATTGCTGGTTTAGTTGGTCTTGCCAAATTCAAAACCTCCTTCGCTCAAAATTTCAAAACTTTCATTTTACAGATTAATTCTTACCGAGGG
>Ga0314855_100158_pt1 | contig 15147 bp, 15 predicted proteins | sample 2018CB1WmetaG_FD_203636 | JGI IMG/M metagenome (GOLD analysis project Ga0314855, IMG submission 203636) | Cryopeg brine viral communities from Beaufort Sea near Barrow, Alaska, United States - 2018 CB1W | ecosystem: Environmental > Aquatic > Marine > Coastal | place: USA: Alaska | collected... | reverse complement strand
ACAAAACACAATGGGAAGTTTGAACATACAGAATCCTTATTGCTGGGGCTCACGAAGATGGAGCTGATAATCGGTAACGCGGGCGTGGGGCGCCGTTGCGGTGAAATAACGGGTTTGACCGGTTAATAACGAGACTTTTCGATAGCCCTCGCCAACGCCTTTTACGACCATGCCGTTGGGGTCAAACCAGGTCACTTTCCAGGCCAGGTCGCCGTTGGAGCGTGCCTCAATAGCGTATTGGATTTGCAACAGGGTTTCTCCGCCAGGCTGAGCAATGCGCTGGCTTAGCAGCTCTGTTACGGCCACAAAATAGTTTACTTCCGGGTCGATCTGAAGTTGCTCTCGGTCGATTGCAGCCGCTGTTTCGGCGGGTGGCTGGATAGCGCAACCCGCCAATGCCAGTAAACAACTAAAGGCGATGATCTGTTTTTGAAATTTCATAACTTGGGTTCTCATAGCTTGCCCCTGATTGGGCTCATTGAGTAGCTGTCAGCAAATCCTTCCCCGACAGTTGCACCGTTGATGCCGGGTTACGCCCTTGCAAATCAAGCGCGACGACGCTGGCCGGGCCGGCCAAAGTGGGCCGTTTTACGTACAGCAGGGTAAACGGCTGGTCAGGTAGAACAATAGTACCCAAAGAACGGCCATTTGTGCCTGTTAGCGTTAGTTTACCACTCTCGGGGCGATCGATCCGAGCTGCCTGCCAGTGGTTGGGCAACGCCTGCCAGCTGCGTAAATCAGCCTGGGTAGTGGCAATGGTCAGCGCGGCAGCGCCGAGCTGACCCCACACGCCAAACTTTTCTGCAGCTTCGTTCTGGATGACCGCTTTTATCACAGCAGACGACACTGCCCGTGCCAAAACACTGGGGAATCGCTCTTTCATTTCAGTGCGAATCACCGACCCCATGTCCGATATACGCTCTGTTTGCACCGCAACATCAGCGCCGGCAAGCACGCCGAGACTCCCCGGAACAGCCGCGCGATTTCTGTATCTGGGCAGTGCAATGCCAAAGTACGCGGGTGCCTGCTGGTTGCCATGAAATATAAGCAAAGGCACATCAATCCGGGTCTCTTCCAATACCGGGCCCAGACCATTTTCATAAACAACCCACACCTGTGGGGCCAGTTCAGCTTTCGACTGCTTACCAGCGGCCAATGCCTCGGCAAGTTCGGCATCGCGTTGCAGAACACCACTAGCGCTGTTCATCGCGGCAACACGCGTGAGGGACGTGGCGGCTTTCTCGTAATCGGCACGGCCAGCGGCGTTGGCCAGGAAGAACAGGCCATGCAAATAGGTGCTGGCAGGTACAATAAACTCGGGCAGCACCGACCACTCAGGCTCTGCCTCATAGCGCTGCGACACCGCATTGCGCAGGCTTTGGTTATTCAGGCTGTTGCGAACCATGGCGGCCGTGTTCTGTCCGCTCTGCGCCTGCTGGTTCAGCGCCTCCCGCTGTTCGATGATTTCCTTACTGAAGTATTCGACCGCACGCCGTGTGCGATCATCCGCCCGATTAAACTCAACACGTGCAAATTCGTTATTGCCCTCAGCCAGAAACGCCAGGCCCTTGTAAGTGTTAACGAGAATCGCCTCCGACATCAGCGCTTGATAATCGCGCTCGGAGTCGTTCACCATCAACGCCATAAAAGCTGTGGAAGACTTTTCCAGGATATTGGCCAGGTCAAGGTTCTTCATACCCTCTTCAGCCAAATCATAGGTATTTGTAGCCTCCTGATAGCGGCCCAACAAACGGTATAGCTCGCCCTGATGCAACAAATCCAGCAAATGCTCATCGGTATCTACAGCCTTACCTTTGGCGGTTTTAAAACTCACCGTTTGCAACGCAAGGTCATAATTGCCTACCGCGTAAGCATCATTAAAAGCGTCCATCTGATTTTTTTGCTGGAACGAAGAACACCCCGCCATCAGCGTTGCTAGAAGAGCGGCCACCAAAAAACGAAACACAACTTCCACTCAAACACTCCCTGAGCTTAAAAGGTGCGGCCAGGGCCGCCCGATTTTGCCTATACTGATACTATTCTTAATAACATCATACGGCGGAATTCTGCTCCACACGTCAAAAACCAATCGCAAAAGGCAAGATTATGGATCATGAATTCTGGCATGCCCGCTGGGAACGCAAAGAGATCGGATTCCACCAAAAGTCGGTCAATCACTATTTACACGAGCACTGGCCAGATCTGACAGGGCCGGAAAAAAGTCAGATTCTGGTACCGCTGTGCGGTAAATCCCATGATCTGTGGTGGCTTCACGATCGCGGCCACCCCATTCTGGGCGTAGAACTCAGCAGCATTGCCTGCAAAGATTTTTTTGAAGAAGCCGGCGAAAAAGCAATGGTGACACCCGGTTCGCCGTTTACCCGCTTCTGCCATGACGACACCCTCGAATTGTGGTGCGGTGACTTTTTTCAGCTATCCCCGGCGGACGTAGAAAACGTACGCTGGGTATACGACCGTGCCGCGCTAATCGCCCTGCCACCATCTATGCGCCAGCGCTATGCCAGCCACCTGAGTGCCATCTTGCCTGAAGGCTGCGGCATGTTGCTGATTACCCTGGATTACGACGGCAGTGAAATGACCGGGCCGCCGTTCAACGTGACTGACAACGAGGTGTACGAACTGTTCTGCGATGACTTTGCCGTTGAGCGCCTGCGCCAGGATAACATGTCAAAAGACGACCCCTTCGCCAAACGCAAAGGCCTGGGTGGCGCCACAGAAAGTGTGTTCCGGCTACACAAACGCTAATTGGGCGAATTTATCGTTTTGGCCACGGAACCGCTACCGTTAAGCCACTGTCCAAACCGGCAAAGGTAAACTAAGCTTCCGATAAGTAGGCCAAAAACAAAAAATAACCCTATAACTAGTCATAGCACGCACGTTGAGCTGCGGGCAATCCGGCCCAAGCGGGCGGCAACAACACACTGATAAGGAATACGCGTTACGAACGGCTAAACCATTGCAAGAGAGGGGCATCCATGAGCATTCTGCAACAGTACAAAAACCGTTATGAAAGGACTCAAGAAGAAGAGTTTTCTCTAGAGGAATACTTGGAGATCTGCAAAAACGACCCCGGCGCTTATGCCAGCGCTTCCGAGCGCTTATTGCTGGCCATTGGCGAACCCGAACTGATAGACACCTCACGTGATACCCGGCTGTCGCGTATCTTTTCCAACAAAGTGATCAAACGCTACCCGGAATTTTCCGAATTCTACGGTATGGAAGAAGCGGTGGAAAACATCGTGTCTTTCTTCCGCCATGCAGCCCAAGGGCTAGAGGAAAAGAAACAGATTTTATACCTGCTGGGCCCGGTGGGCGGTGGTAAATCGTCACTGGCGGAAAAGCTCAAATCCCTGGTGCAAAAGGTGCCATTTTACGCCATCAAGGGTTCCCCGGTGAACGAGTCACCACTGGGTTTGTTTGATCCAGCTGAAGACACCGAAATTCTGCACGAAGAATACGGCATCCCCCCGCGTTATCTAAAAAGCATTATGTCGCCTTGGGCCGTGAAGCGCCTGCACGAATTTGGCGGCGACGTCAGCCAGTTCCGGGTGGTGAAACGTTATCCGTCCATTCTGGACCAGGTAGGCGTATCCAAAACCGAACCGGGTGACGACAACAACCAGGATATTTCCGCCCTGGTGGGCAAAGTGAATATCCGCATGCTGGAAGACTATTCCCAGGATGACCCAGACGCATACAGTTTCAGCGGCGGCCTGTGCAAAGCCAACCAGGGCTTGCTTGAATTTGTAGAGATGTTCAAGGCGCCTATCAAAGTTCTGCACCCCCTGCTGACCGCCACCCAAGAAGGAAATTACAACACCACCGAAGGCATGGGTTCTGTGCCCTTTGATGGCGTTATCCTGGCTCACTCTAACGAATCCGAGTGGCAAACCTTTCGCAACAACAAACACAACGAGGCCTTTTTGGACCGTGTGTACATTGTGAAAGTGCCCTACTGCGTGAGGGTAACCGAAGAGGTTGATATCTATCGCAAGCTGCTGGAACACAGTTCCCTGGCGGGTGCGCCCTGCGCGCCGGACACCCTGGACATGCTGGCCCAGTTCTCTGTGCTGTCACGCATAAAAGACCCGGACAATTCCAGTATTTTCTCGAAAATGCGGGTCTACGATGGCCAAAACATCAAAGACACCGATCCCAAAGCCAAATCGATTCAGGAATACCGCGATGCAGCCGGTGTAAATGAAGGCATGGATGGCCTGTCCACCCGGTTCGCCTTTAAAATTCTGTCGAAAGTGTTCAACTTCGACACCAATGAAGTGGCCGCTAACCCGGTGCATTTGCTGTATGTGATTGAAAAGCAGATTGAGCAGGAACAGTTCCAGCCCGAAATTCAGGAGCGCTACCTGCGCTACATCAAGGAATTCCTGGCGCCCCACTACGTGCAGTTTATTGGTAAAGAAATTCAGACTGCGTATCTGGAAAGCTACAGCGAATACGGCCAGAACCTGTTCGACCGCTACGTCACCTATGCGGACCTGTGGATTCAAGACCAGGAATTCCGCGACCCGGATACCGGGGAAATTCTGGACAGGGCTTCTATTAACGAAGAACTGGAGAAAATCGAGAAGCCGGCGGGCATCAGCAACCCCAAAGATTTCCGCAACGAGGTGGTCAACTTTGTGCTGCGGGCCCGTGCCAATAACCAGGGCGACAACCCTTCCTGGCTGAGCTATGAAAAGCTGCGCAGCGTGATCGAGAAGAAAATGTTCTCGAACACCGAAGACCTGCTGCCGGTGATTTCATTCAACCCCAAAGCCAGTAACGAAGACCAGAAAAAGCACAAGCAGTTCGTCGACCGGATGATAGACCGCGGTTATACCGAGAAACAGGTGCGGTTGCTGGCCGAGTGGTACCTGCGGGTTCGCAAATCCCATTAACCGATAGCGGATGCACTGTATAGCGCACTTTAATGGCGCACTGTATAGCGCACTTTATAGAGGGAAGCGTTATGGGAAGCACCCACATTATTGACCGACGCCTGAACGGTAAAAACAAAAGTGCAGTGAATCGGGAACGATTCCTGCGCCGTTACCGCCATCATATAAAGAAGGCAGTGGCTGAAGCGGTGAAAAAGCGCTCCATTACCGATGTGGAGCACGGGGAAAGCGTGAGCATTCCCAACCGCGACATTCAGGAGCCGATTTTTCACCACGGCCAGGGCGGGCGCCAAGAAGTGGTGCACCCCGGCAACCAAGAGTTTCTGGCGGGCGACACTCTTCCCAAACCGCCCGACGGTGGCGGACAGGGGCAAGGCAATGGCCAGGCCAGCCAAGATGGCGAGGGGATGGATGAATTCGCCTTTCAGATTACCCAGGAAGAGTTTCTGAACTTCCTGTTTGACGATTTGGCGCTGCCCAATCTGGTGCGCAAACGCCTGAAAGACACCGAATCGTTCAAATACGTGCGTTCTGGCTTTAGCACCCAAGGGGTGCCCGCCAAGCTGGATGTTATTCGTTCTCTACGCGGTGCCCACGCTCGCCGCCTGGGCTTAAGTGGAGCCCGCCGACATAAAATCCGCGAACTGGAAGAGCAGCTCGCAGCACTGAAAGTCGCGCCAGATGATCTGGACGCTGCGTTCAGCCACGCCGACCAGATTCAGGTTCTGGAAGAAGAAATTGCTCGACTGAAAGCCAACGTCAAACGCATTCCGTTTATTGACGAAATCGACTTGCGCTACCGCCAGCACCTGAAGCAACCGCAACCGGCCACCAGCGCGGTGATGTTTTGCCTGATGGACGTATCAGGCTCTATGACTCAAACCCACAAGGACATCGCGAAACGCTTCTTTATTTTGCTGTATCTGTTCTTGCAGAAGAACTACAAAAAAATCGACGTGGTGTTTATTCGCCACCACACCAGCGCCAAAGAGGTAAACGAGGAAGAGTTTTTCTATTCGCGGGAAACCGGCGGAACCATTGTGTCTAGCGCCCTAAAGTTGATGCAGAAGATTATTGAAACCCGCTATTCACCGGCTGAGTGGAACATTTACGCTGCCCAGGCATCCGACGGCGACAACTGGAATGACGACTCCCCGGTGTGCAGCAAACTGTTAACAGACCGGCTGCTTCCGCTGGTGCAGTATTACGCCTACATCGAGATTACGCCCCAGAACCACCAGATGCTCTGGTACGAATACGAGAAGATTCTGGCGCGCTTTCCGCACGCATTCGCGATGCAGCAAATTGCCGATGCCAGCGATATTTACCCGGTCTTCCGCCGGCTGTTCGAGAGGAAAGCCGCATGAGTGAACACGACGACCGCGCACCGCGCGTTGACAGCCCGCCCGAACCGCCCAAGGCGGTAAAGGCGCGGGAGCCGATTTCGACCGGGTCAGAATGGACCTTTGACCTGATCCAGCGCTACGACGAAGAAATCGCAAAATGTGCAGCTGAATTCGGCCTGGACACCTACCCCAATCAGGTGGAGGTGATCAGCGCCGAACAGATGATGGACGCTTACAGCTCTGTGGGCATGCCGGTAGGTTACAACCACTGGTCGTTCGGCAAGCAGTTCCTCAATACCTCAAAAGGTTACCAGCGCGGGCAAATGGGGCTGGCCTATGAAATTGTCATCAACTCAGACCCGTGTATTGCCTACCTGATGGAAGAGAACACCCTGCCCATGCAAGCGTTGGTGATTGCCCACGCCTGCTATGGCCACAACTCTTTTTTTAAAGGCAACTACCTGTTTCGCACCTGGACCGACGCCAGCGCGATTATTGATTACCTGGTATTTGCCCGCCATTACATCGCTGAATGCGAGGAACGCCATGGTGTAGACGCGGTAGAAGAAGTGCTGGACTCCTGCCACGCGCTGATGAACTACGGGGTAGATCGCTACAAGCGGCCCTCGCCCATTTCCGCCGGTGAGGAAAAGCTGCGCCAGACCGAACGCGAAGAGTATCAGCAACGCCGCATCAACGATTTGTGGCGCACCATTCCCCTGCCCACCGATGACAGCGACCCCGAAAGTAAGAAGAAGCGTTTTCCGGAAGAGCCCCAGGAAAACATTCTGTACTTCATTGAAAAAAATGCGCCTCTGCTGGAAACCTGGCAGCGGGAAATTATTCGCATTGTGCGCAAACTGGGCCAGTATTTTTATCCACAGCGGCAAACCCAGGTGATGAACGAAGGCTGGGCGACTTTCTGGCACTACACCCTGATTCACGCGCTGTACGACAAAGGGCTGGTGACCGACGGTTTTATGCTGGAACTGCTGGCTAGCCATACTGCGGTGGTGTACCAACCGCCGTTCAACAGCCGTTATTATTCCGGCATAAACCCCTACACCCTGGGGTTTGCGATCTTCACTGACTTGCGCAGACTTTGTGAGCAGCCCACAGACGAAGACCGCGAATGGTTCCCGGACATTGCCGGCTCCGATTGGCGGGAAACCCTGCATTTCGCCATGAAAAACTTCAAAGACGAGAGTTTCATCCAGCAGTTTCTGTCGCCCAAAGTGATGCGCGATTTAAAATTGTTTGCCATTGAAAACGACGACGAAGAAGACGTCTACCTGGTGACCGCCATTCACGATGAAACCGGATACCGCACACTGCGTGAAAAGTTGGCGCGGCAATACAACCTGAGCAGTCGCGAGCCGGATATTCAGGTGTGGAATGTGGACTTGCGTGGCGACCGCTCGCTGACCCTGCGCCACATTGTGAATGAACGTCGGCCGTTAGCGGACGATAGCGAAGAAGTGCTGCGCCACATACACCGGCTGTGGGGCTTTGATGTGCATCTGCAAAGCGTCAGTGACGGCAAGGTGGTGACGGAGTATCAGTGCCCTTCGGCAACAGAAAATGCTTGATGCTTGATGATTGCGACGTTGGGCCTTGTTAGACCGCCGGCGGTAACGGCAGCAATACCTGCGCGCACAAACCGCCGCCGGTGCGGTCACCCAGTTGCAGCTTTCCCTCGTGCAGCGCAACCAGCTCACTGACAATAGACAGCCCAAGGCCCGAGCCGGGCTTGGATTGGTCTAGCCGTCCGCCCCGGCTTAACGCTTGCTGGCGGGATTCCGGCGACATGCCGGGGCCGTCATCGGTCACGCTGATCAGCAACTCACTGTTTTTAATGCTTGCCTCCAACACCACTGAACTTACCGCCCAATTAACGGCATTTTCCAGAAGATTGCCGACAATTTCCTGCAAATCCTGAGCGTCCATTCGTACTTGCAGGTTTTTGGGCAGGCGTTCTTCAAATACCAAACCCCGTCGCACAGCCAGCCTATTAATGCCGTCAACCACCGGTTTGAGCACAGCATTTAGCTTCCGCTCTACGCCCAACGCCACCGGCCCGGCTGCGGAAGCCCGCGCCAGGTGATGGCGCACGGCGTCATCCAGCCGCTTCAATTCTGCCTGCATGATCTGTTGCTGTTCTTGCGGCAGGCGCTCCGCCAGGGTAGTCAGCACAGCGACCGGTGTTTTCAGCGCGTGGGCCAAATTACCAGCTGCGGTTCGGCCACGCTCAATCAGGCGGCCGTCCCGTTCCAATACGGTATTAATGGCCCCGGCTAGACGCGCCAGTTCTTTCGGCAGATCGGTTTCGACCGACGCCTGTCGGCCCTGCTCTACCGCTCTCAGGCTTTTTTCTACCCGTCGCAAAGGCTCCAGGCCCCAGCGAACTTGCAACGCAATCAACGCCACCAGCAAGCTTCCCAGGGTGGCCAGCGACAACCAGAGCAGAGCTTGAAAGCTGGCAATTTGGGTCTCTACTTCGGTCAGATCCGCTGCCACCTGCACATGCAGGGCGTCGTTCAGGTTTGGCAAACGGATATCACGCTCCAGCACTCGCAGCGATTGCTCTCTGGGGCCGGTCATAGTACGAAATGTCAGGCCCCGGCGCTGGGAGACCGCCAGCCGCTGATCCCACAAGGAGCGGGACGCCAGCACCCGTTCGCCGTCATCGCGAACCTGCCAGTACCAGCCGGAGAACACGCTGTCGAAGCGCGAATCCCCCAGCGCACGACTAACAACCAGGGCATCTGTGCGAGCGTCATAACTTACGTCGGCCAACACCACGTTCAACAGCGACTCCAGCCGCTTATCAAAGGCCGCATTCACTGCCTCGCGGAAATTCCACGATAGCAACCCACCTGCAGCCGGCAGTACCAGCAGCACCATAATCAGTGCGGATACCAACATCCGCGTAGCAATGGGGAGCCGCCGCAGGCGCGCAGCCATCACCGGGCTTGGACGCCTGCAAGCATGCGGTAGCCCTGTCCGCGCAGGGTTTCAATACTGTGGCTGCCAAGCTTGCGGCGCAGGCGGCTTACCTGCACATCAATCACATTGGAGTCTGGTTCCGCGTCGCCGTCATACACATGCTCAGTGAGCTCTGAGCGACTGACCACCCGGGGTGCCGCATGCACAAGATGAGACAGCAAGCGAAATTCCTGAGCGGTTAATGCCACCGGCATTCCGGCGCGAGTGACCTGGGCGCTGTGGGTGTCCAAAGAAATTTCACCCACCCGGATAACCGGATGCGCATGGCCGTGGGCCCGGCGCACCAGTGCGCGTAAACGGAACAAAATTTCGGCCGTTTCAAAGGGCTTGGTCACATAGTCATCGGCGCCGGCAGAGAAACCCGCCGCTTTATCTGACCATCGATCCCGTGCCGTCAAAATCAGCACCGGCAGCTCATTGCCGCGATCACGCCAGGCCGACAGCCACTGGGTGCCATTGCCGTCAGGCAAACCCAAATCCAGAATGATCGCGTCATAGCGTTCGGTGCTGACCAGAAAGTCTGCACTGCGACCGTCACCGGCTACCTCTACCAACACTCCGGCATCGTCCAGCGCCAGCGTCAGCCCGCTCGCCAAGGCTTCATCATCTTCTACCAGTAATACCTTCATTTTTTACGCTTCATTGCGTTGATGTTGCTGCCTTCTATACCAATAAGCTCACCCGTCGCTGCATCTATCTCAAATTCTACAACTTGGCCCTCAGAGCCCAAAAGTTCAATTTCGTATATCTGCCGGCCGCGTTTTTGTTCGTAATCTACGTCTACAACCTGCCCCACCCAGTCTTTTGCCAGGCTGTCCAGAATGTCGCTCAGGGGCTTTATTCGGCCAGCCTGTACTTCTTTATGGAGTTTGCGCCAGTCGTCATCGGCAATCGCCGGCTGTGGCGCCAGCAAAAGCACCACTACCAGCAGTGCCGGAGTTACAACCAGCAACTTCAACAGGTATCCGGGTAGTTTCTTCATAACTCTATTCTGGCAGAGCCAACATGAACGAACCATGAACAAAACGCTCATCATGCTGTAAGTCGGCTTCACCTAGGATGCTCTCAACGTCATCACACAGCCCTTTGAATCTCTAAAACGCAACAGCCACAACGAGTGACGCATTTAAACGATCTTAACAGCCGAATCATTCAGGAGTACGATTATGAAAATGTCCAAGAAAACCATCATCAGCACCACCGTCGCATCCACGCTGGTAGCAAGCCTTGCGGCCGCATCCCTGGCCCAGGCAGCCGGCACGGTCGACGAAGCAAAACGTGCCGTTCAGATTGGCACCGAGTATGGCATTACTCACTTCCACAGCATTGAACTGGACGACGACTTCGGCCTTGCCGACAGCCGCATTGAGCTCGAAGGCTGGGTAGATTCCGAGTGGTATGTAGAGTTGGACGTGAACACAGACGGCAGCATCCAGAAAGAGCAGCGCCGCAAACGCAACGATGGCCCCTGGGGCATGTCATCAGAGCAGGCTTTGAGCTACATCGATGCCAGCGTAAATGAAGGTATGCAGCAAATTGAAGAAATCTCCGCCGACTCCCGTGGCAACATCGAAGTGGACGGCAACAACGCCAATGGCCAAGAACTGGAAATTGATTACCGCAACGACAGCATGGCCCCGCGCAAAGTGGAGATAGACGACCGCAGCTAAGTAAAAAACCACTGCTATCGGGGCTTAAGCGCCGATAGCAGTCTTACCGTTTCTACAGAATTTTCTTGTGTCAGCATTCGTTTATCGTGACATTACCTCATATACTGACAGATCAGGGCTCACCGCCCTTTTTCATGTTCCATATACAGTAGGGGTTAACAAGGAATGAAACGCCTGGCAACATTGGACGCGTCTTGGCTAGCGGTTGAGTCTGACGATACCCCCATGCACGTGGGCAACTTGCAGATTTTTAGCCTGCCCGAAAACGCCCCGGCTACCTTCACGGGAGACCTGGTCAAAAGCATGAAGCAGGCCGGTAATGTTGAGCTCCCCTGGGGCTGCAAGCTGGTATGGCCAAGCTTTCTGGGCCGCGTTCTGGCGCCCACCTGGAAGCACGACAAACACATTGATCTGGACTACCACGTACGCCACTCGGCCCTGCCAAAACCCGGCGGTGAACGCGAACTGGGGGTACTGGTATCGCGCCTGCATTCCAATCCACTGGACCTGTCGCGGCCGCTGTGGGAATGCCACATGATCGAAGGCCTGGAACACAACCGTTTTGCCCTGTACACGAAGATGCACCACTGCATGATTGACGGCATCAGCGGCGTGCGCCTGATGCAAAGGGTGCTGAGCAAATCCCCCGACGAGCGCGACATGCTGCCACCCTGGTCAGTACGCCCGGAAAGCCGGCGCGGCAACAAAACCGACAGCGAAGCCAGCGTGCCCGGCGCCATTTCCCAAGCTATGGGCGCCCTGAAACTGCAGTTGGATTTGGCGCCGCGACTGTGGCAGGCCAGCAATCGCCTGATTCACTCGGTACGCCACCCGGAAGACGGCCTGACCGCACCCTTCACCGGGCCGGTTTCCAAAATTAATCACCGGGTTACCGGCCAGCGCCGCTTCGCCACCCAGCAATATCAGTTAGAAGATATGAAAGCCATGGCCCGCGCCTCGGGCAGTTCGATGAACGACATTGTGCTGTATTTGTGCGGCACTGCGCTGCGGCGTTTTTTGCTGGAACAGGACGACTTGCCTGAAACATCGTTAACAGCAGGCATACCGGTCAACATTCGCCCGGCGGATGACGAGGGCACCGGCACCCAGATCAGTTTCATGATTGCCGCCTTGGCCACCAACGAACCTGACCCGTTAACGCGCCTGAAATACATCAAGGAATCCTCGTGCAAAGCCAAAGAGCACTTGCAAAAGCTGCCCAAAAAAGCCTTGACCCAATACACCATGATGCTGATGTCGCCCTACATATTGCAGCTGATGTCTGGCTTGGGCGGGCGCATGCGACCGGTATTTAACGTAACCATCTCCAACGTTCCGGGGCCCACCGAAGACCTCTATTACGAAGGGGCCAAACTGGAAGCAATGTATCCGGTGTCGCTGATCACCCACGGCGGAGCGTTGAACATTACTTGCCTGAGTTATGCCGGATCTTTGAACTTTGGCTTTACCGGTTGCCGCGACACCTTGCCCAGCATGCAAAAACTAGCGGTGTATACCGGGGAAGCATTGGAAGAACTCAGAAACCTGCTATTACCGCCAAAGAAAAAAACCAGCCCGCGAAAACCTAAAACGGCCGCGAAAAAGAAACCTGCGGTGAAAAGCGACGTTAGCTGATCTGCAGCAGCCGCAGCAACTGCGATTGCTGTGGCTGGCGCACCACATCGGCTAGAGTGTAGGAGTCCAGGGTTGTTAAAAAGGCCTGCAAAGCTTCCTTTAACATCGATTGCAAGCCGCAAACCGGGGTAATGCAACACTGATTGTTCGCGGAAAAGCACTCAACCAAATTGAAATCCGGCTCGGTATCGCGCACTAATGCACCAATATTGATGGAACTGGGCTGACGTCGCAGCCGCATACCACCGTTTTTGCCTCTCACTGTTTCTATGTAGCCCTTAAGGTTGAGTTGGTGCACCACCTTCATCAGGTGGTTTTTGGAAATATCATAGGCATCGGCTACGTCCTGAATGGTAACCAGCCGGTCGCCACAAGCCGCCAGGTAAACCAGCACTCGCAGCGAATAATCGGTGTAACGGGTGATGTGCATAAACTACTCCAGCTAGCATACAACTGACATCAATAGGTCGGACGGGTCAGCAAATAGCATGCAACAGCCACCAGCGTAATCCCCACTATTATTAAAACCAGCGGCTTAGCGCCGCCCCAGAACAAAAAACCCCAGCTTAGCGTCATCATCGAGCAGGCCAGCACTTTGGCACTGGCCGGAACGGCCTGGCGGGTGCGCCACTGCAAAATAACGGGACCAAATTTAGGGTGATTATCTAACCAAAAAGCAAAGGCCGGCGACCCCTTGCTGGCGAAAAAAGCAGCCAACAACACAAACGGCGTGGTCGGTAACACCGGAAGAGCGACCCCAATCACCGCAAAAACCATGGAGATATACGCGAGTACACGGAATCCAGTTTTGCGATAATGGTTTCTCATAGTGCTGATCTCACAGCCATTAAACTGTCGCTTCAGTATAACCTTGATCAGTGAACCGGTCTGCCCAAACGGCTCAGAAAAACCAGCCGTACAATATAAGCAATTTTGATACCCACCGCGAACAACAAGGTGCCAATGTGGGCCAGAACCTGCAGCATCATTGGCAACCGGCCTGCCAATGGGTACGCCAGAACAACGGTCACCAGCAGACCCAACACCGACCAGACAATTGCGCTATTGGCACGAAACAGCATCTTTTCCATCTTTTTACCCTCCGCTACTTTTAAACATCTATTTTATAGTTATCTTTAAGAAAAGCACGATTTTTCTGACCTGCGAATGATCTAAGTGATGTGCGCGCAAACATCAAGCAAAGCTACCCCGCCAGGGGTATCGGATTTCACGCTCTGGTCTGCGATACTCTGTGCTATAACTTTTGCAAGATTCGAACTGGCTTCTACGGGAACTCTGCCAATGTCTAACAATAAGCTGACAGATCGCTTCGGGCGCACCATCAATTACGTACGTTTATCGGTGACCGACCGTTGCGACTTTCGCTGTGTTTATTGCATGGCGGAAGACATGACCTTTCTGCCCCGCCAACAAGTGCTTACCCTGGAAGAAATCGCTAGGTTGGCGCGCAATTTTGTGGAACTGGGCACCGAAAAAATCCGTTTGACCGGCGGTGAGCCACTGGTGCGAAAGGGCATCGTTGATCTGGTGAAAGAAATCGGAGGTTATGGCCTGCGCGATTTCGCTATGACAACCAACGGCAGTCAACTATCCACTATGGCAGAACCGCTGCGCAAAGCAGGGCTTCATCGCCTGAACATCAGCCTGGATTCGTTAGATGCCGATAAATTCCACAACATTACCCGCACAGGCAAACTGTCACAGGTTCTTGATGGCATAGACGCCGCCCGCGAAGCCGGTTTCCGTGGCATCAAATTGAACACGGTGGTGATGAAAGGCCGTAACGATATGGATGTGCCCGAGCTGGTCGAGTACGCCCGCCGCAAGCAGGTAGACATCACCTTTATTGAAGAAATGCCCTTGGGCGAAATTTCCGAACACGATCGCGGCGAAGCCCTTTGCACCAGCGACGAAGTGCGCGAGATCATTACCCGCCATCACGACCTGGTGCCTGCCACCGCCGACTCCGGTGGCCCGGCGCGCTATTACCGTATGGCAGACAGCCCGATTCATGTCGGCTTTATTTCACCCCATTCCCACAATTTTTGCTCCACCTGCAACCGGGTACGGGTAACGGTGGAAGGCCGTTTGCTGCTATGTCTGGGCAACGAACACTCCGTAGACCTGCGCCGAGTGCTGCGCGCCAACCCCATTTCTGACCAACGCCTGCAAGATGCCATCGCCCAGGCGATGGATCTGAAACCTGAAAAACACCACTTTTCCGTCAACGGTGAGGTGCAGGTGCTGCGCTTTATGAACATGACCGGCGGCTAAGGCGGCCCAGGCCGCTGCAGGTAAACCAATGTTGCCGTGACCGGTGCCTTTGCCACGATAGATTGCCTATTGGCCATCGGCACCCGTTTCGCAGAAATACCCACCAGCAGCTATGGTATAAAGCCACTGAAAAACCTCATTCAGTGCTTCGTTAAGCTATTGCTAATCGAGCCATGATCCATAGCTGCCGGGCTGGAAGCGTTCAGGTCAGACATTGTGATGTCAGCAAAGGCTTTTACATGACCACCGAATTCAGTGGCAAAGCCGTCGGCAACC
>Ga0314855_100157_pt1 | contig 15162 bp, 22 predicted proteins | sample 2018CB1WmetaG_FD_203636 | JGI IMG/M metagenome (GOLD analysis project Ga0314855, IMG submission 203636) | Cryopeg brine viral communities from Beaufort Sea near Barrow, Alaska, United States - 2018 CB1W | ecosystem: Environmental > Aquatic > Marine > Coastal | place: USA: Alaska | collected... | reverse complement strand
GTATGGAGTGATTGTCAAAAACTCGCGGTGAATCGGCCGGCGTCGTCGTCGTCGGCGCGGTCTCGGTGAACGTCACGGTCATGGGGTGATCCTCTCGGTGGCGGCATGGGCTTGGATGCCCTGGGCGTGGCCGAGGGCGTAGGCGGCGGCCATGAAGATCAGGGCCAGGAGGGTGATGGCTACCATGGGCGAATGTCCTGCTCTCGTGCTTGGGTCTGGGTGCGGCGGGCATTGGTCTTGCGGGCACCCATGCGGCCACCGCTGCGGAGGTTACAGGCGGTGTGACTGGGGCCGATGTTGGCCACGGTGGAGGGGCCGTTATTCCCGATGGCGTCGCGGTGGCCTACCTGCCACTTGTGCTCGGGGTAGACCGGGGAACCACAGTCCACGCACGGCTGGGGCAGTTGCTTCTCGATCCGGGCGCGGTGCTTGGGGGAGTCGGTGGACCACTTGGCGTTCCGGTGATGCTGACTCATGCGGTCCACCGCCAGGCGATGACGTAGGCGATGGCACCGGCCACCAGGCCCACGGCCTCCACCAGGTTGGCCCAGGTCATCGGCGGGTGCTCCGGGACTCGTGGACGCCATCGGTGGCGATGCGGTCGGCCGTGACCAGGAGGGGCACCATCGGCGGCATGGCGGCCACGGCGAGCCGGTGACCGTCCAGGAGTCGGCGGCCAGCCGTAACCCAGTCGGCGGCCAGGGGTAGGTAGGGGCTGGAGCGGCCCTCCTGAGCCAGTACAGCGATAAACCGGAGCTGGTGTGCGTTGCGCTCCCAGTAGGCCGTCTGTGCCACGAGAGCGGAGTCTGAGGCCGCTTGGACGCATTCAGTGGCGAGTGCCCTTAGTGCTGCCACCAGTTCGCGGGTCTCGGCCTGTTCGTTCCACTCATTGGCCGCTTTGGCTTTTCGTTCGTCCCTGGTGCTCATGCTGTCCTCCTGGTCTCGATGGTGCCCTGGTGTCCACAGTCGATACAGCGGCCGGTGGAGCGGCTGTAGGCGTGCGGTGCGCCTGTTGTCCACCGGGGGCAAGCTGTCGCGCCAGCGGTGGTGTGTGAGTCGCCGGAGGCGTCCTCTTTGGTCTGAGGCGTGGGGATCTCAGAGCCTCCCGCACGGTTAAGAACCTGATCGTTTTCTATGTCGCCGTAGGTGGTTGGGTTGAAGGATGGTTCGGGTATCGCTGGCGATACGGGGGGGGTATCGCTGGCGATACGGGGTATCGCTGGCGATACGGGGTCACACTTGGCGTGGGTGAGCATGCATCTCCGGGCGCGGTCCAGCGTTTTTCCGCACGCGATACACAGCATCCGGTGGGCCGTGGTGTGGTCACAGTTAGGCGGGCACTTGACCAGGACGCGGTACAGGTTCGGCCGGTCCCAGTCGGGGGTGGCGCGGAGGCCACCGTCCTGGGTTGCTCGGTGGAGTTCTCCGAGCTTTTCCAGGGCAGTCAGGGACCGTTGCACGTTGATCCGGGACACGTTGGCATAGGTGGCCAGGGTGCCCACGGCGGGCCAGGAGCCACCGTCCCCCTCATGGTTGGCTATTCCGATCAGGACCAGCTTGGCGGTGCCTCGGGCGCGGGAATGGTGCAGGACCATCGCCAGGGATTCCACGCTCACGAGTCGGTCTCCGGGGCCTCGGCGGGGGTGTATCCAGCTCTGAGCAGGGGGGAGAGCGCGGCGAAAGCTGCGCGGGCGGCGTCCCAGGCGTTCTGGTGTTCAACCGTCGCGGAATGGTACTCCGCCCTGGCGGATTCCATGGCTATCAGGGCTTGGTCTCGGCGCGCGGATGCGATCTCCTGGCGCTTGCACGCTGCCTGGTGGTCTAGGAATAGCTGGTGTTCTAGCGGGTTCATGAGCGGGTCTCCAGGATCTCCACCAGGTAGTCGGCGCGGGTGGTGGTGACCGTGGCCTCCGAGTGGCGGAATGCGACCACGAGCCGGTGGAGGTCTGCGCTGTCCGAGTTGGGATCTGCCACGGCGCGGGCGATGGCCAGGGCTTGCACGTCCCGCACCCAGACGGCGTTCTCCCAGGCCTGGGCGGCGTCGGCGCTCACAGTGCCACCTCGATGTCGGCCGCGTCGAAGAGATAGCCACCATTGGCGGGCTGGCGGTAGAGGGGTTCTAAGGTTCCGGCCGTGACTCGGCGGAGGATGCCCTGGCGGGTGAGGCCGGATCTCTCGGCGGCCTCGGTGGTTGTGAGAGCGTGTCTCAGCACATCGTCTGTTGTCATGTGACCACACTAGGCCATGTAATGACTCATGGCCACCACACTACGGGGGGGTGTGGATTCTCAGACTTTGGTGTAATAGTTGCTACATGACAACACACGCCAGGGTTGGGGTGCCCATGTTCACCCTTGCGGATCGGCTGCGCAAGGCCCGCGAAGTAACCGGATTAGACCAGGCACAGTTCGCGGAGCTGGCGAACATGAGCCGGACCACCGTGGTCAACTACGAGCACGGGCACCGCACCCCCAGGCGGATATACATTCTGGCGTGGGCTGCGGCCTCCGGGGTGGATGCGCACTGGATCGAGACCGGGGTGGAGATCCACACCCGAGAGCTGGCCATGAGTGCGTAGATCCGGTTTGGAGGAACACCACAAACCCCCCGCCAGGGCATCGGCGGGGGGTTTGTTTGTTGTCACAGGACCACGGCTAAATCGTTGTAGGTGTTCCACAGGCCGGCTACGCTCAGCCGCCGGCTATACATCCCGCGGTTAGGAGGTTTCCTCCTGTGTCGGTTTCGGGGCCGAGGCGGTCGAGGCGGGCGCCTGGGCCAGGAGAGTGGACAGCCTGGCGATCTCGGAGAGCATGGCCGAGGTGTTCCCGTTCGTCTGCTGCTGGATGGTGTCAATCGTCGCGCTCTGGCTGTCCAGGACTTCCCGGTTCCGGCCGTCGCGGTACAGCTGGAATGCGAACGTGGATGAGAGGCCCAGGACGGTCACCACCAGGCCCACGGTGGTGGCGATGGCCTGAGGATTGACCAGGAGGACCACCACCGCACCACCTACCATAAGAACGGCCATCGTCATGAACGCGATAATCACCACGGTCTTGTTCAGTTGCTGCTCGGTCTTGTTCATGTTGCCAGGGCCTCCACTCGGGCTAGGTGCCCATCGGTGATGTCTTTCAGGTTTCGGAATGTCTCATCGTGCAAGTTCACGATGACCTCATCGGATGCTATGAGCTGGTAGGGGTTGACTCGTAGGCTCTCCAGTTGTCCCTCCCATCCCCGAGGGTCGGAGAGCGGGAACCAAAACCCCGTAGTGGGTCTGCACACCACCACTTCGTCCGTGTCCAGGTTTCGGTACAGGCGGCCACGTACCTCACGCCGAACGGTGGATTGGAGCGTGACCAGGAGCCGTTCGGTCTCGGCGGTGGTGTGTGCGTTGATGGCGGCGATGTCTGCGGCTGTCATTGTTTCCTCTATCGGGGTGGATGGTAGGGCCGCTGGTGCGGCCAGGGGGAAGTATGCCCACGGATTGCGGCGGATGCCACGTGGGTCCAGGAGGTGGCGGTGGAGGTGCTGATCGACGTTCCCGGAGTTGCCGGAGTAGGCGATGAGCTGGCCCTGGGCGAAGTGCTGGCCGTCGCGGCCGATGTACCCCGAGAGGTGACTGAATACATCGGCCCAGCCGGGGTTTGCATCGTGCTTGAACCGGGAAGAGTTGCCCGCGCCGCCGTTGTTGGGTAGGTGGTGCATCGTCCCGGCCGTGGGGGCATAGACCGGCGTTCCTACCTGGGCCACCAGGTCAACACCACCCCGGAGCTGAAACGTTCGGTCCAGGTGATGAATCCAGGAGGTGAACGGGTCTCGGCCATCGGCCAGGATGACCACTCGGGGGCCGTTCAACACGTAGTTCTTGAGTTTCATTCTGGGGGTCTCCAGGGTGGGTGGATGGTGTCTAACTGGGCGAGTAAGACGGGTCTAGTGAGGGCGGATTACGCCGGTCACCATATCGGCAATGAGGCTATATCCCTTGTCGTTTGGGTGGGTGCCGTCCACGAGAAGCCCTACAGGGTCGGGTGACAATTTCGGGATGCGTTCGCCCAGATCGATTAGTGCCGTGTTGGTATTCGTCGCTGCGAGTTCGGCGAGAGCTTCGATATAGCGTGCCCACGGCTCGACGCCGCTTGTCGTGTCCCGTTCATACGGCGGCATGAGTGCGATAGGCACTGCCGACACTTTAGACCGCACGAGTGTGATGAAGTTTTGAACGTTGGCTTTATATTCTGCGGCCGTTTTGGTCGTGTAGTCGTTGGTCAGCCATGCCATTACTACGAGGTCAGGGGTGACTGCTACGTTGAGCATGTCGGCCCAGGCGTCGCTTCCAGCGGCCCCGCTTGCGGCTGCGAATTGTTCGGCTCGCGTGCCAGACTTCGAGCCATCCCAGACGCGTATACCCTTCGTCTCGTCGCCGTCGTAAAACATGACGCCCTGTACCGGGATGGAGGACCCATCCGCCCCAGTTTTTACTATCTGGATAGTGTGTGTGCCCGAGGTGAGCCCGGTAACTGCCGTCCCCTGCACCGACAGGCCGGACCCTTGAGCGCTGGAAATAGGCGCGCCGCCGTCCACGATCACGTCGAATCCCGTGTACGCTCTAGCGCTGTACACAGTGAATCCCGTACATTTGCGCGTGATCGTAAGGCTGCCAGCACCATCCGTGGCATTTTTCCCCAGCGTTATTGCGCGGCGACCAAGCCCCTTGGTTGTATCGACCGCCGTATATCCAGCGGCGGTAAAGGCTTGTCCGGTCAGGGTGAAGGCGTACCACGGGGGGATGTAGCCAGCGCCGCCCGCTACGCCCTGAACAGGAAAAGCTAGACGCATGCGCTGCGCGAATTTATCAATCCACCGGTTCGTTACGGCTGTCGCGCCCTCCCCTTCCGTGATGGAGTCTCCGCAGATAAGGATGTCGCACGGGTTCGAGTCCCTGTCAGCTAGCGCAGCGTAGAACGGCAGTAGCGTCTTCGCTGGATAAGGTCTGGCAAAGGTGGTGGATAGACGCGTTTCTACTCGGGGGGGGAAGAGGCTGTTTTCGTCAATTCCTACTGGCTTGAATGCCATGGGGTCATGCTCCGATCAGGTAGGTGCCGGGGTCGGCGGGGTCTTCGGTCAGGGGTGATTCCACGCTGATCTCGTAGGTGCCGGGGTCGGCGGGGTCCTCGGAGATAATCCCGCCGGCCGAGGCCAGGGCGTCGGCGGTAGCCTCGGCGCGGGCTGCGGCATCCAGGGCGGCGTCCCGCGCCTGTTTCGTCAACGGGAGGACGGCCTGGAGAGGCAGGAGTGCGTCCCGGATTGATGTCTGACCACGGTTGAGAACGGTGGCCGTCGCGGGGAATGTGTCCAGCTCGTCATGGAACCACACCCCAGTGGCGGTGTCATAATACCCACTCATTTATTCCTGTCCAATCGTGCTCTGTAGTGTCATCGTCATTTCTGCCTGGGGGTAGGAGAACGCGAGCGCGGTGATCTGGTAACTGGTCGGCGCGGTTTCGCCGGGGAGGGTGGTGGAGGCCGTCCATCCTGGGGTTATGGCGTAGTTCGTTCTCACGTCCACGGTGGTGGTGACACCACGTTTTCGGGAGCGTTCCACGATCCCCTGGGCGGCCCCGATCCCTGGGAAGGGGGTGGTCCTATCGATGGTCACGCCTCGGCGGTGAACACCTGTTTCTGGGTACACATCCACCGCCCTCTGGCGATCATTGGCCGCGTTGTACCATTCGTAGATGACCACGGCTCCGTCGTACCAGGAGTTACGGTCTGAGCCACCAGAGATAGACATGGATTGGATGGCGTTAGACATCCCTTCCCGGTAGTCGATGGGGACCGTGGAGGTCAGGCCGAATCCTGAGTGTTCTCCGATCCGGGCGGTGACAAATTCGCTGTCGCCCTCGGCATACAGGCGGAGGCCGTAGACCGCCAGGATCGGATCAATGAACGTGCTGAGGCTGTCTCCGATTTTCCAGGTGGTGACCTCACCAGACAGTGTGGGGTTTGCATCGCCCTGGACACTGAATCCGGCTGTCCCGCCTACCAGGTCCACTACCTCGGTCACGAGATCGTGGAGGGTTATGGTGCCATAGGGCAGGTCCCACGCTCGTAGGCGGATCTTGTCCTCCAGGAGGAATTCACCAGACATAGCCGTGATAGAGACCGTCCTATCCCGGTAGTTGGGTTCCACCTCGGTCACGATCAGAGTGGCGAATATTTGCGTGAAGTCGGTGGGCTGTCCTCCGGGGTTCCATTCCGTTCTCGTGGTGACGGCCGGGACCAGGGCAGACACCGAGGCCAGGTTTACGTCCGATTCTGCGGAGGCATCGGCGAGGGTACCTCCGGCTAGGACGGCCGAGGCGTCGGCCAGGGTGCCGGGGTTCGTGTCAGTTACACCGAATCTCTGTTCAAGCGACACGATGAGCCGGGGGGAGGTGCGGGGGTCCCAGGTGGCGAGGGTGGCCGCGTCGGGGAGGATGCCCTCCAGTTTGGCCACCACGTAGGGGGAGCGGTCCACGTCCAGGGAGTAGTCCACCCGGTTTACCCCGGCCACCAGGTAGGCGGGGTTGAGGGCCTGGCCGTAGGGGTTGTTGATGTAGACCTCGGCGGTGTGGGTGTCTATGCGGGTCACGTGTTCACCTCTCGGAACGGTATCTGGACGATCCAATTTTTGGAGGTGTCCGGGTCCAGCGTTATGGTCAGGTCTTCCCCGGCTGTTACATAGGTCATGGTCATGGTGTGCACCAGGGGGTGGGTGAAGGTGTGCACCAGTTTTTTGGCGTGACGGTTGAAACACTCATGCGCGGCGTCCTGATTCGTGAAGAGGAGGGAGAGCGTTCCGATCCGCGGCCCAGCCTCCTGGAGGGTGACGTAACTCAGCGGCTGGCCAGGGTCCAGTGACTCATGTACCAGGGTTCTAAGTGCCCGCGATGCCTCGTAACCGATGACTAGGCGCGGTTCCAGGTCGGCATAGCCTGGGGTGCTGATGATGGGCATTAGATTACGAGCCTTCCCGATTTATCCACCACGGTGGCGGTTATCTTGACGTTTCGGGAACGATTGGCGAAGCGTTCCAGGGCACGCTCAGCGGCCAGGGTGTCGGCCTCGGCGGTGATGGTGGAGATCCGCCTCTTGGCGGTGTCATCCAGGCGTTTCTCTGCGTTCCTGGTCTTGGCGTCCACGTCGATCTCGGCGTTTCGCTTGCGGCCCTCGGTCTCGGCGATGCGCTGCTCAGCCTTGGCCACGTCGGGGTTCAGGGTGACGGATACCTGTTTGTCCACTTCCAGGGTTCCGTCCATCGCGGCGTTTCCGGCCGTCGCGGCCTGGGTAAACGCCGTATCAAATTGGGCCACCATGGCGGGCCCCCCCTCGATGATGGAACCGAGCATGGGCGCAAAGTCGATACCCTGATCTACCAGGTACTGGTATGCCTCGGGGGAGAGCTTGTTCTGAATATCGGCCATGTTCGCGGCGTAGGAGTTACCGGCCTCGAGGCGGGCGGCCAGGGCGGCCAGGTATGCGCCCGGATCGATGGCCTGGGTTTCGGAGTCCTGGTAGTCGTCCCATGATCCGGCCGCGTCGTCCACGCTGTCCTGGATGGACTCGACACCGGCCGCCTTCTGCGCCATCTCCGGGCCACCGGAGGCCAGCCAGAGGGCCTCGGCCTCGGCGGCGTCCTCCACCCCCTTCTGGACATCCTCCAGGCTGTCGGCTATCTTGCCGCTGGCGATGGATTGGGCGGCGGCTGATTTTGTCGCGTCGTCGCCGAGGAATCCCCAGGAGCGCGCGTTCTTGTCGATGGAGTCGGCGGCCTCTCGGTGGAGGTCGATCTGGTCTTGGAGTTCATCGGAGTTACCGGCGAACGCTTGCGCCAGGCGCTCGAAGGGCCGCGCGGAGTCGTCGGCCAGGTCTTTGATCTTGGCCAGGGATTGCGCGCCGTCGTCGGTTTCCGTGGCTAGGGTTTTCAGCTTGTCCACCAGGTAGTCCAGGCTGGTTTCGCCCTTGCCTCCGGTGTCGATGTATTCCTGGGCCAGCTCCGATACTGCGGTCTTGTAGGCCTCGGTGGCTTCCACACCGCGTTCCCCGGCCGCGATCATGAGACCGATACCGGCCGCGCCCGCTGCGCCCGCTGCGGCACCGAGAGGGCCGAGAGATGAGACCACCCCGCCGAGGGTGCCCTGGATGCCATCGGCGAAGCTGGAGGCCGAACCGTCGAAGCTGGAGAACGTCTCCGAGGCGTTGGCCTTGGCCTCGTCGCCGAGTTCGCGGAGGTCGGCGGAGGCCGAACGTGCACCATCGCTGGTGTTCTTTTTTAGGGCCTGGCTACCCTCTTTAGAGGATGTGGCCATGGCGCGGCCCAGGTCGGATTGCTCTTTTTTGAAATCGGAGGTCTCTTTCCTGGCACCTTCCATCGCCTTTTCGAGTTTGTCTCCGGCCTTGTCGCCGTCGCGGGCCACGTCATCCAGGGCATCGGAGGCGTTCTCCAGTGGCTTGATTACCCCGGTCTTGATCCCGGAGCTGAATTCTTTGGTGTCGGAGGCAACTCCGATACTGATTCCCTTGCCCATGGTTACCTCTTTTCTAGGATCTCGTAGAACGTGCGAACGGTGGTTTGCACCCAGAGGGATGCAATCCGGGGGATGATCTCGGCCACGGCTGGCATGACCACGTAGCCGGTTCTCTTGCGGGCTTTGAGCTGGGTCTGGGTGTGCCGGGTCACCTGGTACCTTTTGCCCTTGGAGCTGGTGGCGGTGTAGGTCTGGGTGGCGGTGCGGTTCGCACCGAATTCGACACCGGCGAAGCTCTCAGAGGGCCGGAGACCACCGGAGAGTGGCCGTCCGATTGCGGCACTTTTCAGAGTCACGTTCTGATCGGATACGGCCACCCTGGCGGTGGATACGAGCACCCGAGATTCCAGGCTGGTCCCGGCCTTGGCGGCTACGGCCTTCTGCCACTCGGGCTGGACCACCGCCTTAGTCACTCGGCGGATCTGTTTGGCCACGTCCCGGTCAAAGCTTTTCATCCCAACGATCACCCCTTGGAGTTCCGCTGAGTTGAATACGCTAATCCGCACCAGGCACCAGGGCTAAATGACCGGAGGGACGAAGGTGGGCTGGCCGGTTACCGCACACTGGACGCTGGATTCACCCCATGCGTCGATGGCCCCGCCGATCACCGGACTGGCCAGGATGAGCGTGGCGGTGAAGCTCGGGCCGGTACCGAGGGGGAAGAATTCCACGTCCACGCTCTTACCGGTGTTGTTCAGGAGGTACAGGGCCAGGGAGGTGGGTGTCACCCAGTCCTGGGCCACGGTGAGGTCACACACCCAGGTGGGGCTGGTGATGTCGGAAAACACATCGGCCGGCGTTCCACCCTTCCACGTACTGATCGAGGAGTTGGGGGTCATGCTGAATGCGGAAATCGCGCTCTCGTAGTTGTCTACGTCAATCTTGATTGAGTAGTTTTTGAACATTACGGGTGCGGCCTGTACTGATGCCATGGTTACTGTCCGTTCTTTTTGGTGGAGGTGAGGGAGAGGGTGATGTCATAGGCCAGGGACTGATCGGAGAGAACTTTTTCCGCCGAGGTCCACGCGATCCCCAGGGAGTCGATGGCATGTAGGAGGGTGTTGATCTTGTCGTCCACGTCGTCCTCGGCCTTTTCGGTGGCCGGGAGCGGGCTGGCGATGGTGACCACAAAATGGACCAGGTGCGCGCCCTGGGGGGCGGCGGGGTGCCGTTCCATGCGGAGCTGTTTCAGGATCACGGTGGTGGTGGAGAGGGTGTCCAGGACGGTTTGCTGGCTCGGTACGATCCGCCAGGCCCTCGGCAGGAGCGGCCGGAGCATCCCCTGGAGGACCAGGCGCGGGGCCTTCTCGTCGGTGGCCATCAGCCGATCCTGGGGACTGCGCGCTTAGGCCGGAGGATCTGTCTAACCATCCAGTCCAGGGGGAACGGGCGAACCATGAAGGTGTCCTCTCCGAGGCCCCCGGAGGCCGGGTCAACCTTGGAGGCGTTCCAGAGGTTCCGGGCTTGCATGAGCTGGCCCTGGCGGTAGTTCATCGGTGCCCAGGCCCCATCGGTCAGGGTCGGCGCGTAGGCGGTCACCTGGACCCTGGCAGCGACCAGGAGCGCGTGAAGCCAGGAGTCCTGGTCCGGTGCGCCCGGCCACGCCTGGCGGGAGGTGTCGATGGTGTGCCAGCCGTCATCGGCCTGGACCACCAGCCACACCGGGGCCAGGCGCTCGGTGTAGGCCTCGATGGTGTGGGAGAGGACCAGGTGCAGGGAGTACAGGCCCGCGAACGTAAACGGGGTTTGGTCGGGCCACTCCACCACGAGCTGGCCCACCTCGGCGTCGATGGTGGCGGTGAATCCGAGGGTGTCCACGATGGCCCCCAGGTCATCGCGGAGGGTGGCCTCCGCAATGTCGAAGAGGGCCAGGTCGATGGGTTCCGAGTTGCGCGCGGGTTCCATCACCAGGGCCTCGGCCGGAATGTCTCCCACGTAGTAAGCCACGGCGATGTCCTTTCAGTGTCACGAGTTTAGAAACAATGTTCTAAAACAGGGGGGGGTAATACGGGGTCACTATGGGGGGTTAGGCCGTTAGGAGGGCACTGGTGCCCTCCTAGGGCCATACCGTTTTTAGACTCCCGAGTAGGCGGTCATGAGCTGGAGGGCCGTGGCCTTATGCACCACGGTTCCGGCGTAGCCGAATACTCCGGTGTCCAGGCCACCCTTTACCATGTCGGGGGCCTCCACTCGGATGGGCGTTCCGGGCAGCTCGTAGACCGTCGCGGCCTCGCGGGCACCCACCAGGACCGAACCGGCCGCGATCAGGCTGGAGGGCCGGATCGTGAACTGGGCAAGCTGGCCGTCTTTCAGACCGAGTGCGGCGGAGAGGTAACCGAGGGTGTTCTGACTCGGGGTTTTCATGATCTGTTTCCAGAGGGCCGGAGCGACCAGGGCGAAGCTCGGGAGGGCCTTGGCGGTGATGACCTCGGAGGCCCCATCGATGATGGCGGAGAGGCCCGCTCCGATACTCAGACCGGCCGGGTCGTCGGCCATCGATGTCGTGGCGGCGGCCAGAATGTCGGCCAGGACCACGGTCTCGTCCACCCACTGGGCGTAGCTCTCGGCCATCGCGGCGTAGTAGGACTCGAAGAATCCGGGGGTGTTGAAGTCGCGGTGTTCGCGGGCGATGTCGTGGCCACCGGCGAAGTTCTGCGCCGTGGTGGTGTAGGGCACGGCCGTGACCGTGCCGGAGGGGATGGCGGTCTTGTTACCGGTCCAGGTGCCACCGGTGGGCTTGGTCGTCCAGCGGAATCCGTTGATGGTCTTGGAGGTGAGATCACCATGGCCGAACAGGGGCGCTACCTGCTGTTCGTAGGCCACACCATCCCAGAGTTCTCCGATCCACTGCGGCTGGGTCATCACCGGGTTCAGTCCACCGGTCCCGTCGAACTTGACATCGGCCAGGGCCGCGAACAGGTTGCGGCTGGCGGGGCCGGAGTTGGCCTCCAGGAGGCTGATCTGGGCGGCGTCGGCGGTGCCCTGGTGGATGGCGTGCAGCGTGGCGAACACCTGCGTCTTGCTCAGCGGTGCGGGGCCGGTGCTCGTCTTGCTGGCGGTGAGGGTGTTGGGAAGGGTCACGGTCTGGTCTCCTGCGGTGTCGGGGGTGGGGTCGGTGATGATCTCGGTGGTGGTGATCGTGGTGGTGTCGCCATCCACCACGGTGGTGATGGTGGTCTCTCGGATGCGCTCCAGGCCGTCCTCGTCGGTGAAGGTCTCCGAGGACTTGGCGATGGTGGTCTTAGGCCCCTCGGCCGGTGAGGGGGCACCGGCCGGGGGAGTTTCTGGGGGGGTGCCGACATCGGCGGCCAGGAGAGTGGCCGAGGGCCAGGCGCCCTTTTCGACCAGGGCCGAGCCGAACAGGCGGCCGGAGACCAGGGCGCCGGCGCGGAGCACGATGTCTGAGACCTCCACCGAGAGCTTGCGGCGTTTCGGGTCGATCAGGGCCGCGTCACCCTCGGGAGTCTTGGCCACGGTGAAGCTGGCCATCAGGCCCTCGGGGGTCTCGGTGATGGAGGACGCGCGGCCCACTGGGGACTCGCGGGAGTGGTCGGTGTTCAGGGAGACCACCGAGACATCGGCGGGGATGGCGACGGTGGACGCGGCCACGGTGAACCGGCCTAGGTTTGTGTTTCCGACTTCCCCGTAGGGGAGCAGGAGGCCGGAGATCGTGCGCTCGTCCACACTGGCCAGGAGCGTCCCGGCCTCGATTTGTACGTGGGTCATGGGTGTTAGTCCTCTACGTTGGGGCCGGTGGCCGTGGGGGGGTTGTAGGCGGCGTACTTGTCAAACCGGACGCGGTTTCCACGCGCCAGAACGTCATCCATGGACAGGCGCTCCTGGATCGGGTCCGTCCAGAACGGGAGGTCGAATTCATAGAATGAGTTCTTTTCGCCCTCGGCGGTGGAGTAGGTGAGGGAGTCCACACCGGCCGTGCCATCGAGCATGGCCGCGCGAACGTTCAGGAATGATCCGACATCGGTTCGGACGGCGTTTCGGCCCTCCACCATGAGATCCGCTTTCACGTCGCCATGAGTGCGAATGTCCAGGCCATTGGGCGTGTAGCCGATGGCCCCGTTCTCGGATCGGCGGGCGGTGGACCAGGAGGCCACGTGCGCCTTGATCTCGTCCTCTTCCAGGGTGCACTCGTCGGTGGCGTGCAGCTCGATCAGGGGGATGGGGTTACGGGCGCGGCCGAACCATGCGGCCTCCAGGTCGTGGGCACCTCGGAGGGTGTTGGATGCGATGGTGAGTAGACCCTCAAACGGGAAGTTGAACAGGAGAAATTCGGAGTCCTGGAGGATGCGGTCACCGATCTTGATATGGCCGTCCTCGATCCTCCACCAGTCATAGGGCACATACTCGGCATCCAGGATGCTGGCGCGGCCACGGTCGTCTGCGCCTCGGGTGACTTCCCAGAGTGAGCAACCGTAGAATATGCCGTCGTCCACGGTCCAGGCCATGCGCTCGTAGGGCGTGACATTGGAGGCGGAACGATACAGGAATGTGGGCTGGGTGCCCAGGAATCGGTCTTGGCCGTCCATGGCGCGGAGGGGGAACTTGGCGATGGTGGATATCAGGAGGTTCCGGGCCTTGGATACGGCGGGGATGGCGATGGCCTCGGCGCGGGTCATGGGCATCTTGGCGACCACCTCGGTGGGGAAGATGTCCGAGATCACGATGGACTGGAGGTTTCCCTCCGACCATGGGCTGGAGATACCCAGGTCATAGCCGGAGGTGAGCAGGTCAGATGTGCGCTTGCCTAGTCCGAGTCGGTCGAAGAATCCCATAGATGAACCATGTGGCCATGTGGAGACATTCCAACTATTTACCGGCGTGTCGCGCCTGGTATTTGTTGCGGGTGTTTCGTGCTATGCGGGTTGTGGTGTGCACGTCTGCCTCATGCCTGGCGGCCTCATTCAGGCCCGCCAGGCGGTGGGTGGTGATCTCACTCCACCAGGGGCAATCGGTACACCAGATGACCGCCGAATGGGCGGTGTAGTCCACGCCGATGGCCATTATTCGCCCATGATCGGGGTGGAGATCCCGGCCGGTTTGCTGGCGAAATGCTGATCCCAGTTCCGGAGGGCTTTGGTGGCGGCCACCAGGGTGGTGATGTCTCCACCGGAGGCGGTGAGACCCCAGAGCCACACACCCTGTTCCCCACGTACCTCACGTTTGGCCGCGCGTCCTGCGGCCTCATTCAGGCCCACCTGATTGAAATGGCGGATCTTGCCGTTCTCCAGGTCTCGCATGATCTGGACACAACCGGATGCCCCATCCCGGTAGGTGCTTACCCTGGTGCGGGGTTTGGGCCGGAGGCTGGCCATCTCGGTGGCCGTCGCCTTCCCTTCCCCAATGTCGTCATAGGCCAGGGTGGAGCCTCGGTAGGTCTTACTGAGTTCCTGGCCACGCTTGGGGAGCCACACGGTTCCCTGGCGGTGCTCCACTACCTCGATATAGGCGATGCCGCGGGAGTCTCGCCAGGCGGCCACGATGGCCGAGGCCCCGCCTCCAGGTGAGGTGTCCCAGGCGAACGCGATGCGCGGCGGCCGTGCTTTCATCTTCTCCAGGCCCGCGCGCTCCCAGAGATCGGAGGGTATCGCGGTCACTCCGAAGCTCTCCGGCCAGATGGACAGATACTCTTGTGCCCATTGGGGTTTCCCCATGGAGCGGTAGTTTTTGAGCATCTTGTCCATGGTCGTGAGCGTGCCGATACCGGGGTGGCAGAGGACCAGGAGAGCCATGGCCACGGCCTCGGTGGTGATGTCCTCCCAGGGGGTGGACTCGGGCGCGGCGTAGTCCAGGATGCCCACGTTCTCATCACCGGCGCGGCCACGTTTCAGGAAGTCCCAGAACAGGCCCACCCGCGATGGGCCAGCCGTGCCGGAGATGATGAGCATGGCGCCCTCTTTGGTGTCCTGGAGAGGGAGGATGGCGGCCAGGAGATCGTCGCCGTCCTGCGGTCCCACCTCCTGCGCCTCATCGATCCAGGACACATCGGCCGCCTCCCCTCGGTAGGCCTCCGGGTCCGGTTTCAACACGATGAAGCTGGAGCCGTTGTCAAACTCAATGCGGGTATTCGCTGCGCCTTTGAGGATGCGGAATCCTCGGCCGGGGGGTGGCTCAGCCTCGGCCAGGCTGGTGTCTCCGAACAGGGCCAACATGCGCGCCGATCCGGTGGCCTTAGGTTGCTTCCTGGCGAACGGGTTGAATTCGTCGGGGGGGTTGATCCGGTCCAGGCGGTTGGCCCACTCGCGGAACCTCCTGGAGGATGCCACACCGGACTGGGCCGAGAACGTCACCTGGTAGCCGGGCCTGGAGGCACACCGGCCGATCAGGAGCATGAAGATCGTGGTGGTCTTACTGGCGCGCCTGGGCAACTCCAGAACGTGCGCATCCCTGTGCAGGTTGATCGTGTCGGCCATGCGGAGCTGCTGCGGTTTCAGGGTGTCTTTTCCCCCGATCATCCCGTAGAGCGTGGCCCCCACAATGAATTCCTGGCGGAGTTTTTCATCGTCGGAATACCCCGATGAGTACCGGGGAGAAATCCCCTGGTCCCGGATAAAATCCCAGGTGGGGAGAGAGAATTCCGTGC
>Ga0314855_100156_pt1 | contig 15214 bp, 36 predicted proteins | sample 2018CB1WmetaG_FD_203636 | JGI IMG/M metagenome (GOLD analysis project Ga0314855, IMG submission 203636) | Cryopeg brine viral communities from Beaufort Sea near Barrow, Alaska, United States - 2018 CB1W | ecosystem: Environmental > Aquatic > Marine > Coastal | place: USA: Alaska | collected... | reverse complement strand
ACCCCCAAAAAACACCCCTTCCCCCTCCCAAAAAAATCCCACCAAAATACCCGCTAAGCTGGTCTGACGCACATAGACGCATTCTGAAAGGGTGACGCACATGGCAACACGCACGATAGACATTTACGCTCTTGGGGCACTCCTTGGCTACACGCACGCACAAATGTCCAGTGTTCGGGACATTCATCTTATGGGCGACACGCATCAGGTAACCGTTACCCGTTTCGTCCAAGACCCTGGCAGTCAGCCTCCTCGGCGCACTGTCCCGAAGGATTACGATGCCGAATCGGACAATCATTGTGGCGTTGGACCACTGGTTGCCAACGACATTTTTGGCTTCCGCCCCTCCACTCAGCACTGCCCGGTTGCACCCGAATACTTGGTGCTACCCAAAACTGTTGTGACCGCCCTCGCAAAGATGCAGTGGGGCTAACCTAAAACTTCCACTGGTTGCGTGAAAGCTTTTCTTTACTACTTTCTGCAAGCAAAGGGCACCCCGTACCTTGGTGTTCCTGCGCAACCAGTGGCTTCCCCTTTTCCTAAAATAATCCCAAACAATTAGCCACAAAATAGCCACTCGTGCTGTTAGGCTGGGGTTTCACTGATCGCATTGGAGGATGCTTATGAGTACCACCCCGCACATTTTTCCGCTTAGTGCACAGCAAGCCATTGATGTTTCCTTGCTGCTTGCTGGCCTGACCAAAGCTGACCAGCCGAATGGTTTGGAAGAACCTGACGGTATGCCGTGGGGCGGCGGGTGCCGTGCCGTGCTGGGGGTGAACCGTATCCCTGTTCATACGGACGCTCTCGGCGCAACCGAACTGCTTGGGTGGGCGGAGCGTGGGGATTTTGAGTGGGGCTTCACACAGATTGCTGCGCCAGAGGCCACCAAGTGAGCATCATTGAGATTTTTACGCTTTGGGGGCAGCGGAAAGTTAGTTACCCTGGGGAGGTCGGCCCCGAGTTGATGGTGGCTTGGGATGAGTTCTGCATGGATGCTAACAGCGAAGGTTTCGATAAGGTGTGCGCCGAAGAAATCAAGTCGTGGGGCGATGATCTTGAAGCTCACCGCTACATCACATTGCAGGTGGACGCGAACAAAATTGATGCGGCGTTCGCCGTCCCAGCACTGACCGCAACAGTGGTGCTGCGATGAGCGAACACGACCGCTTACGGGCCGCTGTCGGCGGCGTGCTGGTCAACGCAAGCAACTACCCCGAAAAGGTGTCTTCACGCATCCTCGGTCAGGACATGGGGTCGCTGATCGAACGGACTGTTACAGCCGCACTGCAGGCAACCCAGCCCCGCATGATTGTGTCCCTCGCAGACTTGCAGGCACTCCCCCACTCGGCAGTGGTTGTTGACGTTGACAATTCTGCGTACCAGGCTGACGGTCGCGGGCGTTGGTACGCGGATAGCCGCTCTTACGACTCGGCGCAAATAGACTTGCCTGTACGACTCATTTTTGAACCGGAGGTTTCCGAATGACTGTCAGTAACGAAGACCCCACCGACCGCCTTGTTGCGGAGGGCGCAGCGCGCGGTGTGAACCGCCAGTGTTCAATTGGGTGGCACCAAGAATGCAGTGACCCGCACGGTGATGAGTGCGGGTGCGCTTGCCACACTGACGGGGCGGTGGCACTAGCTGCAGCCAAAACGTCAGCATTTGACGAGTTTTGGGCCGGGCAGCCCGAGGGCAAGGTTCCTTCGATGGGGCAGCTTGAAACTTTTTCGCGGTACGACTTCATGGTTGGCTGGGAAGCCGCGATGCGCCGGGAGGCCACCAAATGACCGCCGAGAAGCACTTACCCGCACACATTACGGAGGCTGACGTTCGCGCCGTCTGCGAGGTTGCACTCCCGAACATAATGCGCCCCTTGCTCGACAACATCAAGCGGCTTGAGGCGGAGCGCAAACTCTTGGCAGAGTTCATCAGCGATGTTGCCCCGTGGACAGCGAATGAGTCTTGGCACGTCTATGAGCACTACCGCACACCCGAGATTGTTGCTGCTTTGATGGAGGCCACCAAGTGAAAATGCCAACCGAACTAGTCATGCGCGCACGAGCACTTGCCGCGTTCTTCGGACCAGACATGGCTGATAGCGCCACGGTCGCTGACACGTTCACGGAACTTGCTGATGCCCTTGAGAACGCACAAACCACTGTGGACATGGACCTAGTTCACATGCGGAAGCTTGAGGGAACAATTGCTTCCGCGCTGCTGTGGGCTGGCGACAATGACCTTCGTGATGCGTTCAACCCGCCGACAGTTGAAGCGTTTTACTCGATCTTCGAAAGCGAAACCAAATGAGCCGTATTGACCGCCCCGATCTGGCAAGGGGTGCGAAGTGAGCGACCCCACAGTAGTCTTCCCGTCCATAAGAATGCCGCAGGAAGTTTACGATTCCATGTCCCGCCTTGATCGCAACGAGGCGTGGATGACAATGATTGCCAAGCTCGGCATCACAGGGGCATACCTTCCTTTCCCTTTCCGGTCCGATGAAACTGATGAGGTTGGCATGACCATAGTCCCAGTAGGGGCCTTGAAGGAGGCCGCCAAGTGAGTGAGCGGGAACGCATGTGGGACACGATTGTTGCCGTTCGGGACGCTTACCCGAGAGCGGCGGAAGACGCTGACACTCACGACATTATTACCGCCCTCCTGGCCGCAGGTTTCGGGGACAAGCGGGCTGCGTGGGATGAGGGCGCGAGCGCCTATCAGACTCGGCGGTGGCGTGACGAATCGTTGCCGCTCACTAACCCCTACCGCACCACAACGAATGGAGAACTAGCATGACCACTGCAGCCGAGTTTGCCAAGTCTTACCTAGATGCCCCACATGGATATGAGTTCGCTTCTGAGGAATTTGCGCCTCTCATTGGCTATGTATGGTCAAAGTTTGATGGCGAAGATTATGTGCTAGCGGTATACAACATGATCCAGCGCGAGTACAGCAAGGGGAAGCGTTGCTCTGTGTGCGGGAACACGCCAGCACAGTCTGTAGCTATCAACTACGACTGTGCTTACGAATGCTAGACGTGACCCCCCGCCCACCCTTCCTCTGCCGCATTGGAGTCCACTGGGATACGTTTCGTGAGACGCTAGTGTGCCAGAGCTACAACACGTGTGCTCGCTGCGGTCACCAGGAGGTAGCGCTGTGACCCCCCGCCTAGTAATCATCGAGTCCCCTTACGCAGGCGACACGGAGCGCAATGCTACCTATGCCCGTGCGTGTATGGCCGATAGCTTGTCGCGTGGCGAAGCACCCCTGGCATCACACCTCCTGTACACGCAGCCGGGCGTCCTTGATGACACTATTCCTGCAGAACGCTTGCAGGGCATGGAGGCCGGGTTTGCATGGGGCTTGAGGGCCGAGTTGACAGTGGTGTACACGGATTTGGGGTGGACTCACGGAATGGAGGCGGGTGTTCAGCGCGCGCGGGACGCATGGCGGCCCATTGAATCCAGGACGCTTGCGGGGTGGGCGGCATGACCAGGACCATTTATATTTCAACGAAAGAAGGATAAGAACATGGACGTTTCATCTATCGCACAGGTCTGCCACGAAGCAAACCGGGCTATCCAGCTTGTGACTGGCGACCCCCAGCCCTCGGTGTCGTGGAGCAACGCGCCCGGCTGGCAGCGAGCCTCCGCAATCGAGGGGGCACAGAAGGCGCTTGACGGGGAAACTGCCGAGCAGTTGCACGAATCTTGGTGCGAGTTCAAGGTGGCTGACGGTTGGGTGTGGGGCGAGGTGAAGGATGCTGACGCTAAGACTCACCCGTGCCTGATCGAGTACGACAGCTTGCCGCCTGAGCAGCGCGCCAAGGATCATGTGTTCGCTGCTATTGTTGCGGCGCTTGACAGTGGGGAACGGAAAGGGTGAGCTTCCTAACCCGCCGCAAAGCGAAGGCCCGCATCCTGGCGCTCGACAATCTCATTGAGGCGCAGACCGAGGCGCGTAACAAGCTGATCAATGAGCGCCAGTACATTCGGGACACCGGTAGGCTCGACTGGCATTTGACGCAGGTGCCCGCGATAGGCCCGAAAGGACCGGCAGGCGCATGAGCCGCTAAACTAACCCCATAACACCCGCCCCCTCTGCTGCCACCAGCAAGGGGCGGGTTTTCTTTGCCCATTTACCCCACGGGGCGTGTTTAGTGGTTATGCTGGGTAAACGCTAACTTATTGGAGGATAAATTGGACCACGAAGGAATCTACAACTTGGCTTACGACCATGCCTACAACGGCGACGATGGGCCTGACGGGAATCAGGTTCGGCATTTGGCAGGGCTTGCAGCGGTCGCCGCAGCAGGCAACCCGGAACGGCAGGCACTTGGGAAGCTCATTTGGGAAACTTCACGCTACGACGAGGGCACCATTTCGGCTACGGGCGCGAACATTGTTGCTGATGCAATCCGCGCCAAGTACACTCTGACGCCCACCTCGTGACCCCCGCACTCATCACAGCAATCACCAGTTCCCTCAACCGGGTTGGTGGGGCGTACCAGTACGTTGCGGCAGCATTCCAGTATGGGGAACGAGGGACAGAATGACGGATTACCAAGCAGTTTACGACGAGGCAGCCCGCGTGAGCGCGATGGGTCACGACTTCGACGCGGGTATCGCTGCAGTCGTGGCGGCTGCGAGGGCGGAAGTGTTGGGGTTCAACAGGGAGGCGCTTGTGTTGCGTTTGTGGGATGAGTGGCTTGTGCGCCCTGAGAGCCTTGGCGAGATAGTGGTTGACACTTTGCTGGAAAGCCTCGCCGAGGGCACCCGGTGAGCCGCGCTACCAAGCCGTTCGTGTGGCTGCACTCCTGCGTAGTACTCCCCGGTTGTGAATGCGGCGAGCGTATCTGGGAGGTCCAGACGCCGGAAGGGTTCATGTGGAGCAGGCGCGAAGGACCGGGCGACTTCGACACGCTGGATGCGGCCATGAACTACGCCAACAGCTTGCACGAAGGGCACCCTGACGTGGTGCCGATACCAAGCAAGTGGATGGCGGGCCGATGAGCCGCATTCGCACGACAGCACAAGCCCGCAAGCTGCGACCTACCGCAATGACAATCTGCAAGCACCGCAACGAAGGCACCAGGCTCCCCCGCCCCGTATCGCTGGCCGGTTTGACACTGTGGATGAAACGTATTGACAACCCACGCATACGCAAAATGGATCGGGAGCAACGGGCGAGCATTGGCCGGGTTGCTGAACTGATCGCCGTCATGAAAAAACACGAAGCCCGCAAATAACCCATTTACCCACACGAGCGGCTAATTGTGCGCTAGGGTTATCACACACCGAAACACAATTCTTGGAGGAGAAGATTTATGAGGAAGCTTTTCAAAACAGTCATCGCAGCAAGCGTCGTCACCATTGCGGCGTTTGGTATGACTGGTTGCGCGCAGTCGAATCGCCTGACAGACACTTGCACTGTTGAGGATAAGGACCGTACCCGCAACAGTGACGGTGGCAGCGAGCAGCGCATTTACATGGATTGCGGCGTCTTCAAGGTTGCTGACAACATGATTGAAGGGCAGTGGAACTCCGCAGACCTGTACCAGAAGCTTGACGTTGGCACCACGTACAACATTGAAACGATTGGGTGGCGCAACGGATTCCTGTCGCTGTTCCCCAACATCGTCAAGGCCGAGGTGGCCAAGTGACCACCATCGCCAATTTAGCGACTACTGCTGAACTGGTCGCCCTCGGCTATACGCCCGCACAGGCCGCAACAATCATTGCGGAAGCCCACGATGACGGGACCAGCGATACGCTCGCTGACAGCGCCCGTGTGGCCGTTGAAGCCATCCTGCCGCCGCCCCCGGTTGGGCACAAGCAGGTTCGTGCAGCACAGAGGGCAACAGCCCGCATCCGCGTAAAACTTGGGAGCTTCTAATGCCCGGCACAATCCTGACCCCTGGAACCCCCGAGTATGAGGCGGCGCTCGCACGGGCGCACGCAATGGCAGCACGCGAAAAGGAGGCAGCAAATGAGTCGTGAAATGAAGAGTGGTTCAACGGAAGCGTACCGCGTCGTCTTGGACCGCACCCTTGATGACGGCAGCTTTATGCCGGAGGTCACCTTTGGGCCGTTCGCCACAAAGAGTGCAGCCAAAGGGATTCGCAGTCGTGAAATCGGACTCTGGATGCACTGGGATTACCGCTACGACCGCAACACGAAGCGCACCGCAAAAGGCCGTATTCAGCGCACCAATTCGGAATGGGTGGACATTGATGAGTGATTTGAGCAACTTCACCGATGAGGAACTGGGTCGGGCGCACGCAGCAACGAAGCACGCATGGCGCACAACCGCAGAATGGCGGGCACGATACACCGCTGATGCGGAACGCACCACGAAGGAAGAAGCCAACTTGTTTACAGCCTTGGAAGGGCTGAACGCGGAAATGAAACTGAGGAGCAACAAATGAGCGATGTGAAAGTTGGGGACCGGGTTCGGATTATTGAGTTCCAGCACGCAGCAGAGGTCGGCGAAACGGTGACCGTCAATAAGGTCAATTCCTTCGGGAACGCGTTTTACGAGGGCACGTACAGTGACTTGTTCCAAGACAACTGGTACTCCGGTGTTGGCTGCTTCGAGGTTATGGCCGACCCTGCACCTGTCGTTATTGGCGACCGGATCAAGCTGCTCTCTGGCACCTACTTTGACAACGCGGTAGGCGACATTGTGACCGTTGCCTCTACTGACTGTGACGGCGACCCGCGTTTCGGCGAGGGCAACAACGACTTTGCGGAGCCGGGCGACCGGGAACTGTACTCCCCCGCCGAGGGCGCTGTGCCCACCCATGACCGCGTGAATCACCCGGAGCATTACGTGTCGGACCCGTCTGGTGTGGAGTGCATTACCATTACCCGGCACCGCAACTTCAACATCGGGTCTGCGTTCAAATACCTGTGGCGCAACGGCCTCAAGGCGACCTCGGCTGACCCGCTCGCTAAGCAGATCGAAGACCTCAACAAGGCCCGCTGGTACATCAAGGATGAGATTCTGCGCCTGGGCGGTGAAGTCAAATGAGCGGGGTGAACACCACTGTGGGTGACGGCTACTCGGTGTTTGCGAAGAGCAACATTGAGATAACGCTCACTGCAAACAAGTTCAGCATCAGCGACTTTGAGTTCGCCCACTTTGAACTCCCCGCCCTGACCCTGCTGCTTGAGTTTGCGCGGGACGAAATTTTGAACCAAGAAGTCAGCGCGGCACGGAAGGTGACAGCATGAGCAAGAACGGACACATCAGGTTTCTTGAGGCTGAACTTAAGAACATTGGTTTGAAGCTGCAGGCCGCAGAAGACCGGGCGCAAGCCCGCTCGGACGCCGACGACAAGGCCGAAGTGGCTGCCCGCGAACTCAAGAGGGTCACTGAGGAAGCCGCGACCCTCAAGAGTATCCGTGACGGGTTTGTGCCCGTGAGTGTGCTGCGTGGCATGATTGACGCTGATTACAATGTGGCTTACTTCAAACGGGAGAGTCGCGTGACCACGTTTGAGTTGAGACTGCGCGACGACGACACGGTTCACACCGCAGTGAAGAATGCGATTCTGGGGCGCACAGGCTACGCCACTGGCGGGTTCACAGGCGTTCAGTCGGTCCCGGTGACGCTGGGCCAGGATAGCCGTGCCTTGCTTGCGAAGCTGAACACTTCCAATTGGGGTGTCGTATGAACGGCCCAGTGTTCCCCCCGTTTACTCGCGGGCAGCTTGTGCGTGTCGGTGCGGTTTATGCAGAGTTTCTGTCCTGCTACGGCGAAGCGTCCCTCATCCGGGTTGACGGTGAACGTGATGAACTGGTGATGACCGGCGACATTGTTGCGCTTGCCCCGAACTTGAAGAAGATCAAGCAGGCAGAGCGCATCCTGTTCTTCGCGCTCCTCGGCCCGTTTGCTGTTGTTGTTGTTGCCGCCGTATTACTGGTTGGAGTCTGAAAATGAAGCACATGAAGGCACGGTTTACGATCAAGAAACCTGAAACGTCCAAACGCGAACGCCCCAGCACAGCCCCGGCGCAACTGGTGTTGCCGTTCAACTCCGTACTGGACGACCACCAGGCCGCGTGCCTGATTTCGGTGGATGCGTCATGAACGCGCCCCCTGTCACCGTCACGATGGACCCGCGTGGCCGTGTGAGTCTTGGCAAGCTCATTCAGCGCAATGGGATTGCACCGGCAACAGAATGGTTGGTTGCGTTCGGCCCCAACCAAACCATCACACTGTCACCGGCAGTTGTCACGGAGCGGAGGTTGGTAGGGTGATTGGCAAAGGCGATTATGTAACGGTTGGTAACGGTACGCTGACGTGGGAAGTGGTGAACGATCCCGGTTGGTACTTCCGTGGCCCGGATAAGGAAGACGGGATTTGGGCGGTACTGATCCGGTCGGGCCAGTCGGGCCGTGAGCAGATTGAACCGCTTCGCAACTTGACGCTGTACCAGAAGGGCAACAAATCATGAGCAACTTCGACACCACAGCCCAGGAATTCGACAATGAGGAGGATGCTGGCCCGGTCCTCTCGTTTTACGACTGGCCCGAGAAGGGCCTGCTGTGGCTGGTCAATACGACCGTGTTTTGGCCTCGCGGGTTCGCCCTCGGCATCACGGGGACGGGCGATGCTGGCAGCGGGACCATTGATTCTGTGATCGGATACAGCATCCACGGCGACGGAAGCTCACCAATCTCAGCGTCAAACGATGAACTCGCCCAGAAGCGGCACGATGCGGTTGAGGCCCTGTTTGCTGAGCTACGCGCAAAGAACTAACCACTAAAACGAGCAAGGCCCCCTCGATAACCGAGGGGGCCTTTTGTGTTGCTGTGCTGCAGCTTGTGTGGCTACGCGGTTGCGAGTGCGAACTGATCCCAGTCGTACACCAACCCGAATTCGTCCATGAGTGCTTGCACGAAAGTCATCCGGTCAAACTCGTAGCATTCCCCTGCGCCACGAGTGATGAAAATGCTCGTGGGCCTCAGGTCGCCTCCCCCAACGATTTCGACGGTGCGTTCGCCTTCAATGTCAACAATTCTCATCGTGTACCAAATCCCCTTGTGTATCTGCTGTGTGTTGGGCATGTCTACTACTGAATCTAACACCCCGAACCCCCAGCCACGTCGCACATTCCACCCCCCCTATGGGGGGTCGCGGTCTTCGGGGCACCTGCTAACGTTGCCGTAGCGCATTGCAACCGCTACCTTGTGTGGGTAGCGAACAAATCATGTCGCACAACAAGGAGGAGATTATTGTGACCGTCACGCCCGTAGCAAAACCGAAGGCACCTGTGAAGGAAGAAACGCCGTCACCGGCAGCGACGGTAGGAACACCGTCAGGGTACGCACTCAACATTGAAATGTTCGCCACCCGTTACAAGCTTGGTGGCCGCACCACATACTCTCTCGATTTGACCCCCGCCGAAATTGACGGGTTGGTTGCCACGCCTGACCCCGACGTGATTTTGCCCGGCAATCGCCGTGTCATCCCTGCCCATGCGGCAGGGTTTGCGAAGTACGTCCGGACCCGCGCCGCCTGGATTGCACCAGGTATCCTGTTGCGCGCCCCGAAATCATTCAAGTTCACGGAGACCGCTGAAATAGCGGGTATCCAGTTCGGTGTTGTATCATTCCCGCGCCGCTCCGCCGTGGACCTGCACATTGTGGATGGGCAACACCGCGTGCTGGGGTGGCACATGGCTATTGCGGGCATTGCGCACGACATGGACAAAGCTCGCAGCGCCCTTGCTTCGGCACGCAAGGTGGAGAAGGACGGGAATGCTGAGAAGGATATTCGTAAGCACATTGCCAACCTCCAACTGCAACTGGACCGTCTTGAAAAAGAACGCATCAGTGTGCAAGTGATTGTGGAATCCGACCCGAAAGCGTTCATGCAAGCGTTCGCTGACATCAGCAGCAACGCCAAAGGCATCAGTGCTGCAGTGCTGTCTCGATTCGACAGTACGAAAGTCATCAACCGTGCCTTCCACCTTGTGACTGACCACCCGCTACTCAAAAACCGTGTGAACCTAGAATCGGATCGTGCTGCAGGACAATCGCCGTACCTGATGGGGGCCAAGCATGTTGCTGAGGTCATCCGGGCAGCGTACACGGGCATTGATGGGCGCATCAGTGGCAAGCAAGAACTCGTGTTCAAAGAGAAAGACCTCGCAGCGTCAGCGAGTCGTTTCTTTGACATTCTGATTGAAGCGTTCCCCGTCATGAAGTCCGTCAGCCTTGGACAGTTGACCCCCGAAGACCTGCGTAAGACCAGTCTCCTCGGCTCCGTCATCTTTGTGCGGGCACTCGCCGGTGCGTACTATGACCTGATCCAAAACCATGCTTTCACTGAGGGTATGGTGACGGAGTATTTCAAGAAACTTGCCCCGCACACCAACGGCCCAATCACGTCAACAGGGATTTGGTTGAACCATGTAAAAGACGTGTTCACTGAGGGTGGCATGGCCCCGCATTCTCGACGCCAGGACATTTATATTTTGTCGTCGTCAATTGCAATCTGGGCGGTAGATCGTGCAGACTTCGTTGATGCCGCCCCGGTTGATCCTCCTGTTGTGGTGGAGGAAGTGGACCCTGAGTTCGGGAAGGGGTACACGGACTTCGGGGCAGTGATCCCCGACTAAACGGGGTGACGTGCTATGGTTAGCACGTCATCGTGCACTACCACCAACGAGCGGCCTCCCGGTCCAGATGCGCCAACATCTCGGGAGGTCGCTTTTTTGCGCTCTGAACCTGTGAGCTTGCTGAGTGTAAGCTGTATACATGGGAGAACTTGAGCCGAGGAAACGTAGCGCACCCGACGACCAAATTTTGCGGTTGGCCGGTACGCACAGCCCTCACGAAATCAGCCGCGAAATGCACGGCATCCTCTCCCCTGCCGCCATCGCTGCGCGCCTGCAAACCTTACTCAAAACAAAGAGTTGGTTGACGCTGGCGCAAGAGCGCGCGTTGAATTCGTGGAAACTCAAAGACATTCTGCGCCAGCTTGAAGAACAGTTCTTGAGTGACAACAACGCCAAGATTCGCGTGTCTGTCATCAAAGAAATCACGGCGAACCTCGACCGCACCGAAGCGGCAACGAACACAGACTTAGAAAAACTCTACTCAAACCAAGGGGTAATTATGGGTCGAGTGGTTGATACCGCCTTGACCTACATGAAGGGGGCGTTGAGAGAGCAAGTTGATCCGGCACTGTGGGATGAGCTTGTGAAGGAATCACTATTCTCTGCGCAAGAGGAAATCTCGAAGCACATGGCGGTAGAAGATTGAGCATGTATGCGACCTTGAGGAATGGCGGTTCCCAGTTTGTGATCTATGGCCTGCACTCGGGCGATGGGAAATATCGCTATATCGGAAAAACCGCTGGGGGGATTGTGCGACGCATGTATGAGCATAAATACTCAGCCAGAACGAACCCGAAATCGGCTTGTCACAAGTGGATGAATAAGTACGGGCATGACAATATCCAGGCCGAGATTCTGCAAGTGTGTGACAACAATGATGAACTTGTGATTTGGGAGCAGGTCTGGATCGAGTCACTTCTGCCTGAGGGGTTCCCCCTGCTGAATCACACAGGAGGCGGGGAGGGCCAGCTTGGGATAAAGCGCAGCCCGGAGCTTTTGGCAAGAATGAGTGCGATTCGTAAGGGGCTGCTAGCTGGTGAGAAGCACCCTATGTGGGGAAAGCACCACACCACAGAGGCAAGAGTCCTGATGGGTACCGCGTCCCGTGACAGGTGGGCTGACCCCGAGTTCCGCGAAAAGATGCAGGCAATATTGATTGAGAAGCCACGACCCAAGGGCGACAAGCATCACATGGCTAAGTTGACTACCGCGCAGGCGCAGCATGTTCTTGACCACCCCGAAATGACCCTTGGGCAACATGCGGAAGGGACTGGTGTTTCTAAGGATGCCATTTGGCGGATTCGTGCTGGAAGAAACTGGAAGCACCTCACCACGAAACCGGTTGAAGAATGAGTTTTGACAGCCGCGTTTTTGAGGCTGCGCATCGTGAACTGAAACGCAAAGCACGCGAAGCCTCCTACTTCGACAACCCTGTTTTGTGGGCGCAGGACTACCTTGGTATTCAGTTGTGGTCCCGGCAAGCTGACGTTGCCATGAGTGTTGTTCACAACCGAAACACTGCCGTGAAAGCTGGGCACGAAGTAGGGAAGTCGTTCCTTGCCGGGATGCTCATTTGCTGGTGGATTGACACGCGCCTGCATTTGGACGGCGGCGCATTCGTTGTTTCTACGGCCCCGTCATTCTCACAGATTAACGCGGTTGTGTGGCGTGAAGTGCGCAAGTTTCGGGCGCGCGCAGAACAACGGTTCGCTGACGGCCTCATAGATCATGTGTTGCCTGGCTACGTCACCTCGGATGCTCACTGGCGGTTAGAGAACGGCATTGAAATTGGTTACGGGCGCAAACCCCCAGACGCCAAAGAAGACACGATGAGCGGTATTCACGCGCGCTTTGTTCTCAGCATCGGTGATGAAGCTGTTGGCCTGTCCGAAAAGCTCATTGACGACCTTGGAAACCTCACGTCTAACGCGACCAGTCGCCGCATCATCATTGCTAACCCCACCAACCCTTTGTCGTATATGGCACGGCTGTTCAAAATGCAGTCGAAAGCGTGGGCGTTCCACACCATCAGCGTGTTCGACTCCCCCAATTTCCACGGTGGTGAAGGGTTGCCGCAAGCGGTCTTGGAAACTCTTGTTGACCAGTCGTACGTGGATGACCGGTTGGAAGACTGGGGCAGTGTAGAAAACCCGAAGTACATTGCTCGTGTCCTTGGCGAATTTGCTTTCGACCAAGGCCCCACCATCATCAGCAGTGAAGATATGGGCATCGGCCTAGATACCGCAATTGAGCCGTCAAGTGAAGGTCGGCCTGTGTTGGGCGTTGACGTGTCACGTTCGGAGCATGGCGACATGAACACTGTGTACCGCAACGACAACGGCAAACTTCGTTTTGTGGATGCGTGGAACGAAAAGAATGCTATGCGCACTGCTGAACGCATTGTGAAGCTTGCGGTTGAGTGCGGCGCTGCAGAAGTTCGCATTGACAGTGCGGGCCTCGGCGGCCCCATCATGGACCGTGTTGTGGAGCTTGCCCTGGGCAAATTCATCACTATTCCTATGCTGGGTGGCGCGCCGTCGCCTGACCGGTCGAAGTATTTCAATTCGCGTGCGTTCTGGTATTCGGACTTCGCCGAGAAGCTGCGCACCGGCAAGATTGACGTTGACCCTGCTGACGACAAACTGCAGGAAGAACTCATGGGTATTGAGTACAAGCAGCAAACTCATGGCCTCGGCTCCCTGCTCATTGAGTCGAAGGACGACATGCGCAAACGCGGTGTGGGTTCCCCCGACTACGCCGACTCGGCCATATACGCTATGGCAAGCGTCGGGTACGTGTATGGCCCGCAAGACGGTGACAAGGTTCGGAAGACGCCCGATCAGATCATGCTCGAACTTGAACTTAGCGGCTTCCGCGACCCCTACACCTTCTAACTGGGAATTGGCTGTAAACTAGCTGTATGACTGATTCTGCCGCTAAAACCCCCCAAAAACGTGTAACTGTTGCTTCTTTGAAGGAAATGCTCACTGAGCAGGCGCTCAACGCCGGGGTCATGCAGGAGTCGATGGAGCGACTGCAGTTGCAGCTTGAGGACCGCCATTGGGAACGCACCGGCAACACGCACAGTGCCAGCGGCCTCGACCTGAAAACCGTGCAGGACGTAGCGAAGAACCTGCGCGGCTGGATCACAGGCGGCGGCATCATGAAGCGGCTGTGCGAATTGCGCGGTGACACCATTTACGGCGATGGGGTCACGTTCAGCAATTACACCAAAGCAAAGACGGCGTTCGAGTCGGCGAACAACGTTGAAAAACTGTTCAGTGTTGAAGCCATGCAAGAAATCAACCGTGCTCACGCGACCGATGGTGTGATTGTTTTCCTCATTCACAAGGAAACAAAAGAGATTATTCGCTACGGCATTGAGGACATGGGCGACCCGTACCTTGACGGCAACGATCAGGAACGCAGTTGGTATGTGCGGCGCACCTACAAGCGCGTGACCCCTGCGAAACCCAAGGGTGAAACGGTGACCGTGTTTTACGCCACTGACATGTGCCCCGTGAAGAAGTCGGGTTGGGCAAAGATTGATGTGGGCAACGACACCAAGATTGAGGTGGATCAGGACTACAAGGCTGTTGTGTGGTCCGTGAACCGTCAGGTGGGTTGGCCGTTCGGCATTCCTGACTTGCTCGCGTCTTTGCAGTGGGCCGAGAAGTACACGGGATACTTGAAGAACCAGGATCGTTTCGCCGAAGCCCTGGCGTCGATTGCGTGGGAGTACAAGAACACGAGTGCTGCCGCAGCAAAAATTGCTGGTGCTGCCATTGCTACACCGCAGACTGTTGCTGCCACCGCCAATCATGCTGCAGGCACCGAAATGAAAGCGTTGCCTGGTGGTTCCGCCGTGTCGTTTGAGAACGGCCAGCCCCTCGCCGCACAAGCTGCTGCTGCTGCAGGCGTCACCGTTGACTCGCTACTTGCCGAGTCTCAGGCTGCCGCTGCGCAAACGTTGGACCCGGACGTAAAGAAGATGGCTGCTGCCCGCCGCCTGTCAGCAACAACGATCCTCAAGCGCATTGGGAAGCTCCTCAACGCCCCCAACCTTGAGGTGATTTGGCCTGACCTTGAAACTGAGTCGCCGTTCCGCGAAGCACAAATGATTGTGGCGGCATACGGGACGGGCGTACTCAACCCGGATGAGATTCGCGGCCCGCTCGCGCACCGCATCCGCATCCCCCTCGCTGACGGCTCCAAGGCCCCGAAGGATGCCATTATCCCTAACACGAAGGCCGCGCTCAAGGCTGCTGCGGATGCGAAGCCTGCAGCAGGAACGTCAACGGCTACTGGCAACGGAACGAACTCGCAGGGACAGGACGTGCTCGGGGTTGGGAAGACCCCCGCAAGTAATACGGCGCGGGATAAGGGCGAAGTCTAAGCGTCGGCTGAATGTTGCCTGTGAGTTTGCTGTATGCTTGTTGACATGGGCAAAAAGCTACTCCACGAGTCAAGCACGGCTCCTCTTGAGCGGAAGGGGAGCCGTTGGAAAGCGGTTCTCATTACGCCCGGCCAGGGTTCCAGTGCGAACTACAGTGAAGCGGCCCTTGAGGCCAGCGTTCCGGCGTTT
>Ga0314855_100155_pt1 | contig 15560 bp, 20 predicted proteins | sample 2018CB1WmetaG_FD_203636 | JGI IMG/M metagenome (GOLD analysis project Ga0314855, IMG submission 203636) | Cryopeg brine viral communities from Beaufort Sea near Barrow, Alaska, United States - 2018 CB1W | ecosystem: Environmental > Aquatic > Marine > Coastal | place: USA: Alaska | collected... | reverse complement strand
GTTGTTCCGATAAGTCAAAAAGCGCGTGGTTTTGCGTCGGAACGCGCTGCGACTTCGGCTTCGTTACCATGCGCGGATCTTCTTACCGGACAGGCGCGACGAACGCTTCGCGGCGTTGGTGATCGACGCGCCGATCTTGCCGCCGTCGCTGCGGTTGCACTTGACGTGCGCGGCGCCGACGTTCGACCGATCGTTGGACCCGCCGCGGTCGTACCCGACGATATGCCCGACGTCGAACGGCTGGCCGGGGTACACGATGCCGCCGTACTGGCAGTCGTTGACGCACGGCGAGGGCAAACAGGCTTTGACCGACGGCCGGTACCGGGCGGAATACTTCGCCCAGTTGTTCGCCGCGTGGTTGCCGCTCATTGGATGCCACGGCGACGCGAGCGGGACTCGTGTACGGCGTCCATATCGGCCGCGTTGACGGCGTCGAGCATCCGGCGCCCGGCGTCGACCCACACCCGGCCGAGAGCGTGCATTCCGGCCGACGTCGTCATAACGGCGACGAATCGAATCTGTGCGGCGGCTCGTCGTCGTGTGTCGAGGGCGTCGAGCGTGTCGGCGCGGTCTGCGCATTGCTCCCACTCGATCGCGAGGGCGTGCAGTTGCTTCGATATCTCGCGTGACTTGACCGTTTCGAGGTCGTCGTCTTCGGCCGCTTTTGGGTTGGTCGTGTCGTGTCTGGTCATGCTGCGCCGTCCGATCGGTTGATGTGGTCAGGGTCGACGGCGTAGCAGTCGATACAACGGCCGCTAACGGCCGCGTAAGCGTGAGGGGCACCCGATACCCGTCGAGGGCATGATTCGGCAGTCTGCGCCCCGGTCAGGGTCGCGTCAGCGGTGGTTAGGTCGTCGCCGTAGGCGTCAATCTTGCTTTGCGAGCCGTAGGCGAGTGCATCCGACGCACGGTTAAGAACCTGATCGTTTTTTTCGACTCCGTTGTTAGTGGTTGGGTTGAAGGATGGTTCGGGTATCGCTGGCGCGGCGGGGGGGGCCGCGCTGGCGCGGCGGGGTATCGCTGGCGCGGCGGGGTCGCATTTGGCGTGCGTGAGCATGGTTCGGCGTGCCCGATCGAGGGTCTTACCGCACCCGATACAGAGCATTCGATGCGCGGTCGTGTGATCGCAATTGGGCGGGCACTTGACGAGTACGCGGTACAGGTTCGGCCGGTCCCAATCGGGAGTCGAGCGGGTGCCGCCGTCCTGCGTCGCCCGGTGGACTTCTCCGAGCTTTTCGAGGGCGGTCAGGGACCGTTGCACGTTGACGCGAGATACGTTCGCGTAGGTGGCGAGAGTGCCCACGGCGGGCCATGAACCGCCGTCGCCTTCGTGGTTCGCGATCCCGATGAGCACGAGTTTCGCGGTGCCGCGGGCGCGGGAATGGTGTAGCACGACGGCCAGGGCTTCGACGCTCACAGGATGCCCCGAACGATGCCGCGGCGAAACTCTGCGAGCGATCGCGTGAGGAGCTTGTCGATACACGTCGGGCACCACATAGGGCCGTGATCCAAGTCGCGTTGCGTGCGGTTCGAGTACGCTTCCCACTGGACACGGCGAGCTTCCGAACGAGTACCGGCGAAGATGACGCCACATTCGGAGCACTGGACACCGACCGGGTCGGCGGTCACGCGGCGACCGCTCTCGTGTCGAGGTCGGCGGCGAAGAACAGGTACCCGCCCGTCGCGGGCTGGCGGTAGGCGGGGGTCAGGGTCCCCGCGTCGACGCGAGCGATCACGCCTTGACGAGTCATCGACAACCGGGCGGCGACTTGCGCGGTGGTCAGCATGTCGTCGAGCATTAGGCGACGTCCTGCGCGTCGCGGATCGTGCCTAGGCTGTATTCGGCGTAACTGCCGACGGTCTGACCCTCGACGCGGTAAGCGGGGATGGTGCGGGCGAGGTTCGCCCATCCGAACGCGATCACGGTGCCGAGTCGGTACGGCGGGAGGTCGTGCCCGTTCTCGTCGGCGAGAACATAGACCGTCGAGCCGATCGGGTAAGTGTGCGGGTGCTGGATCGTGTCAGGTGCGGAAGTTGTCATGTGACTACTTTAGGACTTTTTATCTGGGAATGCACAATCCCCCACACGAGGGACTAGCGGTCTAGGTGTTGTCAGGTGTAAAACTTGCTACATGACAACAACGCAAGGGCACGCGGTGCCCGAATTCACCGTCGCCGATCGACTCCGTAAAGCACGCGAAACGGCGGGACTCGATCAGTCCGAGTTCGCGGCCCGCGCCGAGATTTCACGGACAACGATAATCAACTACGAACACGGCCGACGAGTGCCGCGGGCGGTGTACCTGCGCGCGTGGTCGATCGCGTCCGGCGTCGATCTTCGGTGGTTGACGACCGGGCACGCCGACGACGGCGACCGGGGCGTATCTGGCGCCCCGGTCGCCGCGTAGTCGTTCGCTGTGCGCGATCCTAAGCGACGTGACGGCCCGCGTCGGCGTCGGTCAGTGCGGCCGTAGCTGCGGCCGGGTCTACCGGGTGGGACAGGGCGAGCAGCGTCGACAGGCGAGCGACTTCGGACTGTAGGGCGCTCGTGTTGCCGTTGGTCTGCGTCTTGATCGTCTCGATCGTTTCGCCTTGCTTGCCGAGGGCGTAGAACGTGACGACACCCGTCGTCGCGATCCCGAGCACGGTCGAGACGAGTTGAATCACGCTTGCTTGAGCTTCGGTGTTGTCGGGTCGGAGCAGCATGATAAGCACGACGCCGACGAACCCAACCAGGGCGAGGCCGACGAACGCGAGAGTGACGGCGGTTTTATTCATGGTCAGCGCCCGTTCCGGTTGAGCCATTCGGCGGTGATCTTGTAGAGCGCATGGATCGTCTTCGGGCCGGGGATGCCGTCGACGATGCCGTCGTATCCGTAGGCGCCGCCGACGATCTGCGCGATCGTCCAGAACAACGGGCCGGGGATGCCGTCTTCTTCGGTCGACGTGCGCGGTTCGGCGCCGCGTCGCTCGTTGAGGATCGCGGCCTGTAGCTTCGCGTGCGCAAGGTGCGTTTTCGGGCCGGGGATGCCGTCGACGTCGCCGTCGTAGATACCGCGGGCGGTGCCTTCGGACTGTACTTTCTCCCAGTAGATCGGGCCGGGTTCGCCGTCGAGTTCGGTCGCGGTGTATCGCCCGGCCGCGCTGGCGCGTACGACGGCCGTCGACGACCCCGGCGCGTGACTGTGCGCGTTGATCCATGCGATCGGGTCGACGACCCCGTACCCGCCGATCGCGCCGCCCATGCTGGAGCTGACCGTCATGCACAAGTGACGGCCGCGGGCGAGAGAACCCGACGAACCGATATCGCCGAGGTCGGCGCCGCGGGCGATCGTCGACCCGATCGTGTACGGCGATTCGCGGGCCATGTGCCGGTACCCGCTGAACTTGCCGTCGGCGTGCTGGAGAACGGCGGTATGGCCCATCGTCGACGAGTACCAATCGGACACGAGGACACCGTCTGCGATCGCGTAGACCGGCCCGCCGCCGTCCGGGTGGATATCCTGCCCGCGGTGCGGGTTGGGCCGGTTGTAGGTCGCGCCGAACACGTCGCCGAGGTCGGCGGGGTTGTAGGTGAGTTTGTACTGAACGTAAGACATTGTCGGGGTTTCCTCTAGTTGGGTGCGGTGTAGGTGTCGCCGTAGTAGCGGCCCGACGAGTCGGTACACAATGCGGCAAATTCGGCCGCTTCGAGCGCGGCGACTTCGCCGTATGTTCGGCCGGATACGGTCAGGTCTTCGATATAGATTCGGTACAGGATCGACGACGGGTGGAGGAATCCGACCGACGCCGTGACCGGGGCGCTACTGCCCCAGATGTGGGCGAGAGCAGCCACGGCCGACGGCGAGGTCGGAGTTCCGGTGAATCCTGCGGCGGCGGCGGCTTCGCGCTTCGGGGCGCCGAGGGCGGGCAGTCCCGCGGTGGCACCGAACCCGGTCGATCCGAGGTCGGCGGCGGGGTAAGAATCTGTTTTCGCTGTATCGCCGTAGAAGTCGATCAGGTAGATTGCCGTATTTTCGGCGACGATGAGGTCGAATACGGGGGTACCGCCGCCCGCGCCCGCGGTACGACGCGTCGTCGAGCTAATCCGTGAGATGTAGTAAGAATTGCCGGGGTTCGCCCCCATATAGGTTGCGATCGCGGGGTCGATATCGAGCCGAGAATAAACGCCGTTGCCGATCGCGGCCGTTTGGTCGACGATGCCGTGCAATCCGCCCCGGCCTGATCGTTCGAGAGTGATTTTCGCGTCGGGGTCGGCGGTGGCCAGGGTCGCCCCGGTTGTCGTCGTCACGCCGGTAAGCGCGTTCGATTGCTTCGCGGCGATATTGACGAGCGGTTCGCCGGTGGCGGGCACACCCGCCGACCATGCGGCGTATGGGTGCGTCGGGTCGAGCAGCAGCAGCGCGCCCGCGTCGGGGAGCATTGCGTCGACCAAGTCGACGCGGGCGCGGGTGGTCGGCGGGTTGACGCCGGGGACGGTTATGAAAGTGCCGGGCATTAGTTGATCCATCCTTTGAGGGCGAGTTGTGCGTGTATTTGTGCGGCGACTTGCGCCGAGGTTGCGGCCGAATAATGCACGGCGTCGTCGGCAACCATGATCGACGGCGGGAGGGTGTCGCCCGCCATGTTTGCGAGGTCGGTCGCCGTCGGGGTTATCCCAAGGTCGTAAATGCATTGGGTGACGAGGTACCCGCGGATATCGAAATAGGCGTCGGGGTATAGCCCGGCGAGGGTGTCGTTTATTTTGAGCACGGCCGTATGATTCGCGTTGCCCGTTTTTTCGGTCGTTGCCGTTGTCGTGCCGAGCACGAGCACGCGCGGGCGTGTCGCGGTCAGTCGGCCGACGGCGGCGACCGTCGCGGTAATCACCCGTTCGGCGATATCCCCGGCCGGGGACGTGTACCCGATATCGTTTCGACCGCCGAAATACACTTGCACGTTGCCCGCGTGCAGGTCGCCGGGCGCCGAGTAGAACGGCGTCGGGTCGGCCAGGGTGACGGCGTTACCGTCGGCGGTGCGGGTGAATGTGACCGTAAGCGCGGCGCCGTCGCGGTGCAGGGCGCCGGGGATGCCGCCGAGAGTGCCGACGCAATCCCACGCGCGGTCGAGGCGCCATGCGATCACTTCGGCGACGTCGAGGTCGACGGGGCCGGACGCGGGAATCGTGCCCGACAGACGAATGACTAGTCCACCTTGACGGAGACTGATTTCGTCGGCGCTCTCGCCCGCTTGCCCGCCGTTGAACGTCGTACCCGCGGCGAGCAGCGTCGCAAGCACGGCGGGCCATGATTCGGTGGCGGGGTCGACGGCGGCGTACGGCCATCCTTCGGTGAGGGAATCGCCCCAACACGCGATCGTCGAGGGGTCCGAGACAACGGGCACGACGGCGCCGCTACTGGTTCGGGCGGTCAGCTTCCGGGCGGGCGAGGGGTCGACGGGGACCGGGGCGGGCGGGTCGAGGTAGGGCTGTAGGCGGGGCGCCCAATCTTCGAGGGTCGAGTCGGGGACGCGCCCGTCGGCGTCGACGACGAGGTCGGTCAGTCGGCCGTTATCGCCGACGAACCCGCCGACGGCGGCGCCCTCTGTGATGCTGGTCAGGGTGCCGGGGACGGCGCCCGCGGCGATCATCCGGGTTGCCCAATCGTCGATGGTGGAAGTGAGCACCCGGCCGGATTCGTCAAAGGTGAGGTCTGTCACCCGGCCGTTATCGCCGACGAATCCACCCGCCGCGGGGTTGGGGCCGTCGACGAGCGGCGACCCGTCGAGGGCGCCGGTGACGACCCCGGCGTCGGCGAGTTTCGCGTCGACGGCGGCGGCGGCGGCGTTGACGGGCGTCGCGTCGGCGGCGAGTATGTCGACGATGAGCGGGGGAACGGCGAGGGCGACCGCGTCGGCGCTGCGGTTGAGTAGCTGCGAGAACGTCGGGTCGGTGTCTGCTTCGCCGTAGTGATAGAACCCGTCGGCGTCGGTGTATCCGTTGGTCATAGGGTGCCTAACTTGTCGGGGTGTAGTCGGTGGTCGGTGCGGCGCCGGTGTCGGCGAGGGCGCGAGAACGTACGGTCATCGTCGCGGCGGGCAGTGACCATGTAACGGCCGATGTGACGCCGCCTTGAACCGGCGTTGACGGTAACGCGATCGTGAGCGGGCGCCCCGGTGTCACGTCGTAGTCGCTGATCGCGGTCAGGTCGATTTCGTGCCCGCGGGTGCGCATGGTCCGGGCGATCCGATTGGCGGCGCCGGGGCCGGGATAGGGCCGGTTGTAGGTGATGGAGTACAGGCGGGGCGGGCCGGGCGGGAACCATGCGAGGTCGTAGGCTTTTTGGGTTGCTCCCGCGGCGTCGGACCATTCATAAGTAACGATCGCGCCGGTGTAATATTCGGCGTCGCGGCTGATCCTGTCGACGGCCGTTTCGATGTTCACCGACGAGTCGAGGACAACGGCCGACCCGGCCGGGGTCGGCTGGTCGGCGTGCAAGTGCCACACCCGGAACTCGTCGCACCATAGGCGGTAGCCAAGCTGTTGGACCATGCCCGCGGCGTAGTCCCACGCCGACACGCCGGGGCGCCACGGCCAGTCGAGGCGATCCCACGACGCCGACGCGGCCCCGGCGTCGACGTCGTCGAGGGCGGCGGGTACCCGGTCGCGTAGCGTGCCGAGGAAGTCGGTGCGGCCCGAGATGGTTTCGCCCGCGTACAGGCTGTAGCTGTCTTGCATGATTGCTTCGTCGCTGGCGAGGTCGAGGGTGACCGTTCCGGCGTTGTGGTCGATTTCGCGCGAGCGTAGCCCGAGGTCGAACGTGCGCGATATCGAGGGGCGATAGGGGGCGCCGGGTGTATCCCAGTCGTGGAAGTTCGCGTCGGTGATGTTGGACACGTCGCCGGTCGATTCGGTGGTGACCGGGGCGGGGCGCCCGCCGCCGTACCGGCTGGTCATATCGGCCAGGGTGTCGACCCGGCCGAACGTTTCCGACGTTTCGACGAGGGCGCGGGTCGTCGTGCGCGGGTCGAGGGCGACGAGTTGCGCGGTTGATTCGGCCGGGCATTCTAGGACCGCTTGCGCGTACGGCGCCCATCCTTCGTCGAGGGTGACGTCGCCCGACGTCGGCGTGATGACGAGCGGCGGGACCGTGTCGAGGGTGACGGTCGCCGCGTGCATACTCGTCATTCGAGGGCCTGAAAGTCGACGGTGACGATCCAAATATGCCCGGTCGAGGGGTCCAACTCCACACCGACGCGGCCGTCGACGACGTAGCGCATATCGGCGCCGGGGCGGGTCGTGTCGGTCAGGGTGAACACTTCGGCGAGCTTGTGGATTCGTTCGCACTCCAGCGCCGCGGCGTCGTCGCGAAATAGCAGGGTCAGGGTGCCCGATCGCGGTTCGGCGGGCCGGAGGGTGATGATCGGTTCGGGGTTGGTCAAGAGTCGATGCACGATGTTCTGACTTGCCGAATCCCACGAGTACCCGACGGATAGGTCGGGGCTGATCGTCGCGGCGCTACTCGTGATCGTGAGCATTACAGAACCTCTTTACCGTTGCGGTCGACGCCGATCACGCGCACCTTGATAGAGCGGCGTTTGATTGCTGACATGACCTTGTCAAATTCGCGGGTGTCGGCGTCGACCTTGACGGACGGGCCTTCCATGCTGTCGGGGACGTTCGCGGCGAGGTCGGCGGTGAACGTTTCGCCGCCCGCGGTGCCGAGCTTCGACCACACCCGTTCAAGGTCGGCCTGTTGGTCGAGGGGGGCGTTCACATAGGCGTCGAGCAGCGGGGCGGCGTCGGCGCCGAGAGTTTCGATATATCCGAGGGCTTCGGTGTTGAGGGTCGACGAGGCGATCGCGACGTTACTTTGGTAGTCGGTGATCGCGGCGGCTTTAGCCTCAAAGTTGGCGACGTACGCGGCGAGGTCTAGCCCGCCTTCGTCGTCGGCGAAGTCTTCCCACGACCCGCCCGCGTCGAGCAGACTCGATTGGATAGATTCGGCGTACGCGGCGGTCGCTTCGCTTTTGGCGACGAGTTCCGGCCCGCCCGCTTCGACCCATAGTTTTTCGGATTCGGCGGCGGCGTCGGTGCGGTCTTTGACTTCTCGGAGACTGTCGGCGATACTGCCCGACGCCGCGCGCATGTCCTGTTCGGCCTTGTCGGCATCCGACCCGAATGCCTTCGCCCACGACGAGCCACTATCGCGGCCGCGGGCGTATAGCTCGTCGTTTTTCTCGATCATTTCGTCGAGGCCGTCGGTGTTGCCCGCGTACGCTTCGGCCAGGGTGTCGAGGGGGACCGCGGCGCGATCGGCGAGTACCGAAATATCTTTCAGGTTGTCTTTACTCGTGTCCGTTTCGACGGCGAGTTCTTTGATCTTGTCGGCGAGTGCCTCAAAGCTGACCGTGCCGGTCGACCCGGCGTCGATCATTTCGGTTGCGAGGTCTTGAACCGACGTTTTCCATTCGTCGGTGGTTTCGACCCCGGATTGGAACACGGCCACGGCGGCGCCGATCCCGACGGCGGCGATCAGCCCGGCCGCTTCGCCCGCGGGGCCGAATCCGGCGAATGCCTTCGATGTGAGGTCTTGGAACGCGCCGAGGATCGAGTCGGCCGACCCGTCGAAACTTGACGCCGTTTCACCGGCGACGCTCGACGCTTCGTTGCGCATGTCGCCGAGACTATCCGCGGCGCCGTCGGTGCCTTTTTTGACGCCGCCGCTGATGTTGTCGCCGGTTTCGACGCTGACTTTTTTGGATGATCGGGCGAGGTCTGAGAACGACTGTTCGAGTCGTTCCGTTGACTTGCTGGCGTCGCGGGTGCCGTCGTCGACGCCGTCGGCGAGGCCGTCGCCGAGCTTGTCGCCGCTTTTGGTGGCGTCGCGTACGACGTCGTCGAGGGTGCCGGACAGGTCGTCCAGTGACCCCTCAACGTCTTTTACACCCTTGAGGAACGGTTTCGCGTTCGCGGTCATGTCGAGGGAAATACCGGCCATGTTAGAGCTTCCGTTCGAGTGCGTCGTACATGGTTTTTACGGTGATGCCCACCCATAGGGCGGCGAAACGTGGCACGAGTCGGCCGATCGCGGGGAATGCGACGTGCCCTTGTTGGCGGCGCGGCTTGAGTTGCTTATTCAACATTCGGGTGTAGTTGTATCGCTTGCCGCGGTTGCTCGTCGCCGAGACTTCGCCGCGGTGCCACGTCCCGCCGAACTCGATCGCGTGCCCGATATCGACCGGGGCCGCGCCGCCGCTCATCTTCTTTTTGGATTGCGCGGCCTTGAATTTCACCGTCGTTGCGGATACGTCCATGCGCGCCCCGCTAAGCAATACCTTTTCGTCGAGGTGCCCGTTCGCGTTGTCGGCGAGTTCTTGCCGCCATTCGGGCACGAGCTTGTCGCGGGTGGCCTTGTAAACGCGTTTGCGGGTTTCCGGTTCCATTTGCTTGAGGGCGAGGACCGTGCCTTGTATTTCTGCCGACTGTTGCGTGTCGATTTGTAGCACGATCCCACCCCCTAACTTAGAACATTGTTTCGATTCGGGCCCACGGCCGGCCTTGTGTGTCGGTCGAACGCGCGTACTAGATAGCGACCGGGAACGTCGGGACGGGCTTCGTCGAGCCGAATGTCATCGACGACTCGTTGAAGTTGTTTACCGGCCCGCCGATCGTCGGCGCGGTGATCGTAATTTCTGATGTGACCTCGAATACGCCGTCGGCGTGCGGCTTGTAGGTCAGGGTCGCTTCGAGTCCTTCGTTCGCGAGTAGGAAGTTCGACAGGCTGCCCGCGTTTTCCCAGTCCTGAAGGACGTTCATGGTCGCGGTCCATGTCGACGCCGACGTCGCCGACAGGCTGGCCTCAAGTGACCCGCCGACCCACGTCGACACGCTCGACGACGGGACGTACGCGCACGAGGACACATGACCCGAAAATGAGTCGGTGCCAATGGTGACGGTAATGAATTTCTGCATCCGGGCAGTGGGTACGTTTTCCATTGTTCTAGTCCTTCGTGTCGATGGTGTTAGCGGTGAGGCGGTAGGCGGGCTGGTCGAGGTACGTCGAGCGTTCGGCGCCGGTCCATGCGACGAAGTCGTACGCGTCGAGGGCGAGGATCACCTGATCGAGGTCGTCGTCGAGGTCGTCGTCGGGTTCGATCGTTTTCGGCTGGATGACCCATATCGCGAACGTCGACAGGTACGATCCGGCGTAGTTCGGCGCCGGTTCGGTGTTGGTGCGGATCACCATAACAACGGGTCGTTTCGCGTCGGGGGCGTCGAGGGTGCGCGGGCCGACGACTTGGTATTTTCTCGGGAGCTTCGCGACGAGGGCGGCGATCAGGCCGCGGCGCGAGTTCACCGGATCACCGGGCGCCCGCGCTTGGGCCGTAGTAGCGCCTTGATATTCCAGTCGAGGGGGAACACGGTTACGGTCAAGCCTTCGGCGCCGAGGTTGTCGCCGCCGCCGGTCTTCGTCGCGTTCCATATCGCGCGGGCTTGCATAAGCTGCGCGAGTTGGTACCCGACGGGGATCGCGGCGCCGTCGGCCAGGGCGGGGGCGAAGTCGAGGCACGCTGTACGGGCGGCGGCGAGCAGTCGGGACAGGGTCGCGTCGGACTGCGGCGCGTCGGCCCACTCGTTGCGGGCGTCGTCGATGGTGGTCCATCCGTCGTCGGCTTGCACGACGAACGCGAGCGGCGCGTAACGCGATCCGGTCGCGGGCTGGAGCCGGATCGACCAAATACCCGCCGCGGCGAATGTCGGCGCGGTGGTCCACTCGACGTCGATCGACTCCGTTTCGGGGTCGGCGGTGACGGTCAGTACGGCGGGGTCGGCGAGGCCGTCCGGGGCGTGCAGGGTCGCGGTGATCGTCGCGTCGGGTCGCGGGCCGACCATGCCGTCGGCGTCGAGAAATTCGACGAGCACGATACCCGCGGGGGTGTCGCTGGTCCAGAACGGCCCGAGGTCTTCGGCGAATGGATTTACTGGCATTGCACGCGGCCTCTCAAAGTTTTTAGAACATAAGTGTGAAAAAAGGGGGGGGTAGTAGCGGGTCACTTAGGGGGGGTCGGCCGTTAGGCGGCGACTGGTGCCCTCTCAGGGGGTGAGCGTTTTTTGACCCGCTACCGTTCCGGCCGGGGCCGGGGATGGACCCCGGCCGGAAATTTAGATACCGGGCGTGACGAGGGCGAGCGCCTTCGCGTCATGCACGACGGTCGCCGCGTACCCGAACACGCCGGGGTCGATGCCGCCCCGGACCATGTCGAGGCCCTCGACGCGGATTGGGACACCGGCGAGTTCGTGACTGGTCGCGGCTTCTTTGGCCCCGACGAGAACTTCGCCCGCGGCCAGGGTCGAGTGAGGGATGACCCGGAAATTTTCGATGGTGCCTTCTTCGAGGCCCATTGCGGCGTTGAGGTAGGTCAGGGTGTCGTCGTTGCGGGTCAGCAGAATTTCGCGGTAGTCGTCTTTGTTGACGACGGCGAACGACGGGATGCCGCGGTCGATGATGGACAGGGCGCCGTCGACGATCGACGTCATACCGGCCGACACGCTGGCGGGTACGGTGCCGCGGGTGACGGGCTGCGCGGCGAGCAGCAGGTCGGACAGGGTCATGGCGTCGGCTTGCTGGTCGTAGCTCTGCGTCATGCCGCGGAAGTATCCGTCCCAGAATCCGGGCACGTCAAAGTCGCGGTATTCGCGGCCGACGCTGTGCGCCCCGGCGAAACGTTCGGCGGTGACTTCGTACGATTCGGTCGTCGGGACGTTCGACGGTACCGGGTTGGGGAATCCGGCCCACGAGGACATCTCGGGTTCGACGAGCCAGCGCCACCCGGCGACCTTGAGCGCGGTCAGCGGGCCGGACCCGATCAGCGGGATTACCCGGCGCTGGAATGCGCGGCCGTTCCACAGTTCGCCGAGCCACTGCGGCAGTCCGTTGATCGCGCCGCCCGCGCCCTCGATGGTCACGTCGGCGAGGGCGGCGAACAGGGATTCGGCGCCGCCCGCGTCGGCGGCGACCTTCGCGAACAGGCCCGAATCGCCGGTCGCCTTCGCGCGGCCGAGGGTGCGGGTCAGGTCGACAAACGACATACCCGCGGGCGTCGCAGTGCGCGGGGCGAGGGTGGTCGGCGTCTTCGCGGTGCGGGCGGTCAGGGTGCTAGCTCCCATTGCTTCGGTTCCATTCGGGTCAGTTGATGCGGGTTCGGTGACGGGGTCGGGTTCGGTGATGGTTTCGAGGGTTTCGATCGTGGTCGTTGCGCCGTCGACGGTGGTCGTCGTTTTGGTCGTGCGGATCTGGGTAGACCCGTCCGGGGCGGTGAACGATTCGCTCGACTCGTCGACGGTGACGACGGGGCCGGTCGCGTCCGGGTCGGGCACGACGGCTTCTTCGGCGGCGGCGTAGAGTTCCACGTCGGCGGCGTCGCCCGCGTCGGCGGCGAGCAGCGTCGCCGACGGGAACGCGCCCTGACCGACGAGCGCCGACCCGAACAGGGCGCCGGACACGAGCGCCCCGGCCTTGAGGACGATGTTCGACACTTCGGCCGAGAGCTTGCGACGCTTGCCGTTCGGGTCGGTCGCGTCGGCGAGGGCGGCGTCTCCCGCGGCGGTGCGGGCGACGGAGAACGTCGCCATAATCCCGGCGTCGGTGTCGGTCAGGGTCGCGGCGCGGCCGATCGAGGCTTCGCGGGCGTGGTCGGTGTTGAGTCCGACGATGACCGGGTCGGTCGGGATCGACACGGTACCGCGGGCGATCGAGAACTTGCCGAGGTCGGTGTTTCCGACTTCGCCGTAGGGGAGCAGCAGACCCGAGATGGTGCGGTCGTTCGCATTTGCGAGCAGCGTGCCCGCGTTGATATGTACGTCAGCCAAGGTTTAGTCCTTTACGGTCGGGCCGGTCGGCGCGGGCGCCGTGGTTCGGAGTTGGGCGAAGTCGAAACGGATACGCGTGCCCGCGGGGGTCACGTCGTCTTGGGAGAACCGGGCGGCGATCGGGTCGGACCAATACGACAGGGCGTAATCGGCGATCTCGTTTCGGGCGCCCTCTTGTGTCGAGTAGGTCAGGGATGCCGTCGACAGTGACCCGTCGAGGGCCGCGGCGGGCAGGTTGGTAAAGTTCGCGACGTCGACTTTCACGAAGTTCCGGCCCTCGATCGCGAGTTGCGGGGCCGTTTCACCGTGCGTGCGTAGCTCGATCGCGTAGGGGGTGAACGACACCATGCCGTTTTTGTCGTCGCGGGCGGCTATGTAGTCACTGACAAGCGTTTCCGCTTCGCCTTCTTCGAGGCCGTTGTCGATGGTTTCGTGCAGCTCGACGAGCGGTATCGGGCTTTTCGATCGTTTGACCCAAGCTTCTTCGAGCAGCACGGCGCCGCGTACTGACCGGGTCGCGAACTGGAGCAGTCCCTCCGACGGGCCGGGGATCAGGATGACGGCGTGCGCGGCGACGGGTTCTTTATCGACGAGGATCGCGCCGTCGGCGTCGATTTCCCACCATTCGAGGGGGATTCTGTCGGCGGTGATGATCGCGCCGTCGGCGGCGTCGTTTTCGCGGGTCAGTCCCCACAACGACCACCCGGCGAAGATCAGGTCGTCGATCGTCCAGAGCATCCGGTGCCAGGGCGAGAGCAGCCCGTCGGTGCGCTGGAGCCACGCGGGTTGTTCGGGTAGCTGGGCGTCGGCGTCGAGGGCGACGAGGGGCACCGGGGCGATCTGCCCGGCGAGGATCGCGCGGGCTTTGACAACGGCCGGTAGCGTCATTGCTTCGGCGCGGGTGATGTGGTCGGATTCGGTGCCGAACACGTCGGCCCATACGATTTTCGACGGCCCGCCGACTTGCCACGGCGAGATGATCGAGGTACCCGCGGCGCGCTGGCGGGCGGTCGCCGTCGTGTCCTGTAAAAGCTTGAGTGCTGTCCGTATTCCCACGAATGTAACTATGTGGTCATTTGGCGACATTCACCGAATCGTCGGTGCTCGTGCGGCGTGTCGGACGCGGTACTTTTCGGCCGATTTCCGGGCGGTGAGGTCGCCGGGATGCACGTTACTCGCGTGCGTCGCGGCGATTTGGTGGCCTTCGCTGCGGGATTCGGCGGGCCGTGTCCAGACAACACACTCCGAGCAGAACACGACGACGCCGCTTGTTGATTCGTCAAGTGAAATAGCCATGTTATGCCGCCTTTTTTGCAATGGAATGAGCCGAAATAATGCGCGTGTTGCCGCGTTTTTCGATGGTGTCGTACGTTCTGAGCGCGATATTCGCGGCGACGAGCGGCGCGATATCGACGCCGTCGGACTGGCGGCGCCCCCACGCCCACGCGTTGTCTCCGAGGTCGCGTTTTACGACGCCGGACACGGCCGAGTTGAGGGGCGGCTGATCGAAATGTCGGAGTCGTTCGTTCGTGATTTCTTTCATAAACGACGCACACATCGCGCCGATATCCTTGTATCCGATCGGCTTACGGCGCGGCGCCGGACGCTGGCGGGCGAGGGCTTCGGCTTCGACGAGCACGGCGCCGACGGTGTCGTGCCCGATCGACACCCGGAACTTCGACGAGAGCTTCGCGAGGGCGGGCACGAGCCATTCGGTGCCCGGATCGTGCTGCAATACCTCGACGTAGGCGAGTCCGTCGATGCGCCACGCGGCGACGATCGCGGCGCTCGAGCCGTTCGGGTTGACGTCGAACCCGATCGCGAAGTGTGCGGGCTTGCGCATGAACTCGTCGAGCTTGCACGCGCGCCATTTGACCGAATCAATCGCCGATTTCGAGTAATCTTCGGGCCAAATTCCGAGGTATTCGCGCATGAATTGCGGTAACGGGAGCTTGAGAAAACGTTTCTTGATGATGCTCAACCGGGTCAGGGTACCGATGCCAGGGTGCGCGGCTTCGATGATTGCTTGGGCGCGGTCCCAGTCCTTTTCACCGTTCGGGTTTTTGAGTTGGTCGACGGCGGTATCCTGCGGCGCGGCGAACTCGATGATGCCGGTACCCTCGACGCCGGTTCGGCCTTCTTCGAGGGTGTCCCAGAACAGGCCCGAACGGTGCTCGCCCGCGGTACCGGCGACGATGAATTGCGCGCCGATGCGGGTGTCCATTGTGGGCAGGATGCCCGAGAGCAGGTCGGCCGATACGTCGGCGCCGTGCTCTTGCGCTTCGTCGACGATGAGCAGGTCGCCTTCGTCGCCGCGGAACGATTCGCCCTTTGGTGGCACGACTTGAAACAACGACCCGTTGGTGAACTCGACGACTTGATGCCCGGCGCCCTTGAGCACCCGGAACCCGCGTTCGTACTCGTTGGGTTGGACCTTGTCGAGCGTGCCCGCCATGTTCAAGAAACGATCGCGGGCCTTCGTGCCCGACTGCGCGGTGAACAGCACGACGTAATCGTCGCGGGTCTTACACCGGCCGAGAGCGATCGCGAGTAGCGCGGTGGTCTTACCCGCTCGACGTGGCACGCATAGGCCGACGGTCGAGTACAACGATTCGCCGAACTCGTCGTGCGCGTTGATCGCGTCGGCGATTTTCCATTGCTGCGGCGTCGGCTCGAATCCGAGCAGCTTCGCGCCGGTCAGGAACTCGTG
>Ga0314855_100154_pt1 | contig 15568 bp, 8 predicted proteins | sample 2018CB1WmetaG_FD_203636 | JGI IMG/M metagenome (GOLD analysis project Ga0314855, IMG submission 203636) | Cryopeg brine viral communities from Beaufort Sea near Barrow, Alaska, United States - 2018 CB1W | ecosystem: Environmental > Aquatic > Marine > Coastal | place: USA: Alaska | collected... | reverse complement strand
TCATCCCTAATCATCTCAGATATCGACCCAGTAACCGGACTTGCGGTTGCGGGCGGTGTAGAAGTCAAGGACGAGGTGTTTCGCGATACGTTCAATTTGACAACTGGAGACGGTAACCGTACCGATCAGTTTGCCGAAATGTCGGTAAATCCTGATGTTTCCTTTTTGGAGCAGGGTACTACAACTGGATTGTTTTCGCTGATGAACACCTCCGCCGCACGCAAGCAATTGCTTATGGGCGGTACCGTGACCACAGTTGACCTAAAAGAAACGTGGAGCCAGCCCAACAATAAGATCGCCATCGAAAAAAACATAGTGGCCACGACCGTAGATGGCACCGTGATCACCATTTATCGGGCGAGTGTAGACGGCAAGCTGAACTTTCAGTTCCGTCGTAACAACATCCTGTTGCTGGATGCCAACTTTGCCATTCTCCAACCAAAAGTGGATGGCCTTCCTGCAATGGACGTTTCAGATCCCGCTGCATAATGGAATCCCCCCAACCCCCGAAGGGGGAGCAAGTGGAAGATCCAGCAGTGGAGCGTCTGGCGGCTGAAACTATACTACAACGGGGCGTGCGGCTTAAGGTGCGCGCCCCGTTTGTGTTACGGTGCCTTGGCAAAAAGACGGTTTCACTTACGATCACCATGCCCACCGCCGGCACATTGGCACGCATCAGTTCCCATTACCTCAGTACCGGGCTCAAGAGCCACCAGCTGGAGGACACGACGGTTGAGCAGGCGCACGCGCTGATGGCCATTCACGGGAAATCGATAAACCGGGCGGTTGCCTGTGCGATCCTCAATGGTTACTGGAGCGGCAAGTTGTTTACACGCTTAATGGCGTGGTATCTCAAATGGCATGCAGAGCAGCACCAGATTGCTGCGATTGCCTCAATGCTTCTCATTTATGGGGGCGTTTCGCATTTTATAAATACTACCAGATCGGTACGGGCGATGAAGACGACGACACCGCATCTGGGTCAGAAGAATCAGGGGAGTTAGTACAGACAGGCATGCATAGCCCCTGGGGAATATTAGGTCACGCAGTACGGGAAACCGGTTATACGTGGCATTATCTCTTGTGGAAAATCTCCTGGGCAAATGTAATGCTCATGATGGCAGACCGCAGCAATTTCAAAACAATCAAACCGGAAGATCGCGTCATCGAAGAAAACGGTGCCGATCTCCTTAACAGATTCAAAACCAAAGGTGGAAAAATTTGATCCCATAGATATTGAGTTCCTGATCAACTCTGCAGAGGTGAAAGCCAATGCGAAAGGTGTGAAGGATGATATTACCGGAGTGGGCAAAACTGCCGAGGATACCGCCGCGCGCGTCAAGAAGCAGGTGGGGTCTATTTACCGTGCGGGCGATAAGGAGCTGAACGCACAGGCCGCAACCGTGGGGCGCGTGAAATCACAGTATAACGGCCTGGGCAATTCCATCAACCAGATCACACGGGAGCTTCCCGCATTTACCTTTTCCGCGCAGACCGGTTTTCTCGCACTCTCCAATAACATTCCCATCCTTGCCGATGAGATCGGGCGGCTTTCTACCAAGAATAAAGAATTGAACGCCAGCGGCCAAAAGACCACAAGTGTATTCAAGCAGGTTGTGGGCGGTCTGTTGTCTTGGGGAACAGCACTTTCACTCGGTGTTACCATTCTTACGGTATATGGCGCACAGATCGTGTCCTTTATCGGTGACCTCTTTAAGGGCAAAACCGCGCTGGACGAACACAAAGCAAGCGTGGAAGCGCTCAATAAAGCCTACGAATCCACCTCGTACAAAAAAACAATACAGGATCTTATCGAGCTGCGCAGCAGTATCAAGTTGGCCAAAGAAGGCCTGATCGACAAAAAGGTCGCGCTCAAGCAATACAATGAAAGCCTGGGCAAGGTCTACAAGAGCACCGAGGATCTCAACGAGGCTGAACGTATTACCATTGAGAAGGCCCCCGCCTATATTGAGAGCATGCTGTTCAAGGCTGCTGCGACCCTTGCGGCCAGTGATGCCGCGAAGCAATTGGCAGAAAACGCCCTAAAACAGTTTGAAACTGAGGAGGAACTTGCTAAAAAGACAAAAGAGGAGGCCGAAGCCAGATTAGTAAAGCCCAGCAGTGCCGGTGCCGCGCAGGGTCAGTTTACAAATCTGGGCGCAAATACCGCGGCTTTCAATCAGAAAGTACTAAAAGGCGAACTGGAGGAACTGGAAAAAGATGCTGAAGATATACAGGATCAAGGCGCTAAGATCGTAAACAACCTGAACCAGCGTGCTGCGGAAATAGCCAAGGCCGCGGGTCTTGATATTTTTGGAGATTCCCCCACTGGCAAAGAAGGAAACGGGAAACGTGAAGTAAGCCAGCGCAAAAACCTGCTGGAGAAGATCGCCAACCTTGACCGCGAGTTTGCACGTAAGCAACTGGAAAGTGATGCGGAGGAAGTGGCCGCGCTCAAAGAGAAGTTTGACAAGGCGCGACGCCTGGTAGATGAATTCAATAAAGATCCCAAAAACGCAAAGGTAAATATTGACACCACCGCGCTTGACACTATCGAAAAACAAGCCGTTACAGATCTCACCTATACGCAGGACACCCGCAAGCTCAAGGACGAGCTGGAGGTGCAAAAAGCCTTCTTTGCCGAATTTGAGGAGTACAAAAAAACCTTTGGTATTGAAAAAGCCAGGGAGCGCTACAGTGTGGAGCTGGGCGAGTTTGAAAGTTATGCCGCCCTGCTGAAGGCGAAGATCGAAGAAAACAAAGATGCATTTGAAGCGGTTGCCTATGGTACCGGAAATGTGGGTCAGGGCAAACGTGTGGATCTTCTTTCCGGCGCAGCCAATGACCAGAAGCAGCAGGAGCAGAAACAATATGATGAGCTGCTGGAGCAATTGGTAGGTTATGAAGATCAGCGCAAAAACATTATCGAAAAATACCAGCGGGAACGCGAGCAGCTTGTAAAAAACGGTGACCAGGCACAGATCGCCGAACTCGATAAGCAGCTGCGCGAGAACCTTAACAAGATAGACGACGGTTTTGTAAAAGATACCGAGGCTTATAAGGATCTGATACGTGGCGTGGTGGGATTGAGCACCACTGCTGCAAAAGGTGTGGTAACAAACGCCAGGGCAATGCTGGATGCATTGCGCCGTGCCGGAAAGATCAGTGTGGAACTTTATCGCGACATTGAACAGAAGATCGCCAAGCTGGAGCAGGACGTTGCGCAGAATTCAGGATCAAAACTACAAGGTGTTTCTGATCAGATAGGACAGATTGCCGGTGCGTTCCAAAACCTGGGCGATTCCGTTAGCGCGTATGATGAAGGGCTGGGCGATACGATCAGCACGTTTGGCGAACTTGCCGCAGTTGCAGCCGATGCCGCTGGTGCCGCTGCCGATTTCATGTCTGGCAATATCGTGGGCGGGATCACCAAAACGATCAGCGCCATAAGTGGTGTGCTGCGAATAGGTGCAAAATCCCGTGAGAGTGAAAAAAATGCAAAACAGGAAATCGTTGAGATCAACCAGCGCATAGAAGATGGTGAGCGCCGCTTAAACGAGCTACTGCGCGACCGAAATATATTGCGCGCCAAAGAGGTAGAACTTACCCTAGACGGGATCGCGGCACAGCGCGAAGCTTTGCGCCTTGCCCGTGATGACAACAGTACAGACCAGCGCGGCCTTCTCCAAGAGCTGCAGCAGGGTGAGTTCATCAGCGGTTCAAAAACGGAGAAGTACGGCGGTTTTCTTGGTATAGGCCGCAAGACGCGTGTGGTCAATGAGTACAGTGAGCTCATGGGTCTCACCTTTGACCAGATCGAAAAACTCTACGAAGAAAGCCGACTGGAAGGCCGCACCGAGGAACTCTTTGAGCAGCTGCGACGCCTTAAAGAGGAAGGTCAGGACATTAACGGGCTGCTCAAGGATCTGGAAGACCAGAGCAACCAGGTGTTCACGGCCACCACCGCAGAATCTATTGGCGATACCATTATAGAGGGACTTCGGCAGGGGAAACGCGGTGTTGAGGAATTCGGCAGTGACATGGAGAAGATCATCCAGAGCGCGATCCTGAACAGTATTAAATACAATACCCTAGAACAGCCCCTGCAGGAGCTGTACCAGCAATTTGCGGATTTCGCGGAAAGCGGGAACGAGCTCACCGATGCAGAGGCAAACTCCATACGCGCCCAGTACGAGGCGCAGGTGCAAAAGGCGATCAATCAATATGACCAGCTGAGCGGGATACTTGATCAAAGCCTGCTGCAGGAAAACACCGGTAGCGGTACCGGACTTTCAGGCGCGATACGACGCGAGCTTACGGAGGAAACGGGCAGCGAATTGGCAGGCCTACAACGCGGCACATTTGACGTGACTAAAAGATTACTGCAGGTGAACGAAAAACATCTGGAGATCGCGCAGCAATCAACCGCACATACACAGCAGCTCGTACAATCCAGCTTTCTTATAGAACAGAATACTGCCGCTACGGTCATACAGTTGGCCTACGCGGTCACCGAACTGAAGAATATAACCAAGAACACCAAACCGAGCCAGAGCAGCCGCGATTTGGGTAAAGGAGGGCCATAATGTACAGCATCAATAACATACCGCTTGCCAGTTTTGGCATCACGCCCGCGCAGATCTCGGGCAGCAACATTGCGCTTGCCGGTCACCTTGATCTCGCACCGCGCATAGGCAAAACCTACCACGACTGGACGGGCGAGGCGGGTGTGGAACCTTACGTTACCGAAGCGGAGATTTTCCGTGGTGGGCGCACGCTGGGCTTTGCCGGTTATATGGTGGGCGATGGCAGGGCAGCGGCAGAGGGACAGTTGGCTGAGTTTTATGCGCTCATTACCGGCTTTGAAGATCTGGTACCGTTTGCCACGCCGTGGGGAACCTATCAGGTCTACGTAAAAGAAGCGATAGAAAGTGTGTACCTGCAACAGGGATATATAAAATTCACGATGCAACTGCAGGAGCCACAACCGGCAATTGAAGAGTTTCTCTATGCCGAGGGAACCAATACCGGCCGCAGGATGGACGGAACCTCGTTTGATGAGATCGGGATGTTTTTAACGGGCTTTAATGGGGGTTTAAACCGCGCTCAAAGCAAGCGCCAGCAATTCAGCGCGTATGGCAAAGAGGGCTTCCAGATCACACCCATAGAAGCGCTCACGCTTGAAGCAATCCTAGTGGCGGTGGCAGACGACTATGAACAGTTGAAAAAGAATGTGGGCGATCTGCGCCTGGTAACCGGGCGACCGCTAATGCGCACCTGTTATTTTGACGACAATCCCCGCGAATGTTTTAATGTGGACGGGCTGCAGGTACAGCGCATCATCGTGGCGGGCAATTATGCGGCCTGCCAGATCACCTTGCCCATGGTACAACCGCGACCGGGCGCAGCGCTAAATACCGCATTTCTGGCAGACAATGCATACAGTAAAATGATCACCGATCAAGAACAATATTTAACAGTTTACGCATAATGGAGGTATTAATCAGATTTTGGCAAGGAATGGTTCAGCGCGCTGGTCTTAAGCGCAGCGATAAGATCCTTGTGGGCAACAGTGACACCGGCACCGCGCAATATGTAAATCTTAACGATCTACTCAGTGCGTTGAACACGGACGACCTGCAGCCCAGCGCCACCCGCCTGTACCTGAGCACCGGTGAACGAACCAAAATTGAAAGCCTTATAAGCGGGATCAGTGCCACGCAGGCCGCCGCTGCCTTTTACCCACGCAATAGCAATCCTTCTGCGTTTCTTAATGCCCTTAGCAACATCGCCGCAGCCCAGATCACGGGAGTACTGGCAGCGGGAAACATTCCCGATATAAGCGCTGCCAAGATCACGGCCGGACTGCTCAATGCCGCACGCATCCCAAATTTGCCAGCGACCACGATCACCAGTGGCGTTTTTGCCATTGAACGCATCCCGGACATTCCCGCCAGTAAGATCACGGGGCTGATGGCGCAGATAGGCGATTTTATACCGAATGCTGCACGAGGTACCGCGGAAGGTGTGGCACCGCTGGATGAATTCTCAAAAGTTAACGCCTCCTATATAGGTGATCTGGACGCCAGCAAGATCAAGACGGGGAAGATCGCAATTGAGCGCTTGCCGGAAGGTTTTGGTCAAGGGGCGGTGCAGGATCTGCTCGGGGTGACCCAAGAGGGCGCGTTTACGGATGTGGAGATTACTGCCGCTGGTTATAAGACTATTGATCAGACGGTGCTTTCGTTATTGCAGAATGATGGGGGTGTGAAGGATCTGGCGGAGCTGGCCACCGCGCAATCTGTCAATGATATTCTTGCAATATTGGCCAGTGACGACACCACCCTTGACGAGCTTCAAGAGGTCGTGAGCTACATTAAGGCGAATCGTGACATATTTTCAAATCTAAGTGTAGCTAATATTGCGGGACTAGAAGCAGCCCTCTTAGGAAAAGCAGCCGATTCAAGTGTCATCCATAAAACCGGTGATGAAGTGAAGGATGGAAGATTGACGATTACAGGTCTTTTAACCCTATCAGAAAGTATGGTAATAGAGACCTCCGTCGCTAATAGTGGCGGAGTACTTAAGGATATTGCCTACTACAATAATGCAAGGTCGTCAGGGGATAAAAGAGCTGTAATTATTAGGGCGGTAAACGACGGTCCTAAAGCTACAAAATGGCAGTTTTACATCAGAAATGATGCTGATGGACTTCAGGTAGGTTTGGAGGTTTCAAAGAATGGATTGAATATAAATGGTGTTAAAACCAACATTTACAGTGATGAAGAAAAACTAAAACTAGAGAACCTTATAGAGGAACTAGGTATCCCTAATATCGCAGGTCTTGAGGCCGCCCTTGAAAATGCAGGGCAGAAACTGCCACCTGCAAGAAAAGGTCAATTATACTTTAATTCATTATCCGGAAGTACGGATGTGTTGCCAGCAGATCTTGTGAAAATTGGGAGCGTAGTGGATAGTCAAGAGGATTTTGACATTGCATCAACGCAAGATTTTTCTTTAGCTCGTGTTTTTCAAGATTGGAAGCTTTTTTCTCATGTCTATGGAGGTGGCGCATTAAGGCCTTCGCCTCCTAACTTTCCCGGATTTGCAGATTCTGGGGGTTCTGGCACCGGGCTTACGGAAGAGGAGTTTTATAATAACAACGTGTGGAAATTTGATGCGGATTTAAACTCTATTCTCCTAAACAGGAATTTTTCGGAATACACGGGGTTTATATCACCGTCTGAATATGAAAATTACACCCTTCAAGCTACAATTTCTTCAGACAACATTGACAATGACCATATAGGGGTCGTTGTTGCTTTCTTTACCGATCCACAAACCGGTTACGAGCATAGCATTTCTGTTTTACGAAGCTTTGATGCTAACCAGTCGTACACTGTTTTTTATAATTTTCATCAAGAAAATGCGGTAAGGCTTTTTGATCTCAGGACATTAGCTCCTGGGTCTGGGAACTGGTCTACCCAAAAAACAGCGATAAGAGCAGTTAGGACAGGGAATCAAATAAGTGTAAAAACAGCGCAATATACCAGCGGAACCCCCGTCATTGATGATTCGACAGAGCAGATAATAGACCTTGATCAAAACCCACTACTTCAAAAATTTAAGGGGGCTAGCGCTGTTGGTTTTTCTGCAAAATCACAAATCAATTCCACTTTTTCCAACATCATTTTTACCGGCTTTACGGATTATATATTCTGGAAAAGGAACGGTTCTTACGATGTATACCAATTAGATAACACTACTGATTCTTATAATTTAGAATCACCACGGCAGACGAGCATCAGTGAAGTTTTTAAGCTTTCACCTTTTATAATCAACGACCTGACCGGTAAGACTTTTTATATAAGCCCTTTTGATGAGATCAAGGCCTTTGGCACTTCCAGCGATTCTATCATTAATCCTGGGACTCCAAGCACTGACAAATTTGGAGCTGTAAGTTCACCCCAAGAATTTGATAATCCATTTCCATTTATCTCCATAAACAGACCTCTAAATGGAATAACGCACCTGATTAATCTTAATGTTGATTCTTGGCGAAAAAGGATTACCAATCCAATTGTGAAATACTGTGATCAGAAAAACGGGAGTGATGCCAATGATGGCAACTCCTGGAGTACTGCCTATAAGACCATGGGTAAGATCAGGCCTTTGGTTTTTGACCGTGCATATTTTGCGCATGGAAATTACGCCAGCCCCTTGGGCATATACTACGCTGACAAGGAATTTATATCTGTAGGGGGAAAAAGCATGTTTGTAAATGGATATCTGGGGACAGATAAAACATGGAGCGATGAAGGAGCCGGTGTGTTTTCTACTGATGTGTCTCAGACTATACGTGTGATCGTAGACACCGAACAGTTAGAGGGCACGAGGCCTTTGCGACTTTCAAAAAAATCTAGCCTTGCCGAAATGCAAAGCTCTTCAAATTGCTGGTTTAAGGACTCAAACAATATACTCCATCTTAAATTGAATGGGGAGAGCCCAAGCAAAGGAAGCATTGCCATTGCACTTTCATACATGGCAATGACATATCCGGGCAAAACCCTTTATTCTGAAAATATTGATTTTCTAGCCGGCATCAAGGCGACTGCAACAGCAGATCAAACTGTTTTGCTTGCAAAAAACTGTGACTTTTTTTACTGCAATTATAACAATGGCCTAACCATCTTGGGAAACATAAAATTCTTTTTTGATAATTGCCGTGCTTACAGGAACATAGATGACGGATTCAATTATCACGAAGATACGGGGTTTAACCCCTATGGTGTTGAATACTATTGTGAAGGTTATGAAAACGGAGAAGGCAATAACAACTCAATAAACAATGGGTCTACGCTTCACGAAAATGCTAGAATCATACGTATAGGTGGTACTTATCACAGCACTGAGGGGCCCGTTGTTCATGACGTTGGAACTTCTCAAAGTTGGAATGTGGATTGTGTTTCCTACAATTCTCAATCAGTTAACCCATCTCGAAAATCAGCCTTTGCCGTGGCGGCCATCCCTGGTGATACCGCAAAAATGTGGCTTGATGGATGCGTTACCAAAGACGATGGCACTTATGGAATAGAAATCAGATATGAGGGATCTGTGATCTATGCGAAAAACTCAATAATCAAGAACCCCTCGCCTGGAGCATTAACCATACCCTACTAACATGAAAAACCTAATCACCTTATTTACCGCATTACTACTATTAAGCTGCGGAAACAATAACAACAATTCCCCGCAGCCCCCCAAGGGGGAGGACATCGATACGGTGATCCCGCCACCGGTAAAACCAATAGACAGCGTGCCGGTGGTAGATCCCATAATCCCACCACCGCCACCCGTCGAGGACACGATTGCACCAAATCCCCCTGACCCCCCAAGGGGGAACAATTACACGTTGAGCCTTAATTACTATAAAATAGTGCAGGGACGCGTGACCGATGATCAGGCGCTTAAGAACCGTTTTGGGTTGGAACAGGCGATACAGGATGCTAAGTCAGTCGGGATTGATACGTTCAAGATTGGGAAGGTTGATATCTACTTTGATGTTTCCACGGTAACCAGTGAGACCAATGCTAATTTTTATCCATCTGTGGAGGGGATAAATATTCCCAGTGATTTTAACCTGGTGATGAGCGATGATACGTATTTGCGGGTTCAACCTAATAACAGCGCGAAATACTCCCTTTTGGTATTTGATGAAACCCGAAACAGTTATGTAAGTGGTGGACATCTTATAGGCGAACGGCTGGAACACACGCCCAGCGGAAAAGGTTCTGATGAGTGGGGCCACCTAATGAATATAATAGGCGGTCAAGATATCACTATTGATAATGTGGAAGCGAAGCATGGCAACGGTGACGGTCTTGTCATTCAGGCCAATGAATTTCCGTGGGTGGCCAATTATTTGTCCTCTAAGGGGATTTTGATCAAAAACAGCCGATTTATTGAAAACCGTAGGCAAGGGATCAGTATCACTTCCACGGAAGGGACAATCATAGACGGTTGTTATTTTGACCGTACTGGTGTGGACTTGCCAAATTCTAGAGGAACCGATCCAAGAACGGCTATTGACGGTGAACCGTACCGCGAGCGCGACAAAGTAACCGGCGAAGTTCACCAATATGAGAAACTGGCCAATGTGATCATACGCAACTGTACGGAAGTGGGCAGCGTGGTCACCGGTTTCATTTTTAAAGCTGGCGACAATATTCTGATCGAAAACAACACGATCGAGACTGGAATTAACTTTGATCACGTGACCAATGCCAGAGCGATCAATAATACCTTTTTCAATCCCTATCCAGACAACAAACGACTGGCCATTGCGGTGGGAAGCACTTCGGAATTTTCACATAACAATTCCGCTAGCGGTAATATCATAGAGGGTTTTAGCCAAGGGATCCGTGTGGGTGGTGAGGGAAGCAAGGTTCGCGGTAACAAAATTTCGGACTTCATTTCTGGGATCGTTATCAAGAACGCGATCAATGCAGAGGTGTACGACAATCACACGGCAAGCGAACGGCCAACCAGTATCGCGCTGTTTGCGCATTCCACCTATGCGGAAGATGTTCGCATATATGCAAATTATTTCCGTGGAGGAAGATCAGCAGCGCAGTTCACAACGATCAATAGGAATGGGCAAACTGGCAAAATATCGGTTTTGAATAACATTTTTGAGAACACCCAGGCGGTGACCTTTGACCGCGTGAACAATGCGGAATTTCATCAAAACACGGTTTTGGGCGCGATCACGGTGAGGATGACAAACCGGCTATCGCTTCGGGAAAATGAAATAATGAGCAACAGTTACGGCATACAGCTGCGCGAGGGAAATGGGCTGATCACGATCAAGGATAACAAGATCCCGAATGCGTGGGGCTGTGTGGATGTTAAGGAGCAGCCGGAGGAGCTTTTGCGGGAGGGGAATGGGTGTGAGTAAAATCCCTAAATCCCCCTAACCCCCCAAGGGGGAATTAAACTTCCCTGGCCGCTAAATCCCCCTGGCCCCCCGAGGGGGAACTAAAAAGAAAATCAATTAAATATTCATCAATCAAAATCAATCAAATTATGAAGAAGTCAATTTTAGTATTACTTGCGGTGCTGAGTGCGGGATCGCTTTTTGCTCAGGCGCAAACAACTGACAGTTTACTGCTGGGAATTCTTGGTGCCTTTGCGAGTGCGCCGGCGCTTACTGCTTACATTCTTGTCCTTACGGAGTGGCTGAAGGTTGCATTTAAGGCCAACGGCACCTGGGCGCATGTGATCAGTATTGGTGTGGGTATCATCCTGGGCAGTGTAGGGATGATCTTTGATATCGGCGTGTTTGCTGAATCTACCCAATTGCAAGACCTTACCGTGCTGGTGGGATCTATTGCCGCGGCCAATGGATTGTTTACGTATTCATCTGTTAAGAAGTTTCTGGATTTTATTACTCCTGCGCTTCATAAGGTGTTTAAGAAGAAAGCATAATCCCAACCCTGACCCTTCCCCCAAGGGGAGGGAACTGTTAATCCTAGTGAACTATGACTATTACCGTTTTCCGTGCCGATGCCGAGCTGTGCCAGTTTGAAATAGACGAGCGCACTGAGTATATCCATAAGCTGATGGGTGAGCATAAGATCGAGGCCGATTTTATCGCGCCCGAGATGCTGCCCATTCAGATAGGTGATTACATCGTGCATGGTGCGGAGCGGTTTTATGTAAATGCGCCCCCGGGCATTGAGAAGTTTAACAACTTCACCTATAACTACACTATTACTTTTGAGGGCGAAATCTATACGCTCTACCGCAAGCTGCTGCTGGATGAAGGATCTGCCGACTTTCCATATAATGGGAGTCCGGAGGATCATCTTTTGCTGCTCCTGGGGAACATCAACACCATAGATCCCGGCTGGACGATCGCCAATGTGGACGCGCTGCCTAATATGCAGATCGACTACAACGGCGACACTTGCCGTACCGCACTCACCAAGATCGCGGAGAAGTTCAAACTGGAGTTTCGGCTTGTGGGACGTGCGATATTTCTGGAACGCAGCGTGGGCGCCGAAACGAACCTCACTTTTGAATATGGCCCCGGCAAAGGGCTTTATAGTCTTACGCGCAGCAGCATAGACGATAAGAATCTGGTCACGCGTGTGTATGGCTTTGGGTCACGTAAGAACCTGAGCGCAGACTATCGCGGCGGGCTGTCACGATTGACCTTTGAAGGTCTTTACATAGACCAAAATACCGGTATATATGGTATACGTGAAGGGAAATATGAAAACGATGATATTTTTCCGCAGCGTACGGGAACGGTAACGGGAATCAATCCAGATGACCGCTTTCAGTTTGAGGATAGTGCGCTGGAGTTTGACATCAACGAGCAGCTGCTGGAAGGAACGGTGGCCAAGGTCGTGTTTAAAACTGGGGCGCTTGCGGGTTATGAGTTTGAGATAGAGCGGTACCGGAATGATGCGAAGGTGATCAACTTCCTGGTATTTAATGAAGACAATGATTACCAGCTGCCCAATGCGCTCAACTTTCCCGAAGTGGGCGATGAATATACGCTGGTGGACATCAAGATGCCGGAGATCTACATTGTGGAAGCGGAGCAAGATGTTATGGATGGCACGCAGGCGTATGCTGACGAAAACAGCGTGCCGCGCGTAAACTATGATCTTGATATTGATGAGAAGTATGTGCGCGAGACAGGGGCCGATGTGAAAGTGGGCTTTATCGTGCGGGTACAAGACGTCAAACTGGGACTGGATAGCAGAATACGCATTGCGGAAATCAGTTACCCGCTGGTGAACCCCGATAAGATCGCGGCCAAAATTTCAGACACCATCCCTTACACCGTGCAGGAGCGCGTGATTGCCGATACGATAGACAACAAAGTGGAAGTGCGCGATGTGGATCGCCGCCGTGTGGAGCTTGCCCGTAGGAGCGCGAAACGATTTAGAAGCCTTCAGGGGCTGCTTTTTGATGCGGATGGGTACTTTGATGGGTCGAAGATCAAACCCAACAGCATCGAGACGCTGATGCTCACGGTGGGCGCAAAGTCTCAGAACTTTGGACTCATAGGCGTAACCATTGAGGCGAATGCCGGTGGAGATGTGAACGCCATGAACATAAGCGGTGGCCAGCTTGCCCATTATGAAATTGAGATAGAAGGGCTGGGCTATGTCTGGGACGTGGATCCCGCAATATTTCTTGGCCTTGATCCGCTGAAACCCTATTACGTTTATGCGAAATGTAGCAACAGCAGCCTTACGGGCGTGTGGGAAATCAGCGAGACGCCAAGGCGCACGACGGATGAAGTAGGTTATTATCTATTCAACCTCGGGATTCTGTATGCAGTTACCGAAGGCCGCAGGGATTTTGATTTCACCAATGGCATGACCTACATCAATGGTGATACGATCACGACCGGCAGGATCAAGAGCCTGGACGGTCTTAACTTCTTTGATCTGGCCGATGGTAGTTTTAAGGTGGGCAACGAGAAAAGCAGCCTGGACTGGAACGTGACCGAAAAAGGGCAATTGACGCTGAAGGGCGTGCTGGTAAGTTCTATGATCTTTACGGAAAATGCGGTAATTGAGAACCTGATGGTGCGGAACTTGAAGACGCGGGAAAGTGGCAAGAGGATCGAGATTACAGAGGCGGGCAACAGCTTAGTGATGTATAACCGAAATGATGAAGAGGTGGTACGGATTGACGATGATATTGATAATGATTTTGATCTTGAGGTGGGCGCACAACTGCTGGGCGGTCTAAGGGCAAGAAACCCAAAGAATGACCGTAGTGTTGAGCTTACTGGCCTTGGTCTATATACCGATGGCAGTGAAAAGAGCTGGTACCATAATGCACTGGAGCGCGGGAAGGCATCATTCATTGCAAAACTCTTTGGTTCTGGAACGGGGAGTGCAGCCGTTGTAGGGGTTAATGCTACCGGGAATGATACGAATTACGGAGGTAATTTTGTGGGCGGTGTACGTGTGGGAAGTGGCGGCCGTGGATTGCAAATTGAAAATGCGGTACATTATAAAATCAGGCGAACTTCTAGCGGTACGAGCGTTCGCGCTGATGATTATGAATTAAGCTGCTATAACGATCAGAACATCCCGATCTTACTGCCACCCAATCCTTATGACGGACGCACCGTGATCGTACGCCGCAATAATGGTGCTGACGTTAATGTACAGGGAAATGGCAAGCAGATCTTGCGCAACGGGCTTGTAAACAATGTAGTGGTAGGTGAAGGTAAGGGTGACTGCGGTTACTTCAGGTACGATGGCGCCTACTGGCTGTACAATTATTGGGCGCGGTAATAAAAAAAACCCCCAGCAGCATTTAAAGATCTCACTCACTAAATACATAAATCCATCTGGAATCGCTGGGGGCAAAGCCCTTCATGGTTTCAGATGGATTTTTTTAATGAGTGAGAACGACAAATATAATGCAAAAAGACTTGAAAACGCCTATAAGTTACTATGGCGGCAAACAGAACCTTGTAACTACTATTCTACCTTTAATCCCAGATCACCGCATCTACACCGAACCCTTTGTGGGCGGTGGAGCGATCTTCTGGTCTAAGCGGCCCAGCGAGACCGAAGTCATCAATGACTACAACCGCGAGCTGATCAACTTCTATGAGTGCGTGCAAAATGAATTTGTGGAACTGGAGAAGATGGTGCGGATAAGTTTACACAGTCGGTCGCTGCATAGTGATGCGACCGTGATCTATAACAATCCCCACATGTTTGGGCGGTTGCGCCGTGCGTGGGCGGTGTGGGTTCTCGCGGCGCAGAGCTTCAGCAGCATGCTGGATGGATCATTTGGGTATGACCGCGTAGGCACGACCTCAAAGAAGATCCTGAACAAACGGGAAGGGTTTACGCTTGAGCTGTCAATCAGGATGCAGAATGTACAGGTGGAATGCACCGATGCGCTGCGTGTGATACGCTCACGGGATAACGCTGAGGCGTTTCATTATTGTGACCCGCCCTATTTTAACAGCGATTGTGGCCACTACGATGGGTATAGTGAGGAGGACTTTGAGAGTCTATTGAAGTTGCTGTCGACCATTGAGGGTAAATTCTTGATGAGCAGCTATCCCAGCGCTATACTTGAGGGCTACAGCAAAGAGCATGGGTGGTGTACTCGTACGCTCGAACAAAGTGTGAGCGTGGCCAATGGAACGGGTAAGCCCGGGAAAAAGAAGATAGAGGTATTGACGGGTAATTATGATCTGGGCAACCCTGGTAGGGCTTTAATGTTGTTTTGAATGGTGTTTGAATCGCGTTTAAATTGTACTTTTCGTTTTCAGATATTGTACTTTTTGTTTTCGCGATTATACAACGAATTATCCAAATAGTCAAAATAAATCGGGTTTTTAGGAAAAACAGCGAATAAAAATCCACCAGAAATTAGTCCGATTAGCAATTTTCCAAACGAATTGAGCTTGTAAGTTATATTTGCCAGCTGATTATTTGCATTTAGGTCAAATTTAAAAATCGGATAAAAACTCCCAAACCAAAGACTCTGTTTCCAAACTTTTATATTATCT
>Ga0314855_100153_pt1 | contig 15628 bp, 28 predicted proteins | sample 2018CB1WmetaG_FD_203636 | JGI IMG/M metagenome (GOLD analysis project Ga0314855, IMG submission 203636) | Cryopeg brine viral communities from Beaufort Sea near Barrow, Alaska, United States - 2018 CB1W | ecosystem: Environmental > Aquatic > Marine > Coastal | place: USA: Alaska | collected... | reverse complement strand
CTGCGCCTGCTGGGGCCTGTCAGCACTGGCAACCAAGGCGGGCTAGATTTTAACCTGTGCAGCGACGTTTTAGTGTCAAACGTCAGATCCTCAAATTTTGATTATGCACACGTTAATTTCACGCGCTGCGCCAATACGCGCGTCACTCAGTGCATCTGGCACGGCACAAATATCCAGGAGGGGCTTGATTATGGCGTTGTCGTTGAGCGTGGTTGCTACAACACGTTGATTGATCACTGCATTGGATCAGCCATGCGGCACGTCATTACCATCGGCGGTAGCGAGGGAGTGAGCCGTCACACAACCGGGGAGAACTGCCGTGGCTACGGACTGACGGATGCGGCACTTGATTCGCACAGTGCGGCCATCGAGGTCGGGTATTTCTACAACTACATGTCGCACAGTGATAGCGTCGATAGTGAAATGGACGGCATTAGCGCGCAGTGCGCGCAACTCACGGTCATCGGCAGCAACCTGAATAATTTCCGGCGCCATGGTATCGACTGGTCGCCGGAGTTTAATCAATCTGCATTTCAGGGGCTGGTAGCACTAAAATCAGCGGCGAATAATTTCACAGCAGTGCAGCCGAAAGTTGGCACGGGCACCGCAGCGGGCATTAGCGCCTCAACCCCAAATGCTGTAGATCAGGTCTATATCGACTCCATCGAGTCAACAGGCGACCGCACCACGGGCTGCGACCTGCACACGTTTGTTCAGGCCATCGGCGCCAAGATTCGCAAGGTATCGATTGATGCGCCAATGTCAGCCGGCGCAATGAAAATCCGCGGCATCCAGATTTATGCCCTTGGCGCCTACGACATTGAGCAGGTCGTGATTTCCGCGCCCAACCTTGAAGTGTCGAGCGCGAACGAAATCATTTTCCTGCAGGGCAACGCGGCGGGCAAGGTGCGCAATTGGTCTATTACGGGCGGCAGCCTGATGGGCATCGGCTCAAACATCGGCGTGCGCCTGAGCTATACCGAAAATGGCAAAGCGAATGTTGGCGCGTTTGTTGGTTGCGCCACGCCATACACGGCTGATGCGAGTTCAACAAACTACCAACTCGGCTGTGCAGCCCCCGTCTCGGCAGCCTGGGCCGGCGCCACCATTGCCGCTGGCGCCATTGCCGAAATCGTCGTCGCTGTGCCTGGCGCCGACGCCTACACGCAAGCGACTGTCAGCATGGACGTGCCACTGCAGGGCTGCACGATCAGCGTTGCCTACACCGGAACCGGCTCCGTCAAGGTCGTCATTTTCAACAGCGCCGGCGTATCCCGCACTTTCGCCGCCTGCAATTTCACCGTTGTCGCCATTAAAGCGAAAGCATAAAGGAAGCCATGCCAATCGAACCAATCATTGCGGGCGACAGCATCGCGGGCATCAAGTACGGAACGCTGCTATTCGCGTTTCTCGGCTCTGCCGCGTCGCTGAGCTACGCCAAGGAAATGACAAAGGTGCAGGCTGCTGCGTCGGTCGCAGTCGGAATCGCTGTAGCCGTCGGCACGTCGCCCTTGGTTATGTACTACTCAAGCCTTCCTGATCCGCTTGAGCGTGCGGTTGCGTTCGTCCTGGGCTTGTTCGCTATGCGGGTAGTGCCAACAGTCCTGGCGCGCGCAGAGGCAATTGTCGGCGCCTTTAAATTGCCGGGGCAGTCCGGCACCAACGATACCAAGGAATAACCCCATGTTCATCATTGCTGTCACAACCATTAAGGCCATTGCCGGGCTGTACGTCTTGTATATCGCGCTGACTGCGCTCAACAAAATGGATGGCGCCACGCATATTATGGTGCGCTGCGCCCATATTGCGCTCGCCTGCGGCAGTTCTGCCGGCGTGCTGGCCTGCCTCGTTGACCGCTATGCATTCGATTGCGTCTACTACGTCGGGACCGCGCTGTACCTGGGCTGGAATCGGAGAGCGCTGCCGGTGGGCGAGGTCAGTAATGAACATTGACCAACTGCTGACGATCATGCCGTTCAGCGGACGCAAGGCGGCGCTGTTCCTCAACTCGCTCAACGCCGCCATGGCCGAGTTCGATATCAACACGCCGGCGCGGCAGGCTGCCTTCCTAGCGCAGATCGGCCATGAATCGGGCCAGCTCCGTTACGTGCGCGAGCTGGCCACTGGCCACGCCTACGAGGGTCGGCACGACCTTGGCAACATCCGCGCCGGCGATGGTGTTTGCTACAAGGGGCGCGGTCTGATCCAGATCACTGGCCGGGCCAACTATGCCGCGTGTGGCGCCGGCCTGGGGCTGGACCTGCTGACGCATCCGGACTTGCTTGAGCAGCCGGTCAATGCCTGCCGCTCTGCCGGCTGGTTCTGGAAAACGCGAGGGCTCAATGCGCTTGCCGATGATGGCGACCAGCTGCGCATCACGAAGCGCATCAACGGCGGCACCAATGGGCTCGCTGACCGGCTGGCCCTGTTCGCCGTGGCCAAGCGGGTGCTGGCATGATCGGGCTACTGACCGGGCGTGTCTGGCAGTTGGCCGCTGTTCTGCTGCTGGCGGCACTGGCCGGTGCTGGCTGGCAGTGGAACATGGCGGCGCACGACTGCGACCAGGCGCTGGCCGACCTGGCGACCGAGCGAAAGATCTCAGCAGATTTGCAGGCATCTATCCGCGAGCAGAACCGCGCTGTTGAGGCGCTGGGCGCGGCCAAGCTGGCAGCGGACGAGCGGGGCCGGGCCGCGCAGAAACTGGCCGCAGCCAACGGCAAACGCTTCGATGGCGCGCTGGCGCGGATTGCCACGGCGAAGGCAGCGACCTGCGATGACGCCATGCCGTTCGTGGATCAGATCATCCAGGGGGTGAGGTGAATACTCTGCACCAGCACTTTCTCGCTACTCCTGCACTTTTGCGCAGCACCTGCACTTTTGCTCTACTCCTGCACTTTTTCCGTGCTCCTGCACCTTCAGCCAACAGGCCGGCCCCGCATCGCCGTAAGAGTGATCATCCATGCGGGTTTGCGGCTGATTACCATCAAGTCCTGCGCCAGCGGCAGGCCGGCCATTTGCGGTCCGTTTCTGCTGGGCGCCTATCACATCATTCAGGGGATGAAATGAGCGAAAAAATTGCGAAATTTCGCATGTTCGCAAGTTCGGTCATGTTTTTGACCGGCTGCGCTGGCCCGGCGCCAATTGTCCAACGTGTCGAGGTGCCGGTGCATGTGGCCTGCGTGACCTCGGCACCAGTGCGCCCGGCGTTTGAGTTCGACCGGCTGACGGTGGTAGATGCGCCTGGCGTCAAGGTCTTGGCACTGGCGCGCGACGTGCCGCGCTGGCTCAGGTATGAGGGGGAATTGCTGGCGGTCGTGGAGGGCTGTCGGTAGGGCGGTGCAAGTCTTTTGCCCGCAGCTGCACGTAGCGCATCAGCATCTTCGGGTCGCGATGACCCGACACCAGCATGACTTGCTCCATGCGGTAGCCCTGCTCAAATAGCCTACTGACGCCTTCATGCCGAAAATCATGGAAGTGAAGATCGACAATTCCCAAGGCTGTGCAGGCGCGCGGGAAAATGGAGCTCACCGTACCGTCCGTTATTGGAAATATTCGATCATCAATGACAGGTTGCCGCTTGACGATATCAAAGGAGATTCCAAGTAGCGGCACCTCCTGATCGTTGCCGACCTTCTCCTGCGGGTGCTTTCGATCCCGAATGATGATAGTGCGGTGGTCTTCGTTGAGATCGGCCCATCGCAGTCGAATAATCTCGCCAAGGCGCATGGCTGTTGCCATCGCGAATTCAATCAAGTCTTGCATCGGGATCTTCTGGCGCGACCCCTTGGCTGCAAAGTGGGCATAAATGAGCGTCAACTCATCAGGCTTGGGTCGCCGCTCCCGCTCCTTTGATTTTGCGGATAGTCCGAGATAGGCCAGGTTTGCGCGTGCGGCCACTGGCGCGTTCAAGTCAACAGGAAGGCGCCACAGGTTCCTGGCGGTCTTCAGGACGCTGCCGAGGTAGGAGAGGTCAATGCCGATTGTTACGCCGCCTGCACCTTCTTCGCGCCGCTTCCGAATGTGTTCCATCAAAACATCAACCGTCAAGGCCGGCAGTTTTTTGCTACCAAGCCGCTCCTTCAGTATTGCCAGCACAGAAACCTTGTTGCGCCCAAACGGCTTGATGGAGCCAATTTCCTTGCTATAGCGGTCGATTAATTCGCCCAGTGTCATCTTTGCTATGATGCGCGTGTCGCTGTGCCTCATGGCAACCATATCCGACTCGATGCGCGCCGCCCATGTTGCAGCTGCCGCTTTTGCGTCGAATGTGCGCGTCTCTACCGGGAAGCCTTTGCGCCGGACTTGCGCGCGCCACTTCCCGCCCACCTTGATAATTGAAGCCATCCCACTCCCGTAGCAAATCTGTAGCACTGCGCTATTATATGCAGCTATTAAAACGGTAAACACAAGTAAATAAACATGCTACAGGAATGCTACGACGCAGAGGAAAACGGCGTCAAAACAAGCGGTTACGGGGCACGAAGGATTTGTATTGCCCCGATGATGGACTGGACTGAAGTATGAATGTCTCCATAGGAGAAAGTGGTGGAATTGCCGAGTTTCGTAGCAATTCCGTAGCAGTCATTCAACGCCGTTGCGGCAATCATCCAGGTATTTCCCGACGTCACGAATGTCGGCAATCACGAACTTTCCGGACTTCCTTGTAGGAATTGGAAACGTCCCTGCGCACATCCTGTTGCGCGCAGTGCTGAGCGCAATGTCAATCTCAGCACAGATTTCTTCCAGGCGCAGGAACATGCGGTCGTACTTCATTGCAAGAAACATTTCAGCTTTCATCACTTTTTCCTTTCATCATCACTCTCCGCTTTGCGCAATCTTTGGCGCATGGCCAGTCGTTGCCAGCTTCATCGAAGCAAATGTCACATTCAGCACGGCACTCAGCATCATCAGTTGGTCCCAAATTGCCCTGGTCAGCCCGCCAGTCATCCCGCGCCGATAGCAGTACCCATGCTGCAAGTCCGATTAAAAGCGCTGTCGGCGTTGCCCAGCCAATCGACTCAAGCCAGATCATCGCAGCGGCTCCACATATGCCGGGTCTTTCTTGCCGTCGGCCAGCTTCCGCTGCAGGCGCTTGTACATATCGGCCACCAGCTCAGGCGACGGCGCCGGAATGGTCGGCAGTACAGGCGTGAACACTTTGCCCGTTTCGTAGTTGATGCCGGCTGTGGGCTTGAATCCGAGCATTGCCGCATTCACCAGCGCCTCGGCCAAGCTGCCCGACGTATGCAGCGGTATCTGCTCGATCTGACTGTTGCCCGGGTTGCCGTACTGCTCGACCAGCAACCACCACTTATCCTTGCTGTACAGTGACGCGGCAGACGGGTCAGGGTAATACAGCAGGATTTGCCGGGGCCGGGTGAGCGGGTTCGCTGTCATTGCCTGTCGCGCTGCTGTGGCCTCGCGGTACCGGATCACCTCTGGCGGCGTTTGGGCTTGGGCGGCGCTGGACAGGATCAGCAGGGCGGCGGTGAGGGCGCGGATCATGGCTGGCTCCCCTCTATGATGCCCAGCCCGTGGGCAGCAGGTCTGTCGGCAAGAGGCTGAGTTTCCAAAAACATCTTGGGATCGACAAACACGATCATTGGCACCAGCGTGTTTCCTGCTGCGTGCGGCAGGAAAACATCCCGCAGGTCGGCGTCTGGCCGCGCGCCCAACTCATCGAGCGACAGCTCAATGGTCATTTTCACTGTGCGCTTTCTGGTAGTCACCTTGCCGTTCACGAACCGCCGGATGTTATGGAAGTACACGCCGCGATCTTCGCCAGGTAGCAGGTCAACAACTTTCAAAAACTGTTCGTGGCTCATACAGCCCCCGCCTGGTCAGCAGCTGGCGGCACGGGCGCGGCAGCGAGCATGGCGCGGTAGCAGAGTGTCGCGAAATGATGCCCGCGCTGGCATCCGCTCATTGCCTCGTATGCCTCGACTTCATCATAGGGCGAAAACGGTGATGAAGGCTCTGATTCATGTCCAGAAATGATCATGTCGAGAGTTGGATTTGTCGGCACCAACTGCCATCCGGCCGGCACGACCAGCGCCCGCTCGTCTACCGCTGACTGTGCTGCGACCGGCTCGGGCTGTTTGTCGGCCTTTTCGATGCATTCCAGCAGGCAGCGGAACGTCCAGGCTTCCATCGGTTCTTCGGTCAGTCGCGGCAGTACGGCCTTTTCGGTCAGTAGCTTTTCCAGTGCTTCGGCGTACACGTTGCGATCAACTGCCATCACAGCAGTGGGACTGTCGGCATCCTTTAGCGCCGCCTCCAGCGCGTTTGAAAGCAATTCGCCATCATACCTGCGTCCACGCGAGCCCATGCCCAGTTCGGCAGATTTGAGCGCCGCACGGATGCGCTCAGGCCACAGATCGCCTGCGTCCGCAGCAGTCACGTTGTCACTTTGTTGTTCGTTGCTCATGCTGATTCCTTGGTGATTGTTTGGGTGATGGCACGCCGGTTCCAGTGCCGCACGCCGCCGCTAAATACGCAGCCAACAATGGCGCACGCATCGTTGTTGCACCACACGTTTTGCTTGAGGCACATGGCTGGCCGTGTCCCGCAAAACGGGCAATCTTTTAACGTCGGCGCTGAATTGGCCCGGATCACGATGACGCTCCCTTGCTGGCAGCGCGGGCAGCGTCGATGATTTCAAGCCGCTCTTCGTCAATGCATAATTCAAAACGATCTTGGTTTGCCTTGAACCCTTCATGCGCCCAAGGTGCATGCGGCCATAGCACTGCGCCGATCTGGCCGGGGCGCGTGAGAAGCCACCGATACCGCTCGGCGTCGATCTTGTCTTGCGCCTGCGCTGTGTGCTGGCTGGCAGTGTTCAGCGCCCCGACTGGCTTTGGCCATTGGAATTCAACGTGATCGCGGTTGTGCATGATCCAGTTGTATTCGGCAGCACTTAGCCAGCAAACCGCACCATGCGCCGACAGGCAATAATCACCGCCCGGGTTTTGCAGGACATAGCCAACCTTGATGAAGCCGTCGCGCTGCATGATTTCGTTCGTCTTGCGCTCACACATTGGTGCGGTAGACAGACCAGTCGCCTGCGCTGGCTCGGCCTGGCGCGATGCTGCGAGAATGGCGAGCACCTGGGTTTCGGAATATGCCTTGCCGCTGTGGTGGTCGTCTTCGCGGTCATATACGGGATCACAGCACACGCAGTCCTCGGCCCATTCGATTGATTCGTCGCTGTTGGCCCGATAGTAAAGAAGCGGCGCGGGCAAGTCCGTCAGCGCTTCCACCGGCTCGGCTACTGGCTGCACGCTGGCGGAATGCGTGGCTGTGCGTGCGCAAAGTTCTGAAATTGCGGCACTGATTATGTGGAGTGACTCGGTATCATCATCGCGCTCAGCGATATCACGCAATAAGTAGATTGCGCTAACTCGCGGGTCGTCCGGCAGCGGCTGTGCGACTGGCTGCGGGGCGGCACACAGCGCAGTGACTTCGTACCCCTCACACTCCCAATGGTCAATCAGGTGCTTTTTCGACTTACTCATAAACCGCGCTTTGCCAGTGTTCGGGCTACGGACCATATACGCCACCGGCTCTTGCTGCGCCACTGGTACGGCCTGAGCCTCAAGCATGTCGATCAGCGCAGTTAGCAAATCAGGCGCGGCGGCTATCAGGTGAGCATTGGCTTCCAATGCCAATTGAAGCTTCTTCTTTTCTCCTTTTGCAAGTCGACCCATAGAACCCCAACTTGCGCGGATATACAGATTGTCATTGAGTGACTCGATATCCGCGCAACGCTCTTCCGACACATCGTTCGTGTGCTTCCAAGGCCCCGGGATTGTTTCTGCTGCCAGTTTGCGCAGCGCGTCCAGATCAATTTTGCTCATATATTCTTCCAGTGTTAAAGCGGCTCATCGGCCATGCTGGCCAGTGCTGCGGGGTAATTTATGCGGGCTACTTGATTTCCAGCCGTGTGCCTTGCGCCAGGAGCGCGCCGGGGACTTCTTCGCCAGCCTTGATCGCCTTGGCAATAGCCACCTTGTCGATAGTCGGCTCAGGCGGCGCCGGGATGCGCATGAACTTTGCTGGCACCAGTGCCTGCTCAAACACTTCCACGCTTGCCGGGTTCTTGCGGATCACGATGGCAAAATGGTCGCACTCGATTCGCTCGATGCCGGCCACTTCAAGGCACGTTTTCAGGTATTCGCGGATGCCGTCGGCGCGCTTGCGCTTGGCCTTCGCCCGGGCGACCATTTCTTTTGCTGCCGCTTCGATGGCGTCGGCTTCTGCCTCAAGGATTCGCGGCGCATATGCCACGCGCTTGGCCTTTTCTTTCAGTGGCCAGGATTCGGCCTCAATGGTGTCAGCGATGGCCTGGGCGTCGTCCTGCGTGCTGGTCAGGGCATCGACCATTGCGCGGTGATCGGCGGCGAGTTTGTAGAGTGCGAGTGTCATGTTTTATCAGCGGGATTGCTCCCGCTGCTCCTAATCAGAAATGGTCGGGGATATCGCTGCCGAAATCGTCCGGGGCGCTGTTGTGATGCGCGCTGGCTGGCCGACTGCCTTGCGGCTTGTTTTTGAGCGGACGGTCGGCCAGGTGCGAAAGGATATTCCCGAGCATTTCCGGGCGGCCGCTACCAGCCAAGATTTCAGTGGCGGTCAGTTCGGTGGCTGCAGCGAATGCATTCTGCAGTTCGATCTTCCAGCCGTATTCGCCAGTCGGAACACGATCCCGCTCCTTCGCGTACTCGCACTTTTGCAGAACAACGCCAATTGGCTTGTTCATCAGGTCGAGCAGTAAAGGAGCCTGGTAGGTAACATCGGCGCCTGCATCAAAGTCATATTTCGTTGCTGTTCCCATGACTGCCGGGCGCACGCCTTTCAGGCCCATGCATACCAAAATCGCCATAACCGTCTGAAAGCCGCGCAGCGTTTCGCCGTTCGCTTTGGTCGTGTAGACGGAGAAATTGACCGTCTGCTTTTCATCCGACTCAAACGTGAAGGCAATGCCCTTCGTGCCAGTGCCAGCGACCAGTGCTTCGGCCTTCGTAAAGCGGCCTTTGTACTTGCCGGTTTCCCGGATGAACTTGCCTGTTTGGTCGGCTTGCTTGGCTGCCGCGGTGTCGAGTGTGTATTCCATGTTCGTTTTCCTTAGTTGATTTCGTAGTAGTTTTTGATCGCTGTATCGACCGCCAACAAGTCATTCGGCACCCGCTCGGTGTCGAACATGCCAATGGGGCTTTTCACCGTATCTGCCCCGTTGTTCTTCGTGGAAAACAGGTAGTCAGAATCTGTTACCACGGTTTTGAGAACGATCGTGAACATGCCTTCGATCGTGATTTTTTCGTCAAGCATCTTGCCGATCGTCTTGATGCGAACGGCGCCGTTCTCGTCCGTTTGGGTGTGCGACAGGAAGTACACGCGCACGTCGTCGGGCAGGTCGCTTGCGGCCTTGAACACGTCCCAGGTATGTTTGGCTATCTCGGTGAACTTCGTGTAGCCGGTCTCGTTCGTGCGGCGCATATACTCATTGGCCATCACGTATTGGTAGTCATCGACCACGATAATTTTCCGTTTCGTCCCTTGCATCAACTTGATGATGTTTTCGCTTGAATCGGTCACAAACACGTTTCCAGTCTTGGCCTCGTCCTTGTTGAATCGAACCCACTCTTTGCTTTTGAAGGGCAGGGGCTTTGCGATCGACTGAATCAGCAGGGTTTCGGCTGGCACCATGTGCTGCAAGCTGGCGGACTTGCCGGAACCGCTTTCGCCAATAATCAAGGTTGCGATGCTCATGTTTTCTCGTTTCTTTTCGTGGTTAAAAGGGTATTTCCCCGGAATCAATCTCTAATTCGCGCTCGGCCTGGGCCTCTGGCGTCAGCGGTGGCGCCGACCAGACGCTGGCTGGCAGGCTCGGTGCTTGTGGCGGGTAGCGCTTGGGCTGCGATTCGTGCCAGTCCAGCGCCTCTTTGGCGTCTGCACGCTCTGCGATGCTCGTTTTCATAGCTGCCCCTGGTATTGAACGATGGCCAGCGCATCGCTGTTCATCGTGTAGATATAGGCAAACACGATCAGCACGACGCAGATGACGGTGACGGATTTGCTCATGCGACACCCACTTGCGCAGCGCTCAGGAGCCATTCAGCGAGGCCGATGACAAAGGGGATGGCGCAGATCGTGGCGATGGCTTGGCGAGTAGTGGCGGTCATTTGGCATCCAGTCGCGCAGCCAGCGCATGGATAGCCTTTTCTGATGCCGCTGCACTGACGTAGTCCCAACTGTCTTGCGATGCCGCTAAAACATTCAAGCTGTGCCGGCCAGCTTCACGCAGCGCTGCGGCCATTTCTTCATAGGTGACGGCCAGAGCTGGCGCAGGGGTACGCTCGGCAAGCATGGCGTCGGCCAATCGGTAGCAGCACATCGCTAAAATCTCACCGCTGTGGATTCCATCTGGATCAGCGCCTGTCAGCCGGATTAATGCTTGCCCCGCGAAATAGTCGCGCAGCGTCATGCCAGTATCGGTCAGCACTTCACGCTGCTTTGCCGACTGCGTGCGACCCGGATCAGGAAACGCCGGCCCGCCATTCTTCCCGGCGCTCACAGTGCCACCCCGGCAGCAGCAAGGGCGGCGCGGGCCGTGGTAACGCAAGCCATCGATTCCGCTTTCAACGCATCGCCGTATTTTTCGACGCAATACTGCACGTTCATTTCGATGATTTTTTGCAGCGCAGCGACCAGCTGGTCGTGGGCGTTGCAGGCGGTGACGATGAGGTTGCCGTTGCGCCGGAGGACTGGTACTGCATCATCAATATTCTCGGCAGTAACCAATAGGGCGACCACTTCATCGCCACGCCATAGTCCGGTATAGGTAATGGTCGGCTGATCGTCATGTTCAGCATTCCATCCATCTGTTCCCATTGCTTTGTCATCTGAATTCAGAAAAGCCCATTGCACTGTTGTCATGTCATTCCCCTTGGTTATTTTTAGAATCGAAACTTGATCTGCGCCGTGACCACGCCACCAACCTTCACAGCTGGCGGCACGATCAGCACGTTGACGCCGTAGCGCCCCATATCCACCGCCATCAGCGCCGCCGCATACGGGCGCACCGGGTGATTGGCATAGCCGGTAATCACGCCGCCTTGCGCACCGAGACGCACCGGGCCGAGCGTGATCGGCAGCCAGTTGGCACCGGCATACACGCTGGTGCGGTGGAAGCTGTTGCGGTACGCGCCAGCCACGACAGCCACCGTTTCGCTGACGTCATGCTCAATGCCCGCACCGACGTTGCGCTCGTTCAGGTCAAGCCGCTCGACAGCGCCGCGATTCAAGTGATACGACCAGGCCGAGACAGTCAGCGCTGTGTCTGCGTGCGCTGCCGTGCATGTGGCGAGTAGGGCGGCGAGGATGAGTTTTTTCATGGCAATCTCGAATTAATATGCGATTGACACGGCCGGCACCGCGCCCGAAGCAATCAGCTGAATGCACAGCTTTGCCATGTCATCAGTCAGCCCGCCAGCGACCAATGCGGCCAGCGCTGCCCGATTGACCCGCGTCTTGTGTGCCTTGTTTGCTTCGCGCTTTGCCAGCTCGGCAGCTGCTGCGCGCTCGGCGGCGGCAATGCGCTCCTGCTCACGCTGCACGGCTTCCGCTGCCTGGCGCTCGGCCCGGGCAACAGCTTCAATGCGTTCATTGGCGGCAGCCTGCTCCTGCTCGACGCGGCGGCGCTCGGCCTGCTCGGCAGCCAGCTTCAATGTCAGTTCACGCAGGGCGGCGGCTTCACGCTCGTCTTTGGCGGCGCGCTCGGCGTCAGAAATGGCTTTAGCTGCGGCTGCTGCTGCACGGCTTGCGGCGTCAGCAGCTTCGGCCTGTGCGCGCTCTGCTGCGGCTTTAGCGATGGCGTCGTCCCGGTCTTTCTGTGCACGCGCTGCAGCTTCTTCGCGCAGCCTGGCCAGTTCGGCGGCTTCGGCCTCGGCGGCTTCGGCCCCGGCCAGCATGGCGCGGTACTTGGCAAGAGTGGAATCCTTCACCTTGGCCGCTTCGGCGACAAACTCGGCAAAGCTGTCATCAATGGCGATGGCTTCCAGTTCAGTGATGCGCGCCTTGAGGTCGGCAGATTTGCGGCTGTCGATGACAAGATCAATAGCGCGAATGCGCTCGCTGATTGCCTGGATGCGGTCGGCTTCGCGCTTTTCGATGGCATCGATTGCCGCCTGGTGCACAGTAATCATTGCCTCGATGCGGGCGGCAATTTCCTTCGCCTCGCTGTCGATGGCACGGCCAACCTGCAGCGAATCTTCTTTCGCTTCCTTGCGGGTGCGCTCCAATGCGCCCTTGGTCAGGCGCAGCGTGTTGACGTGGCTGCGGGCCTGCTTGTTGCCAGCCTTCGACTCGTAGTCAAAGGCCAGCTTTTTGTTGTTTTCTTCCAGTTCAGCCAACTGCGAGTAAAACGGCAGGTACTGGGCAACTGCGCTTTTTGGAGCGTCGAGCAATTCGGTTGTCATGGCATCCTCGGTAATTTTTATGGTTTGATCCGGCTTTGTCCATGTCCGGCATGGGCCTGTGCGCGTCAGGCTCGCGGCTATTTCAGTGGGCTCTGGCCCGTTTTCTTAACCCGGCGCAAGGCAATCCCGGCTTGACAACGGTGCTGGGAGACCGCTACTCTAAAAATGGTCAGTCGTTGTAATAATCAGCAGGCCGCGCCATCACTTCCCGCTCTGCGACCTGCCGTGCGTGCTGCTGCAGCTCTTCGGAATCGCCATCTTCCCGCGACTCAAAATCACCACCCGGAGCCATCAGCTTTCTGACCAGCTGGTCAATTTCGCTGTTGAGGAAGTCGTCAGACGAAGTGCGGGCCTCTTCAAAGCGGCAGTTCTGGATCGAGTCATGTGCCACTGAGCAAATCATGTTCATCGCGCTCTCCGTCTGTTGGGCTGCTTTGCTGCAACCGATGACGTATTAAACCACGGGTTGAATATGCGTGTCAACTACAGGTTGAAAGATTTTGCTACAATGACCCGTCGCCTGAATTTTGGGCCGAAAAAATACCCGCTCAGGGCGGGCTTAGGAGGATGGGATGGTTAAGCAAATCAGCAATACACTCACTGGCAGCGCACACAAGAGTGGTATCAAGTTCGACCCAACTGTGAAGGCCTGTTTCATCTCAGTCTGCGGCGTCGAGTCTTACCTCAAAAACTGCTTTGTGAAGTTTAGAGATGGCGACGCTGGACCCCTGTTCGTCAGCGTGCCAATGCCTGGGGTCGATGGGGAGATCTGGGGGCTGGCAGTGAGGCTTGACGGCTATGCGGTTGTGCCGAAGGAGGAATACGAGGTTCTGTTAAAAGCTCATGAGGCTACTCAGGCAGGCGCCTCAACTCAGCCTCCAATATTCCACGGCGCAGCGCGAGAAGCAGCGAAAAGATATTTTTCATCTCAGCATCAATCTGCTGACGCATTTCCTCCGACATTTCCGAATACAGTCCGGAAACCTCAACATCCTCAGGCAGATGCCCTAACAGCTCATCCGGCATCGGAAGAAATGCTGCTACCTGGGCTAGATACAGCGTTGCCGCGTGGCTCTTCGCCTGAATTATTGGAATCGTCTCAGACAGGACAAATCGAAGCCGCGCGACTTCTTGCTCAAGCGCTGCAATACGTTCTTCGTTCGTCATAGGCGCGCCTTAAACTCTGGTATAGATTGCTTTGGTATGCACATCCTGAAAGGTGCCGTCCTTCAATAAAGTAAAGTGAGTGCCACGGGCAGTCTTGTATTCTTTAAGCCCCTTTATCCACTGTGCCGCACCATTAATCGGCTCGTGTTTCAAGAGGTTTATCCACTCAAAAACCGTTACCAAATCGCCATTAGAATTTTTGGCGGCAAAAGAATCCGTCTGCTCAAGCTTATTCATACTACCTTTCAAATTCGGCAAGGTAGCGTGCCGTTGCGCTTAACCGGAAATTACTGAGTCTCACATGTCGTAGTCCCGTATGCGGTTGAGCACTTGGTAGTAATGGGCGCGGGCCGAATCGGTAACATGTAAGGCGCTGGCCTGGGCGCAATTATTGGGATACTTACCTCGCGAGGTGTCGGCGCCTGCGGCTGCGCCGACCGAGCTCGCGCCATCAGTTCCCCGCGTTTTGTCAGCAAGCTGGCCGTTGCTTCCGCGCGCTTTTGGGCAAACTGTCCGTATGTAATCGCGCCAGTGTATAGCTCAGCCATGTAGTTTTGCGCTTGCATCGCAACTGCACGCTCTAGCTCTTGCAAATCTGGCGGGGCGTTTGATAGCTCTTGACTGCGATAGCGCGCACAATCTGCCTTCGCTTTCGCCCATGTCGCAATGGCTTCTTTTTCTGCTGCAGACGCGGCTGTGGTATCCGTCAACATCTCAAATGTTTGTAAGCGCGCATCTTTCAATGCGACCTTCGATTTTATGATTGCAAGGCGCGGGTCGTCAACAAGGTCATTAGAGCAAATCTCAGATTGCGTCATTGCATTAGCGGCGCCTGCAAAGAAAATGGAGAATGCTGCAAATATTATTTTATTCATCTTAACCGCCTTGCCTATAAACAAATTCACCCAAAATCTTCAATAAATCCATCTGATCCGCCGCTATGCGCTCATCTGGAAACGCTCGCTTATCAACGTTTCTACTCTCCAATATCCAGGCGCCATCAATTCCGCGCCGTAATATCTTGATACGGGTTCCGTCCGGATGCTCAATTGCGAATATCTTTCCGCTCCTGGGCTCTGTGCGCGCGCGATTAAAGATGACCAGATCGCCGTCAACGATGTAATCTGACATGCTGTCGCCATCGGCATATATTGCAAACAAACTTGATGGCTGCACGCCAAACTTAGCAAAGAAACTGGCTTCTTTAATCAGCTTCCCTTTGGGTATCTGGTCGGAATTCATGAAGCCGCCGCCGCACGAGCCGCGCGCCTCCCAGTATTCAATTTCACCAACCTCAAAGGTTGTCGCATCGGCCTGGACAAGCTCAAAGTCAGCAAGGCGCTTGCGCGGATGATCAACTGGCGCGGACCGCGCGGGCGGCGCAACTGGCGGCGCCTGCTCTGTCAGGAGCCGGTCAACGCCAATGCCGAGCGCGCCGGCAACGACCAGCGCATTTTCCCGCGAAATCTTGCCCGTTTTGATCCACTTCGACACGGCGTTATTCGACACCTCTGTCGTTTCAGCCAGCCAGGTCTGTGTTTTGCCCAAGTCGGACAGGCGCGTTTTGATGGTGTTGCCGAGATAAGTCATTCTTCAATCATCGGTTGAATGTTGAGACAACGCAACCAATCAGGGGTTGAATGTGATTTCAACCTGTGGTTTAATGGCGCATGGACACGAAAAACACGACCCCCCTTGACCTGGCAGCAGAAATCGCTGGCGGCGTTCCGGCACTCGCCAAAGAGCTCGGCCTGAGTTTTCAGGCTGTCTACAAATGGGTGGGTAAAGGCGCGCCACCGGACAAAGATCGTTGCAAGGCAGTTTCGGCAGCGGTCAATGGTCGCGTCAGCTGGATCGACCTTCTTGAAGGCACATTCACCACGCCCCCACCCGCACGCCGCGCCGACGACAAGCGCAACCACTCTGAAAGCAAGTCATGAGCATCCTGAAAACACTGTCCGCCCGCACAACGATCTACCCGAAGTGGC
>Ga0314855_100152_pt1 | contig 15745 bp, 17 predicted proteins | sample 2018CB1WmetaG_FD_203636 | JGI IMG/M metagenome (GOLD analysis project Ga0314855, IMG submission 203636) | Cryopeg brine viral communities from Beaufort Sea near Barrow, Alaska, United States - 2018 CB1W | ecosystem: Environmental > Aquatic > Marine > Coastal | place: USA: Alaska | collected... | reverse complement strand
CACGGCCAGCCGCCGCGAAGCTGACGGCATCCGGCGTGGCGAACAACGCCTCGATCGCGTCGAGAGTGTCCAGAGCGTCAGCCTGCGAAACATCGTCGCCGTCGAAGTACCAGACACCGAGCACACCATCATCGGCAGAAACAAAAGACGTCTCCATGCCCGTCGACCGCGGAGTCACCGACGTCTTACGTGCGGCAGTCGCAAGCAAACCGTCGCGGGAGTTCGCCAGAAACGATTCGGTGCCGTTGTTCACCAGTGCGTACACGGTCACGCCATCATCGTGAGGCGTCGACAGCGAGAGGCCCGACGTGATCGCGGCACCGTAAGGATGGGCGTAGGCCCACGACACTGCACTATGAGCAAGCCCGAGGTGGAACGCGCCGGTATACATCACGGTCCAGTCGCCACTGCCGACGCTTGGGCCTTTGACTGCGATGAAGGCTGCGAAGTTGATCGCTGGCGTTTGCGTGGATCCGCGCAGCGTCGAGGCGCCGTCGGAGGAGTAGCGGGGGATTGCATACCGCTCGCCAACGAACGTCTCGACTGGGTGCGGGGCCGAGTCTGGGGTGAGCGTCATGTCGCCCCATGCAACCGTCTCGAACGCAGCACTCGGTGGGGTAAGTACCCGGTCGGCGTCGCCCAGATCAAGCGCGGTCACTCTGGCTCGTCTCCACCGAGGAACACAATGTCGCCTGCAGCCGCCAAAAGCGGATCACCCACCGAGGGCGTCCCGCCGAAAGTCACCACAGCTGATGTGAGGACCACACTGGCCCCCCCAGCGTCAGCGAACAGCGCGAAACGCTCAGGTGTAGTTGCAGGGCAAAGCCCACCCTCGACGATGGCGATGTTCGCGACACCATCCGTCACCGAACCCCAGTCATCATGCGACACGAACATCCCCGTCATCGCAATGAGGTCACCCTCGCCATCCAACCAACCAGACCAGTACGAGTCCGGGAACACGGCCGAATGCGCTGGACCCAAGATGGCCTGCACGAGCTCAGACTTCCAGTCGTTGCCAAGAGCGGTTGTCATGGTGCCTCCACAGTTCGGGGGTGACAGCGAATAGAGAACGTGTGTTCCTGCGTGTGAAGAGCTCGGAGGCTGTCCCAATCGAGACCACCTCGAGGGAGGATTGACTCTGTCTGGCAACGCACGTAGGTATGCGAGTTCCCATCAATGACTTCCACTAGTTGGAAGTTGAAACCATCCAGAGCCCGATACAACAAGTTCTCGTTCGTGCGCAGCGTGGCCTCCGACGTCCCAAGAACTCGCACAGTTCCCGTCAACGAAGCGCGATCGCGCACTCGACCTCGGGTGAAGGCGCCAGGCTGATACTCCCCGGGGATCTCGTCGAGACGCCAAGAGATCCCCGGGCGGTTCCATTCCGCTATCTCGAACTTGACTCGGTCGTGCAGGTCTATCGATGACGGCGCGCCAGACGGCAATGCGATTGTCGCGGACAGGGGAAGGATTGAATCGGACACCATCAGCCTCCTAGTACGCTCTGCCGGCGACGCTCGGCGTAGTCCATGCCGTCGGCAAACGCCGACTGGCCGTGGAAGTTGAAGTTCTGTGGGGCGTGCTGCTCGCGCCGGTACTCAACGGGGAAAGTGACAACCTGAGGCGCAGGCTGAGTCGCGCCGATCGCGCCACCGTCACGGAAGCCGTGGGCACCGAGTTCGCGCCACAGGCCCGACACGTCCATGTTGTTCATCGCGTCCATGGCTCGTGTTCCCCAAAAGTTGTGAGCTGCAGCCTTCTGCATGTACTCACCGTCGGACGCCCAGATCGGCACCGAGTCAGACGTTCCCGTACCCGGGCCCGAGATGCCACCACCACCGGCGTACCCGCCGCCAGACGTACCGAATTGAGAAGGTCGGCTCGGCGTTTGGTTCCGGGTGAACAAGTTGGCACGAGACTGACCAGAAATGTCCTGAGCGCCACCGAATTGCGTGAGAACGTCGACGGTGACAGTCGTGGGGAGGTTCTGAATGAAGTTGTAGTAGTCGTCCTCAGCGGGGTCCGTGTTTGCCTCGACGTCAATAGTTGGCGTCAAGGCAGTATCGAATGCGCCCGCGAACTCCATGGTCGCCTCGGCGCCCTTCTCCTTGTAGAGCTCAACTACCTTGGTGAGCGCCTCGTCAGAAAGACCTTCGAGCAACGCCACCTGGTCGGCCCCTTCGGGCCCCAACTGTTCGAGTTCCTTCGCCATCGCTACAGCAGCGTCGCGCAGGCCCTCGGGAAGATCATTTGCCACTCGCCCAGCGAGCGACAGCATGTTCACTTCCCAGTCTTGCTGGGCATCGACCTGCGCCTGCAACTGGGCGATGTACTCATCGGCGCTGACCTTTTGGCCGTCGTAGAAGTTCTCCCACGAGTCCTCAACCGATTCCGTGGCGTCTGCGGTGGCTTGCGCCATCTCGGTGCTCTTCGTGACCACGGCGTCGTATGCGCCCTGGAGGCTGATGAACGCACCATCGGCAGCACTAACCGCTTCCATCCACTTGCCCAACGCCTCGGTCTCGGCGTCGGTGGCCTGAGTGACCTCATCGGCTTGCGTTGCGAAGTAGGTGTTCGCGGTGGCGAGTTCGAGCAACTTCGCCTGAGCGTCTGCTGCCTCGTTGGTGCCGAGCTTCGCCGTGAGGTCGATGTTGTTCACTTCGGCAAGGGATTGCAACTGCTCGACGGTCGGCTTGAGGTTCTTGCCGAAGTCCGTGAAGTTTTCCGCCCAGTCGCCTTCGTTCGCGACAGCCTGAGCGGTCTGCATCGAATTGATCAGCTTGTCGTTCAAATCGATCTGCTGCTCGTAGTTATCGATCAGCCCTTGCTCGACGCTCAAGTTTCGGATGTTGTCGACACTCTCAAAAATCGTGCTGACGCGAGTCGATTCGATCTCTGAGTTGATCTCTTGCAGACCTGCGAGCGCATCCTCGATGTCGCCACGGGCGCCAGTTACTGCACCTGACGCGATTTCGGCGTTCATGGCCTTCCAGCCATCGCCAGCGTGTGTCATTGCCTGATACATGGCGTCGAGGCCGACGGTGAGCACCGTCACCGCGGCAAGTGCGCCGCCAGTTTTGCCTAGAGTCTTGGCTGAGATGTTGAGTTTTTCCATTGCCACTCCGGTGGCATGGATCTTTGGGACGATGGTCAGGAAGAGTCCGCCGAGTAGGGCGACGCCAGTTGCGGCAACCGTGAAACCGGTGCCGATCTTGCGCACTGGGTCGGGAAGGGCGCCGACTACACCGGCGACGTTGGCGACTGCGCCGGCCATGTCTGCGAGAACGGGGAGGAAGTCTTCGCCGATGGTGATCGCGGCGTCGTTGATGGCGTTCTTGGCTAGTTGGAGTTTCGCGGCCGCTGTGTCGTACCGTTTTGCGGCCTCGTCGGTGAGGGCCGAGTTCTCTTGCCAGGCGGTGTTGCCGAGTGTGAGTTGCTCGTTGAGGAGCTCTCCGGCTGATGCGGTTGAGAGGACGGCGCGCATGAGTCGCTGGTCGGTCAGTTCAAGGTCGTCGAAGACCTTCGTGGTGGATCCGCCTGACTCTGCGAGTCGACCCATGCCGTCAATGAACATGGTGATTGCGCCGGCGGCGTCTTGCTCGAATGCGGCCTGAAATTCTGATGTGGATACGCCGGCGATTTCTGCGAACGTCTTCAACTTGTCGCCGCCGTCGCGCGTCGCGTCTCCGATCGACGTGAACACCTTCGACAGTGCTGTGCCACCAGCCTCAGCCTCGACGCCTACGGACGTGAGGGTAGACGCGAACGCGAGCACATTGGCCTCAGACAGCCCAGCCTGCTTGCCTGCCGCGGCGAGGCGCGTCGACATTTCGACGATCTCAGCCTCAGTCGTGGCCGAGTTGTTGCCCAGGTCCACAACCGTTGCACCGAAGCGGTCGACGTCGCTCACCGCGGTGCCGAAGATGTTCGACATTCGCGCAATCGCAGTGGCCGCCTCATCCGCAGAGAGATTGGTTGTCTCGCCAAGGTTGATCATGGTGCGCGTGAAAGACTCGATGCCGTCAACACCGACACCTAACTGGCCGGCTACCTCCGCGACATTCGCGATCTGCGTGGCGGACGCCGGTAGTTCAAGCGACATCTGACGCAAGCCAGTTTCAAGGGCATCAAGCTGCGCTGGAGCGCCATCGACGGTCTTGAGGACACCCGCCCACGCTGACTCCCAATCGAGAGCGGCCTTCGCCGAGAGAGCCAGTGCCGCAGCGCCCGCGACACCAAAGGCTGTGATCGTCGTGCCCGCGGTCTGCCATGCCTCTTTGTTGACCTCGGCCGATCGCACCAGGCGACCTGACGTGGTCTGGATCTTCTGCCCGTTCTTGTCGAGCGACGCGGTCGTCTTGTCGACGGACGCCGTTGCCTCATCGAACTGGCGCTTGAAGTCGGTAACCTCGGCGCGAAGTTTCACCGTTGTGCTGCGAACTGACATTGGCAGAACCTCCAGTGCGGGCGACAGTGTGAAATTGGCTCGCGACAACGGACGGCGCGGTTAATTAGTGGGGTGTCTTCGTGGACTCAGTCACGACGCAAGCTGTCGTGTGGCACGTGTTTACAAAGCGTTAGCGGACCCACCTGCTAGGCGGCGACGCTCAAGGGACCTCTGGTTGAGCGTGACGACCGGGCTCATACCCGGCGGGAGACCCTTGTCTCCGAACCTGCTCTTGGTCGCAGAGCGCACGGCTTCTTCGGAGTAGTCCGTCACGAAGTCGACGTCGAAGCCCGCCTCGATGTCTCGGGCAACCTCAATGTCGATCCCGTATCTGTTGGTCGTGGCATCCGAGAGGATCGACGCCTCAGCGAGCCCGCGGGCCGTGTCTGACCACTCGCCGTAGACGTCAGGCGAGACACCCCAGGCGCGTGCCGCACGCAGCGACAACATTGCACCTGGGTTGTCCCGCAACCACGCTACGATTTTGGGCGGGGCATACCCTTCTCAGCATCGCCGGCGCTCTTGCGGGCCTCGTTCAACATGTTGATACGGAAGTCGCCATACTCAGCGTCAAGCATCACCTCGAGCGTCTCGACGGGGATGTCGTTGACCGTCCCGGTCGCGAACTCGACAGACACAACGGCCTTCGAGATCAGTTCCAAGGTGCGCATCGAACCCGCCTCGTGGCAGCCACGACGATACTCAGCGAGTTCCTCGCCAGACAGTTCGCGAGGGTTGAGGGTGGTGGGGTCGGGGTCGGGGTGCTTATCTAGGCACGCCTGGATTTCTTTGCGCGTGAGAGCGCGCAGCGTCCATGTCGAGCGAGACTCTTCGACCTCAGCCTCAACCTCTTCAACGCGCTTGAGTACCTTAGCCATCGATGACTTCTCACCTACAGCACGCTGTTTCGCTGCGGCGCTCTTCTCGAGTCCGTCCAGCTCGGCGTAGAGGTCCATCAACTTCTCAACGCCCACCTGATCAGAGAACAGATCAACGGTGGCGGTGCGGGTGGTGCTAGTGGAGAGCCACTGGCTCATCGGGTCAATCGTGGGGTCAGTCATGGTGTTGCCTTTCCGCATGGTCCGCAGGGTGGAGGGGGAGACCCCCGACGCCAGGTGCGGACTCCTGACGCCGGGGGTGGTCTAGTGGGCGGCTCAGACGCCGGCGGACGAAGACGACTCGGAGGCGCCGCCGACGATGATGTTCTTCTCGAACTGCTTGAGGGTCAGCGGGGCACGACCACGTCGGTAGCCGTCCTCCTTAGGGGTCTGCACCTCGTCAACTTCTGCGACCCAGATCGAGATCTCGTCGCCGTCAACAAAGGGCTGGTCCACCAGGTCCGCGAGCTTGCCGCCCTCCCGTCGGGCCAGAACGATCAACGAGCCGCGAACCTTGACCTTGTCGTGGACAATGTCGTTGGTCGGGTGAGGCTGGCCGCCCAGGTAGTGACGGAAGTAGTCGAGCGTTCCCGTGGCGTTGCGCTTGCCGAACACCTGGGTACTCGACGGCTCACCTACCGCGCGCTGGTCGATCGTCGCCGACGCGGTGACGTCGAGGTCGAACGGTGCGAGGACATGCAGAGACCAGTCCGTGCCCGTGTTGAGGTCGAGCGCAGCAGGTGCGGTGCGCCAGTCAGCGGGCAGAGCATCGAGCGAGTCGCCGAGGTAGACGATCAGGTCGTCGTCGTCATAGAGCGTCTTGGGCATGGTTCACTCCTTGAGTGGGTTGGGGTTCCCCGGCTGCCGGGGCATTTCAGTGGTGGCCGGGTGGCCGGGATGTCCGCAATACCCGCCTTTCGGCGGGAGATCAGGTGCCTATACAGGCGTAGCGCGGTAGCGGTACAGGTCAGTGGCGTGCGCGATATGCGGGACCCTCGAACGGTCTATGTCGATGCCGCCCGTGGAGCGAAGCAACGCCCGAGCATCGAAGCCATCAACAACGGGGTGCGACCGATCTAGGGCGTCCTGCATCTCTGCCTGAATGTCGCGAACCTGGTTGGTGTCGCGCCCGCAAGCCATGACGGAAAAGTAATCATCGACGTCGAGCACCGCACGAGACGACGCCTCAGAATCGCGCTTAAAGGTCGGGGCACGGAAGACGAAGTACCGCTGCGGAGGCTGCTCAGGAACGTTCGTATCAAACGCGTCAATGCCTTCTGGGGTGAGCGCCATCAGCGCAGCAAGGTGGTTGTTCACAGCAACTCCTCAAGCAAGTCGCCCAGAGCCTTCTCAAACTTGGGAGTCTCGCGATCCAAAGCGATCACCGGATCAGGCACGTTGCCACCACCACCACGCGGAGACCCATGAACAGCAATGTGCGCGAGCGCTGATGCGTTGGAGCTTCCGTTGGTGAAGTCTGCGTCGTTGGCGCTTTCGCGTTCGGTGTTCAGCGTGGTTGAGCCGCCACTTGGCATGGGGCCGATCTCTGCTTCGATGGAGCCTGTGCCGAAGGCTGAGCGGGTGCTGATGTCGTAGCGGACCGTTTTGGCGACTGGGTAGAAGTGCTTTGATGCGCGGAAGTTCGCGGCGACCTCGTTCTTGATAGCGAGGGCTCCTCGTTCGACAACTGGGTACACGTGTCGGGCCAGCTGCTCGGGTACGGCGTGCATGTCAGCGGAGAGGGCGCGCAGTTCGGAGGTGTCCATGGTGATGCGTGCCATCAGGCGACCTCCTCGTTGGTCAGCAGCCGTTGAGATATGCCGCGGGAGACGGCGTGGAGGCCTGCGATTGTGTACTCGTGGCCGGCGAGTCCGGGCCAGTAGGGCGCTTTGATGACGACTGCTAGGTCGGTGACTTTTACGTCGACGTCGGTGACGGGGATTTTTACGGCGTAGCGCTGCAGTGTGAACTGGTGGGCGCCTGCTTCGGGTCGGGACTCTTGTGGTTCGTAGGTGGTGACTTGGCCGGGGCCGACGTAGACAGTCACTTCGGTGTCTTCGTAGAGGCTGGTGAGTGCGTTCCAGACGCTCTCGATGCGGTACACGGCGATCTCGTCGGGCATGTTGCGTAGAGCACGCCGGCGTCCGGCGCGGATGCCAGATGGGAGGGCCATGGGTTACCTCACTGACGTGTTGGGTAGAGGTCGTCTATCCCGGGCAAGCCGTTGCGCTTGGGGTAGTCGTCGCGCGTTGTTTGGATGGTGCCCAGGCCACGGTGGGCGGGACGCAAATAGGATTCGCAGGTCGCGAGTTCGGTGGCGGTGAGGTAGACGCCGGCTTCCTGGACCTTGCGGGATCCATACCAGTTGTCTTCACGCTCTTGTTCGAAGCCCTCAGGGTTGAGGTACTTGCGGCCGGCGGCGTCCATGACGACGATCCAGAGCTCTTCGGGGAGATTGGGGTCAGCGTCGGAGGCTTTGTCGGGGCTGATCCACTTCTTGTTGCCGGTCTCGCGACGCACGAGGTTGGATGCTGCGCGCAATGCGCCGACCGCCCGCTTAAAGTCAGGCGTGTTGGGGGTGATGGCTTCACCGAGGTGGTCCGAAAGGTTGGGGACGGAGGCGAGTAGCGGGAGAAGTTCAGGCATCGTCAGTCCCTCTCGAACCTTGAGGGCTCTGGGAACATCCCGCGAAGCAGGTCGCCAAGTTCACCATCAAAGGAGGCCTGGTTTCCGGACAGGACGGGCATGTCCTGTGCACGCTTGGCTGCGAGGTCGGACTCGATGCCGACCTTCGCGTTGCCGTGGTTCTCGCCGGCGCCACCATCACCAGCACGCGCATATGCCATGGACATCGCCAACGCGCGGTTGGCGGGGTACTCGTCCAGGAACTCGGCGAGGCGAGCGCGGTCGAAGATGAGGGGAGTGTGAGCCTCATAGGCCAGGGGCTCGACGCCGTCATGGTCGCGCAACCACTCAGCCGTCGTGAGAACCGCACGGCACCAGGTGTTCTTGGGGCGCCACACGGACGGTCCTGTGATGTACTCCCGCGCCGAACCAAGGTGATATGTCGGTATCTCCCCGTCGATGGGTTCCACGATGTAGTGGTCCTCGTTGAACAGGTAGAAGCGCTTAGGGGCACCCTTCGTGTTCGCGAGCGCAGTCAGTGACGCGCGCATGTTCGCGAACTTCTCGCTCTTGGGCTCAAGAGGAAGCGACCGGATTCCTGTTGCCCAGGCTGGCACGAATCCGACGATCCACACCTGGGTGATGTCGGGGCAATTGGCTAGAGAGCGCAGGGAGTAGCGCAGTTCTTCGTGGGTTCGGTTTGTTCCGCCCACGATGTACACGGCAGCAGTCACGGCGGCCTCCTTAATGAAGTTGTGGTGGTGAGCCCAGCCGACCGGGACGGAGGCTAGTCGCGTCCCGGCCGGCTGGTACTAGATCAGACTCCCGCGGACGAGCTCGAGGACTCGTCGACCAGCGGGTCCGGGTCCGTGAAGTTGACCTTCACGGCACGGATGAACTCGTACTGCACCTCGTCGGCGACGATGATCACACGACCGTCAGCGCCGGTCTTGGGGTCGGTGACCGGGGTGGCGCCGGTGAAGGCGTGCACCGTGGAACGGTCCTGCATGGTGTCGTCGCCGTAAGACCACACCTGCGTCACGGCAAGGCCGTCAGACGCGATGGTGGCACCTGCAGCAACACCACGGGGCACTGCGGGAGCAACGGCCGACAGAGCAACCGCCGTCTCGTGTGTGAAGTACGACTCGTCGTCGGCGAACGACGGCCAGTCGATGATGATGAAGCCGGACAGACGCCCGACCACACCATCGCGAAGTGCCTCGGGCAGTCCCGAAGCGTCGACTTCCTGGAGCTTGTCCAGGGTGGCGATGGACTCCGACACTGCCGAGCCCACAAGCCACATACGACCCGACGCGGGCACGGACGAGGAGTCCATGAGGCGCTTGGCACGACGCGCGACCTTGCGCGGATCGGCCGTGGCGTCTACTGCCGCCGGGTTGTACGTCACCTCGTGGACGTAGGTGGCACCAGCGAGCGCGCCGGCGATGGTCTCGTCAAAGTCCTCCACCATTGCGCGTACCTGCGGCGCCTGGACGTCGCGGACGTAGTCGACCTCGTCGAGCGTGGCCTCCTCCGGCGACAGACCCACACGCGAGTACGGGTGCCTGGTGAGCGCCACCTGGATCTTGCCCTGGACGATGTCGTCCACGACGAGGGTGTTGCGGGTGCGGAAGCCTGCGTCACGTGCACGCAGGATCGGCGGGCGCTTGATGTTGATCACATCGCCCTGCGCGCCCGAGTAGTCGGCAATGCCGTACTTGTGGACAAACAGGCCGGCGCCTTTGATCTCCTTGCGGAGAAGTTCGAGGGCGGTGCCTGCGAACTTTTCCGGGTTCTCGAATACGTTCGACATCGTGATACCTCCAAATGGTGTCAGTGGTGGCGCGCTGACCGTCCGATGCCGAACGGGGCGCAGTGTTACCTACGTGTGGCCTTCGCCACGATTTCTGCGGCAGTGAGTTCACTGACCCCGGGGTCGCCGCCACCGCGCAGGTTCGGGCGCGGGCGGTTGGTCGGGGGAGTGCCCTTGGTGCCGTTGTCGCCGTCGCCCTTGTGGCGTTCGGCGTACTTCGCTGCACGTGTAGCAATTTCCTCGGCGGTGGATCCGCCGATGAATTCGAGGTCTTCTTCGTCAAGGCCGTGCGCGATGACGGCCTTAAGTCGGGCAACCTCCAGTTCGTGCGACGTCGCCGACGTGCGGGCGTCGTCACGCTCCTTCTCGGTGCGTTGAAGGTCCGAGAGCTTGGCGTTCTCGACCTCGTCGTGCTTGGTCTTGAAGTCGTCGCGCTCGGCCTTGGTCCTGGAGAGGTCGCCGCGGGTCTTGGTGAGGAGATCCCACGCGCGCTTGGCGTCGAAGTCCTCAGCGGTCCAGGGCGCGTCATTGAGGCCGCCTGCGGCCCCATCGTCGTTGCCTGGGTCGTTGCCTTCCCCGTCCTGCGGGTCCGGCTTATCGCCTCCGTTTGGCTGGTCTCCTGGCTCGTTGTCGAACCGAATGAGTCCACGGTTGTACAGGTGCTGCCACTTCTTGATGTGCATGTGCCCTCCTGGGGCTTTGGTGCTGTGCCGTGACCTGCACGGCCGTCCCGCGACTGCGGGAAGATCAGGTGTTCGGGCCGTAGTTGACACGGCGCCGCGAGGGGGAGTCTTTGAAATCACCGCTGTCGCGCATGCGTTGAAGGACTGTGGCGGCGGTGCGAGGACTTCCCTCTTCCGTCGCTTCCTCCGCTGCGTCGTAGTACGAGTCGACGTAGACCTGTTCCGCCTCAGTGGGCTTCCAGTCGCCGTATATGGGCTCCACGGTGCATGCGCAGCGGTGGTGGTACGGATCAGGTCGCCCGGTCGCCCCCACCCAGCCCTGGGCCGCGTTCGGGTTAGACAGGGCACTTGCCTGGGACAGGTACGAAGGGCCGCGGGAGACGAGCATCGCGCAGAACGCGCACGGGTCGCCGTCAGACTTGCGTCGCCACCCAATAATTCGGGAGTCGGCGGCCGAAGACTCGGTGACGGTGCCTCGGGCGCCGGCGATGATCAGCCGGTGGGCTTCATCCATCATCTTTTGGCGGGCCTGCTCGAACGCAACCGTGTCCACCGTGCCGGATGCGATACGTGACTTCGTGCCCGCGATCGCGGTGGCGTCCATCGATGCGATGCCGCCGGCCAGGTCGATTGGTGGCCTGACGACTGGTCCCGATGTTGTGCCGAGCTCTGCGAACCGGTACTGGGCCAAGTAGGTCTCTGCCGCGTTGGCTTCGAGACCGTAGTTTGCGGAGAGAATCTCGGCAATGTCGCGCTGCCATGCAAGGCGGTTGCGGTCGAGGTTGTTGAGGTCGATCCGAGACCATGCGCGACGTAGGGCCGAGTCGGCGTTGGTCGCGAGCGCTATTTGGCTACGGCGTAGTTGGTCGGTGGCGATCGCGCCACGTTCTGTGAGCGCCATGGGCTACGGGATGGTGGGGTTTAGTGCTGCGGCCATCGCGGTGGCGGTGCGCTCGTCTGCGGAGGGGTGCTCTGCAGCGTAACGGCGCCATGCCTCGGCGGTAGTGCCGTCCACGTTCGGGATGCGGTCCCACAGGAGTTGCGGGGGAACGCCGAGCATGGTTGATGCCTTGCCCAGCGCGTCGACGGCAGAGGATAGATACGTGGCGTCGTCGTCGGACCACTTGCCCTTGACAGAGAAGTCAGCGGCGTCGTCGTCGCGGCCCTCCGCCCATGATGCGAGGCGGAGTGTGCGCACGTGCGAGGCCCCGAAGGCCTTCTTGCGATCGCCTACCTTGGCGCGCAGCGAGTGGCGGGCCTCCTGCAGGCCCTCGGCGGAGACGTTGATCATCTTGCCGAACGCAGTAAGGGGCGTCTGGGAGGCAGCGGCGACGGCTTCAAGGTCGGAGTCGTGCGCCTTGATGAAGGGCTCTAGGCTCGTCTCGTCGAGCGTGCCGAACTTAGTGTCTTCCGACCCTACGAGGATGTCGTCCTGGCGCAGGCGCATCTTCTCTTCTTCGCCCTCCTCCTTGGAGTCGGGCTCGTTGACGCCGGTGGCGGTGCGAATCTTCCATGAGTTGAAGTGCTGGGTGAGCATGCGGTCATAGTCGGTCTTGTTGATCCGCGCAAACAGCGAGATCAGCGGTTCCACCTCACCGGGAGCGCGGCCCTCGAGGTCCATCTCGTTCGCGTAGCGCACCACGGGCGGAACGCCCATGCCGTGCACGCTGTAATTGATGAACTCGACCTTGCCGCCGAGGTAGTCCTTCTCGCCCAGGTAGTAAATGGCATCCTCGTCGATGACGCGAATGTGGCGCGGCTTGTCGCGACCCTGAGCGATTACTCGCATTGCCGACTGGGGGTATTCGTCCTCGACAGGGTCCCCGTACATGGCGATGAACTCGCGGGGCGAGTGCGCGGTGATCGATGCCCCGATGTCGCCAGGGACAACCATCGTGTAGGCAAGCCCGTAGCCGAGCGCGGCGCGGTGCAGAGCGCCCTGCTTGGTCTCCATGTCGTTGCGGTCCCACGGCGCCCACATTGGACGCAGGTCGTCGTCCTGCTTTGCCGCGGCGTAGATGTTCTCCAGCGACATTGCCTGAGCACACGCCTGGACAACCAGCCGCGCCCACGGAGTGCGCGAGATCTGCTTGAGGTAGCTGATCTCCTTGTCGCGTGAGCGCTTGGTGACGATGTCCTCTGGGGTCCACCGCAACCATCCGTCGATGCGATCAAGGGACTTGCGTTCCTTGTCGAATGCCGGAAGAAGTTGCTCTTGGGCCAGCGCGATCACGGAGCTCTGTGACATCACCATGTTCGGCCTCCCTTCTTCTGGCGGGTGTTGAGGTAGAGGCGGCGCACCATGCGGGCACCGACCATGCAAATAGCGAGGTCAATCTTCTTGCGTGACTCGCGGTGTTCCTTGGCGATTGACATACCGACCTTGGTTGGTGTGCGGCGGGCGTGCAGGATGTGCTGGCGGAGTCGGGCATCGGCATCGTGGGTGAACGTGGCTGCTTCGATGTCGGCCTCTGCTTGGGCGACAGCAGCGACAAACTCCCGCTGGTTCTTTTGGATGGCCATGTCCCACATGACGGCGTGTCCGTCGTCGCGGCCGGTCCTGGCCCAGAGACCCAACTTCGTCTTGTACTTGCGGTGCCATTCGTCAAACAGGCCATCCCAGTACCGGGTGCCGGTCTCCTGCTCGAGGACGTGTGACGGGTCCCCCCAGAAAGCGACAACCCTGTACTTGTCGAAGGCCGCGTTGACTGCCGCGTCGACCTTCTCGCGAGAGACCTGCCAGCGTCGGCGTTCCTCGTCATTCAGGCGGGCGGGGCGCTGCCACATTCCCACCGTGAAGACGTGGCCGTCAGTCAGGCGGCATGCCACGAGTCCCGTCGCGTCGTCGGAGAGGGAACAGTCGAGAAATAGCACGACCGATTCGCCCGGCTCGACCTTGATGTCGGGGCGCGCGAGAGGATCCCAAGCCTGCGGTGTGGTCCACGCGTCCTCGGCACCGGTGATCTGGTTGTACCACTTGCGCCGCGACTCAGATGGAGGGTTCAGGGGGTTCGCGATCGACGCGATGATGCGCTTGGCGGTGAGCCAGACCGCGTCCCCGCGAATCGCCTTGAGCACCTCTGGCGCCGCCTCCACAGTGAGGGGAGCCTCCGGTGGAGCCTCGAGCGAGTCGTACATCAGCCCGAAGTCCATGAACTTAGGCCGATCCTCGTCTTCCTCCGCATCGGCGTTGCCCTGCGTGGCCTGCCACGCTTCACGCATGCGCTCAGCGACAGAATCTTCACCCGGACGGAAAGCGTTGAAGATGTCCAGGATCCGCGCGGGAGACTTCTCGTCGCGCTTGGCGGCGTTGCCCTCGATGACGCCGGCCATGTCGTGGCCACCGTTGGAGCTGTTCCAATTCTGAGTTTCGTTTCTCACGATCAGCGTGGGCCGGCCACCCTCGAGAGAGAGTGGCGAAGCCGTGACCGCCTGGGCTTGACGCGTGTCGCCCATCGCCCACACAGAGAGTTTGCCGACTGAAAAGCCGTACTCCCTGCGGGCCTCGGGGGAGACGAGGCTGGGCAGGAGCTTCATGGTGTTGCGGGTCTGCGAGAGTGAGACTGCGACGACTTCGACCCAAGCGTTAGGTTCCTCGCGGCCGACTGGGTGGTCGCCGTCGAAGTGGCTGAACTGCACCGGCCCGCACATCGACACTGGAATCAGCGACGCGGCGATGGGGTCCTTTCCCCACCCTTTGAGGCGCTGCAATGCGGCGGAGTGGTAGGTGAAGTCTCCGGTGGCGTCAACGGCGTAGAACCACAGCAGGAAGCGGGCTTGCTCGGCCGTGTACTGCCAAGGACCGTTGTTGCCACGGAGCCACTGACCCGTCCAGGCGAGCACGTCCCAGCCGATGGTGTGCTCGGGTAGCGCCCAGCCGTCGCTTTCCGACCAGTCCCACGTCGGGCCGATGCGGACGGGCTCCCAACGCAGATCCTCCGGCGGACGGGCACGCTCAATGAGTTGCTCGTAGTAGGAGATGATCTCGCGCTGCTCACCCTCGCGGTTGACGATCAGGGAGACCCCGTTACGCGGTTGCGCCATTGGCGTCGGCTGGCACTAGCCAGCGCACCTTCCCGTTCTCACGCTGCGAGTTGGCCTTGCCGCGCTGGGCTCCGGCGTCGACGTCTGCAAGCCTGAGTCGCGCCAGCATTGCGGCGTGGTGCGACTCGTGCTGGCGGATCTCGGGGATCAGAGGGTTCACGACGAGTTGCCCCGTCGAGCCGTGCAGCATGACGTCCATCCCGCTGAGTTCACTGCGCATCTCAGTGATGCGATCGCGCGAACGGCACGCATATTCCAGGGTCAGCAGCTCGTCGGGGCGCAGGCTGTACGCCTCGGTCACGCGGCGCCACAGTGAACGTCCCCCAGGCTTGAGTCCGTCGGGGGGAGTGGGCTTCGCGGGGCCGCTCGGAGCGGCGTCTTTCGATGTCGTCATGAGTAACCCTCCTGGGGCGCATTCGCGCCCACCTGGAGCGCTACAGGGTTGCCACGACGGTGTTTAGATCTGCGAGAGTGCGAGTGGATCCAGGCCACGGGATGCCGGTGATGGTCATGTACCGTCCCGTCGAATAGAACTCGATGCCGTCACCGCCGCGCTGTCCGCGTCCGGGTCCTGGCTCGAGCAAGCCAAAGATGTGGAGTCCGTCGCCCGAGGGGCTGACCTCCGTGAATGTCGGGGGGCAACGATCGAGGATCGTTTGCGCCCATGGCAGCAGCTCGCCGTCGACGAGGCAGTGGTCGAGGTCAATGCAACCGATGCCGTCGCCGAGGACGAAGCCGGTGCCCACTCCGATATGAGTGGCTGACTCGACCGCGGCGAAAGAAGACCACGTCTTCGCGTTCGTCGACGAAGCCAATGCTCCCGATGGTGTCAACGGGGCCTTGGTGACCTTGCCAGAGAAGCGGGGGACCGGCTTCCAGCGCACCCAACGGTTGCGACTCGTCATCGCTTCCGGCGGACGCTTCGCGCGGTGCGCCGCCACCCGGCAACGACCCGAGCAGAACTTCGGAATCCGGCCAGTGCCAGCAAGCTTGAGCGGGCGCGCACAACCCTCGCGGATGCAGGTGCCGTAATCGCTCATAGCACCCATTCTAGCAGGTACTTGTAACGAAAGGGAAGAGTTACCAGCGGGTTTATTGTGGGCCATATTCGGCGCAAGGCGTAGGAGGCTCGCAAAAATGTGCAGGTAGGTGAAGGTCGGCGCAAGGCTCAAAATGCCTGCTAGGTACCGCGAATCGCCGTTTTGGGGGTGGGAAAAATGGAAAAAAAGTGGCTCGCAGTTTTTGAACTGCT
>Ga0314855_100150_pt1 | contig 15956 bp, 15 predicted proteins | sample 2018CB1WmetaG_FD_203636 | JGI IMG/M metagenome (GOLD analysis project Ga0314855, IMG submission 203636) | Cryopeg brine viral communities from Beaufort Sea near Barrow, Alaska, United States - 2018 CB1W | ecosystem: Environmental > Aquatic > Marine > Coastal | place: USA: Alaska | collected... | reverse complement strand
GAGCACGATTATGTACTGGACCCTAAGTACTCGACCCCCTACCCTCGAAGAAATCATCTTCCAAGGAAACGCTCGCATCCGGGCGGCTGTTGAAGCGGTGTGCGCTCGATACGACGCACCTCAGATCGACGTGCCAGTAGATGACAAAGAGTCCACGCTTCGCCAAGCCGAAGGCCGCATACACCGTAAAACACAGAGCCGCCCTGTCGTGCACCATCATACGGCGCCCGGCTACTACGTCGTGGTCAGCGAGGCACAGAGGGCTGCCTACCAACGCGGGGCTTTTGCACAGATGGCCGCACAGCAGGACATGAACGCTTATGGGCTGAGAGGTAGCCAAGGGATAGCACACGACATGCAGGGTGGTACCTTTGGCTCGGTAGGACAAGCGGTAGGCACTCTTCGCTTCCCCTTCTTCGGTTAAGGAGCACGACAATGCCACGAGGTATCCCCAAAATAGGGCACCGCATTAATCGCGTCTACAGGCCCGATCTTCTGGAGCATTTCATCCTTGTACACCCGAAGCGCCAGCTTGGGATCATCAAGTTTAACGCTGATAAGACTAAGGTGTCTGCCTGCCCTTACAGTTTCGACAATGACGGCGATATGCACCTCGGTAAATCGTCTTGGATCACCGTCTCCGACGCGGCCAAGGGGAAGTGTATCGTTCGCAAGGATCGGTACCACTACCTTCACGACTTCATCAAACCACCGGCCAATCCTTATGCTTAAAGCTACTCGGAAACTAGTGCGTGGCGTGGGCCTGACCGACGCAGACTACGCCGTGACAAGACGTGTAAAGGAAGGCGGCAAACGTAAGATTGTCTGGATATGCCCTTACTACCGTACATGGTCGAGCATGCTCCAGAGGTGCTACTCAGGGAAATTTGCCGCTCGCTGCCCTACCTATGCAGATTGTGAGGTATGCGACGAATGGTTGACGTTCTCTACCTTCAAGTCTTGGATGGAGGCTCAAGACTGGGAGGGGATGCAGTTAGATAAAGACCTTTTGCTGCCAGGCAACCGTGTGTACTCTCCAGGTACTTGTGTCTTTGTCAGTGGCCCGATGAACCTGTTTCTGACAGACCACGGATCTGCCAGAGGGGAGTGGCCTATAGGTGTCGCCGTGGCTCTCCGACCCGACAGGTTCGTAGCTCACTGTAACAACCCGTTCACCCGTAAGCTAGAGCATCTCGGGGTGTACTCTACACCCGAAGAAGCCCATGAAGCCTGGCGCAAAAGAAAGCACGAGCTGGCGTGCCAGTACGCCGATATGCAGACGGATACAAGAATCGCCCAGGCCCTGCGAAGCAGGTTCGATATAACTACCCCTAGCCACGACGAACTAAAAGAGGCATAACATGTTGGATACTCAAACACTCTGTGCCCGGGTGACAGCCCCCGGCCGAGCCGAGAAGCGCACGATAAGCGTTACAACTGCCTCGCTGCAGATGGCGCACGAACTACGGCAGGCCGGACTGGCGTTAAAAACTCCGACCCGCTGCCTGACCGACGCCATGCTCGCCGCGCTTGATGTGTGCGACGTGGACAACCCCCAGCGCATGAAGACGCTGACCCACTGGATCGAGACTGCCGACGAGCAGTTCGCCACGCGGGCCACCTTCTCGCTCGATGGGCCGACCTGGTCCCGCCTTGAAGCCCTGGCTAAAGCCAAGGGTGTGACGGTGACACAGGTGGCTCGGGCGTTGTCTCATGTTGCGGTCAAGCAGGTGCGAGATGAGCTACTACATAGATGATCAGCAAGCCCGCCGGTTCCTGCAAGCGCTGGACCCTGACGAGCAGGTCTTCGTGTTCCAGACTTTCGATGACAATGCGAATCGGAAGGACCGGCTCCTTAGCCGGGTAATGACGGGCACGTTGGACCAGAGTCTGCCGCAGCTGAATACGCTGCAGGCCCAAGGCGCGGGTGTGTTTGTCCAGATTCAAGGTGGGCACGGGCGTGGCCAGGAGCATATTACACACGGTCGTGCTGTGATCGTGGATGCCGATGATCCAGAGGACAACCGGGACGTCATCGCACAGATCAAGCAAGAGATGCCGTACCCGTCCGCGCTGGTGCAGTCCAGTGATGGCAAGTTCCACACGTACTGGTTCGTCAAGGGCGCCACACCAGACGCCACGCGCGCACTGACAGAGGAAGCCGCGGACATCGCAGGTACAGACCCTTCGGTCAAGACACCCGAGCGCGTCATGCGGCTGCCTGGCTCGCTGCACTTGAAGGACCCCACCCATCCAACGCGGGTGCATATCCTGCAGGTACGGCCAGAGCGGCGCTACGAGTACGGCCAGATCGCCAGCGTGTTCGCAGGATGCAGTCGTCGAGGTGCAAGGTCCAAGACCGGTACGGGCACTGTCAGGCAACGCTTCGACCCCATGTTCGGCCTGCCCGTCAGCGACGGGGACGACATGGACGTGCTGCCGTCCGGCGACCGTACCCAGAAGTTGGTCAGCCACATCGGCAAGTTGGTCGCCGAAGGATACGGTACAGAGTACATCGAGAGCGAGGTGCGCACTATGGCCGCCGAGCGTCTGCCCGCAGGCGACAAACCCATCAGTGAGGCGTCGTGGCAGAACGAGATTCTGCCGGCGATCCACAGGTTTCGCCAGAAGCAGGAACGTGACACCGCACAAGTAGCCGGCGCGCCAACACCACAGGCACCGATCGCCAACGTGCCGGGTCTGCCGCAGGCGCCTACAGCACCACCGGCTCCGGGCATCGTCGCGGCTGGACTGAACGACACACAGCCGGTGCTCGGGGAGCGGCCGTCCGAGCAGCCGGACACCGGCCTCCCCATGGAGGTGTGGGAGGGTCGGTTCGTGTGGGTCGAGGAGGGCCAGTACGTGGTGGACACCACGCGCCCTCTAGCGTCGGGCAAGTACAGCGCCGCGGACTTTGAGAAGTCGCACAAGAACCACCGCGCCGGTGAGGGGTACATGTACAATAAGTGGCTCGGCAACCGCAACCGCCGGACACTGAGAGATTTTACGTTCGCCCCGGGCAGCGAGCAGGTCGTGCCCAAGGACGGAGCGTTATACTATAACACTTACGAAGCACCCAAACCGCTCATCGAGGCCTTCGATCCTGATGAAATGCGGGTGTTTGAGGACCACATGGCCTACCTGTTCGCGGACGCGGACGCATGGTACCGGATGACCAACTGGATCATCTTCACCGTGCAGTCCCCCCAGAAGCGAATACCGTGGGCACCGCTGCTGGTCTCAGGAGAGGCACGTGGCAAGACATGGCTGTACGAGTGCATCAAGACGATGTTCGAGGGCAAGTTCACGGCCTCTGTCAGTACCGAAGAACTGGAAGGCCAGTTCAACAGTTACATGGCAGACACGCTGCTGATCTGCTTCGAGGAGGTCCATACGCGCGCCAAGCACGAGACGTTGGACAAGCTCAAGCCGATCATCACGAACACCTCCATGGAGGTGAACGAGAAGCACGGGCGCAAGGGACAGCGGGAGATCTACGCCAACGTCCTGATGACGTCGAACCACGATGACGCGCTGGCGTTGCAGAAGGGCAAGGACAGTCGCCGGTACTGGGTGTACCAGATCGACCAGCCGGCCATGACCGACGACGCCGGTGCGCAGCTGTACGGCTGGCTCGAAGGTAAAGGCCCCAAGCACCTGCGCCACTGGTGCATGTGTGTCGACCAGAGCGACTGGGCGTTTAACGCATGGCCCGAGTACACCGACGCCAAGGACGTGATGGTCAAGGCGAACATGAGCCTTGTGACCCGCGCACTGACTGAGGCAATGGAGGATCGGGTCGGCGTGTTTCAGGTGGACGTGGGGGATGAGCGGCAGGTGGAGGACACACTGGCTTCGTGGATGGACCAGGACCGGCTGGACAAACGCCAGAAGACGGAGCTGCAGCACCTGATGCGGCAGGAGATTCGGTTCGTGCGTCGGGCCAAGCAAGGTAAGAAGTTCGTACGGCTGGTCAGCTGGCGGAACCTTCCCATGTGGGAGTCGGCGCCGGACAACCTATTGCTGAAAGAGTACGACAGGGCCAAGGTGGCCACATTGGGGCAAGACCCCGGCAACGGCCTGATGGTCGTCAGAGGAGGTGGACCGTGAACTTTTTATGCAAAGTAGTGGCGCTCATCCTGATCGGATGGGTGCTGATTCAAGTGGCGCCGTTGGTGCTGCTGATTGCAACCGTTATGTAGGAGGTCGATATGTTCAGAAAAATACACGAGAAGTTGAATAAACTTTTCATCGAACTGGAGCGCCTTGGCAGCAACATCGCGTTGATGCGGCGACTCGGCGCAGAGACCAGCTTTGAGATGCAGAAACGACTCGAAAGCATCGAGACGTGGATGGAGCTTGCGGTCGACACCCGTGCCGACGAGGTCGCTGAGCGGTTCGACGAGCTACTGCGGGAGCATTCTAAAAAGAACAAGGTCACCAACCAAGTTCTGAAAGACTTGGTTCGACAGGCCGTGAAAGGACAATAATATGATTCCGTCGGAGCTGAACGAAGCGTTGGACATAGAGACAGCGCCAGAGCACGGTTATCCTGGGGAGTACGCCCTGCAACCTTGGCGCGTACTGGAGGGCACGGCACACATCACGGTCGTGGCCATGGGCCGGGCCAACGGCGCTGCGAAGCTGAAGACTCAGGACTTTGGGTCCATCCTGAAAGAGCGGGAAGGCAAGCCGACCTGCGGGTGGAACCTGACGTTCGACATCGCGTTCCTGATTGCGGACGGCCACTACGATGCGGTGAACAAGATCCCGTGGTACGACGCCATGCTGCTGTGGAAGTGGTACGAGAACGGCGTCATGAAGGAGCGTATGCCCAAGTGGTCACTGGTCGACGGCGCCAAGCGCTGGTTGAAAGACTGGCCCTTGCTGGGGCACTTCCTCGAACTCAAGGCCACAGAGCGCGGTGCAGGGGTCGACACGGCCTACTGGGAGATGCGCGGCAAGATGGACGCTGTGGTCACGGCCATGATCGCCCAACGCATCTGGGCCAAGCTGTCGCCCAAGAAGCGCCAGTCCGCGACCATCGAGATGCAGTGCCTGGTACCTCTTGCTCGGTCGTGGGTGATGGGCGTACCCATGGCTCCAGACCGTATTCAGGATGCAGCGCCTCTTATTACTGAGGAAATGCAGGCTCTTGAGGCGAAGCTCGGTGTGACCGATAAAACGCTAGGAAGCCCAAAGCAGCTTGGAGTACTTCTGTTCGAACTGTGGGGCTTGGAGCCAGTACCTGGTCACGTCACCGATGGTACCAAGAACAAGCCGGCACACGAGCAGGTGCCCAGTACGGATAAGAAACACCTGACGTACTTAGCCGAGAATGACGATCGAGTCCTGAACATTTTGCGCTGGCGGCACCTGAACACCCAGAAGTCCAAGTTTATTGAGGCGCCACAGAAGGCGTTCGAGTACTTGGGTAGTAACGTAGTCCACCCATCACCGAAGTTGTTCAGCACGTATACGGGTCGGATGACGTACAGCAGCAAGATTAAGAGTAAGTTCCCAGCGGGGGTGGCTCTGCACCAGTGGCAGCGGGACAAGGTCATACGCTCGCTGATCAAGGCGCCCGAAGGGTATGCTCTGGTGGAGTTCGACGCCAGTGGCCAAGAGGACCGGTTGATGGCGGAGGTCAGCCAAGACACCATGCTTCTTAAAATCTTCAAGGACGACATGGACATTCACTGCTACACAGCGGCGAGCATCACCGGCCGCGGCTACGACGAGCTAATGGAGATGAAGGCCCGGCACGATGAGTGGCTGATGGGTGACGGAACAGGCTCAAAACCCGGCATGCGTATGGCCGGCAAGGTGACCAACCACTCCAACAAATACCGGATCGGCGCCAACAAGATGCGTATTACGGCCAAGGTACCTTACGGTATGACAATCGATGTGGCCGAGGCCCGTAAGTGGCAGTCCGGGTTCCACCGGTCGTTTCCTGGGATCAAGCGGTACTGGGGCAACGCCATACAGAAAGCCAAGACCCTCGGCTACGCAGAGACACTGGCCGGACGTACGTTCTTGACGCCAGAGTCGTTCTTCAAAAAAGAAGATCAGTGGTCCACCGAGTCGTCCAGTATCAACTTTCCGATACAGGGCGCCGGTGCGGACATGAAGGAGCTTGCCATTGCCACGGCGCACGCAAAGCACCCGGAGTTCCTGTTCGCGTTCGACCTGCACGATGGCTTGTTCTATTACGTAAAGAGAGGCACACCGATGCAAGCGTTGCGTGACGTACAGCACACGCTGGACAACCTTGATTACATGGCGGCATGGGGTTACCAGCCGTCCATACCCCTTACATGGGACGGAGAGTTTGGCCCTGACTGGGGTCACATGACCGGCCTGAAGAAAGCAACCCAGGAGTACCTATGACAATTGCATGGTCTTACAGCCGACTGAACAAATTCCGCCAGTGCCCGCTCAAATCGTTCTGGATGGACTACGCACCGAAGGCCGTGAAGGTCGTCGAGCCGCCGAACCCGATCTTCGAGAAGGGTACGCGCATGCACAAAGCGATGGAGCAGGCCATCAAGAACGGCACGCCGTTGCCCGAAGCGTTGGACGTAGGCCGTGGCGAGACGATCGACATGCGCCACATGCAGCCGTGGGTTGACCAACTTCGTCGGTTCCCGCACCTGCTCGTCGAGAAGCAGTTGGCGTTTACCGAAGACTTGAAGGAGACCTCCTGGTTCGCCAAGGACGTGTGGGTCCGTGTTATCTGGGACGTTGCCGCCCTTGTCGAAGACATGACGCTCGGTGTGATGGGTGATCACAAGTCAGGCAAGCCACGTCCTGACTCCGACCAGTTGGATCTGTTCGCCGCCAGCATGCTGAGAAAGTTCCCGAAACTTGAGGTAGTAGATACCCAGTTGTACTTCATGGAGCACCGCAAGCACACCAACCACCGCGTGCACCGCAGTGCCGAGCCTCACATCTGGCAGCGGTTCGGAGAGGAGGTCGAGAAGATCGTCATTGCCAAGGACACCGGCAACTGGGAGCCGTGCCCTGGCTTCCACTGTAAGTGGTGCCCGGTACCGAAGTCCAAATGCAGTCACTCACAAGTGGAGGGTTGAGACATGGAGTACTTGGGAATGTGTATTTTCTTTTCTACGGTGTGGGCGTGCGAGGCGTTCTTGTACAGCAAGGGGCATAGCACATTTCTTTTTAAGCATAAAACCCCAGAGGAGAAGGCAATTCAGCGGAAACAGACCGGCGAGGTGTCCAATGAGCCTACCTGACGCATTCAAAGATATCGCGGCTAATGAGAAGCCCCGCAAAGCCCGCAAGTGCGAGCCGGAGTCGTGGGTCAAGGAGCAGGTCAAGAAGGCTGTCAAGACCCTCTGCCCTGACGCTTGGGGCTTCATGCCAGTGCAGGGGCCGGAGGGAGAGCACGGCATCCCGGACCACCTGTACGGCATACCGGTACGCATCACCCAAGGCATGGTAGGCCAGAGCGCCTGCCTGCTGGTGGGCATCGAGGATAAGGCGGACGACGGCACCGTCTCGGCACTGCAGAAAAACTGCCACACGCGTATGCGCGGAGCCGGCGCGCTCGTATGGATCGTACGTGGGCGCGACGGGGTGGCGGACCTAAAGGCCAAACTACAGGCACTGACTCATGTTGGAAGTTAACGCGCCGGTCGTCCCGGAGCGCAAGGCCATGTTCGTGCCCCTGGAGGCACTGGGCAGAGCCAAGTCGTTCAACGGGACCAGCATAAACGTAAGGGACTTTAAGCAGCACAAGCTGTCGTGTGTTGGGGATAAGGACTATGTGATCCTGCCTTGGGACCTGGACTCGTTGCGCAAGCTGGCGCTGCACGATATCTTCGTCCCGGGTCCGATTCGCTACGAGTATCACTGGCCGTCCAAGTACCCGCGGCCACTGGACCATCAGGTGGTAACAGCTGATTTCCTTACACAAAATCCAAGGGCGTTCTTATTCAATTCGATCGGAACCTCAAAAACGCTCTCAGCACTGTGGGCCGCCGACTACCTGATGCGCAAGGGCGAGATCAAGAAAGTCCTGATCGTCAGCCCCTTGTCCACACTGGACAGGGTCTGGGATCTGGAGATCTTCTGTAACCTGTTCGGCCGTACCAAGACCATCGTTCACGGCTCACGTGAGAAGCGCCTGAAGGAGTTAGCGAAAGACGTAGACTATTACATCATCAATCACGATGGTTTAAAGACATTGGAGTCGGAGCTTGTAGCGGCTGAATTCGATCTGGTGATCGTGGACGAAGGCGCCGTGTTCCGTAACCAAAAGACGGCACTGTGGCGCGCTTGCTACAACGTCTGCGGTCTTCAGACCAACCGGTGGTTGTGGTGGATGACGGGCTCCCCGATGCCCAACGCACCCACCGACGTGTGGGCTCAAGCGAAGATTGTACGACCAGACACCGTGCCACGGTACTTCACGCGGTTCCGCAGCCAGGTCATGGTCCAACTGAGCCAGTATAAGTGGGTGCCGATCAAGGGCTACGAGCAGACCGTGTACGACACGCTGCGCCCGGTCATCCGTTACACGAGGGACGTGTGCGACTTGCCAGCGGACTACGTCAGGGATCTTCCGTGCGAGATGAGTCCTGCCCAAGCCAAGGCCTACGAGCACATGGCCAACAGCTTGGTGGTGGAGATTGATAGCGAAGTTATCACCGCTGTGAACGAGGGTGTGAAGCTGGGCAAACTGCTGCAGATCGCCTGCGGTGCCATTTACACGCGGGACAAGGAGGTTATGCACCTCAACCCGGAGCCCAAGTTCGAGCAGCTGGACGAGACGTTCGAGTTCTCCGAGCGCAAGCTGATCGTGTTCGCACCGTTCAAGTATTGTCTGCCGATGATCGCCGAGCGGTACCGCGCCCAAGGTGTTAAGGTGGCGACTGTCTCAGGCGACACACCGGTGAAAGCCCGTGCCGGCATCTTCGCAGACTTTCAGGAGGGCGACCTGGAGATGATCGTCGCGCACCCCAAGTGCATGGCTCACGGCCTGACACTGACACGGTCCAACGTGATCGTCTGGTGGGCACCGGTGGACGATTACGACATCTACGAGCAGGCCTGTGGACGGATCAAACGCCCTGGCCAGACCAAGGAGCAGTTCGTGGTGCACCTGTCCTCGTCCAAGGTGGAAACCGAGGTCTACCGCCGGTTGAGGACGAAAGAGAAGATTCAAGGCCTCGTTCTCGAACTATTTAAGAAAACCGCTTGACGACTTAATGTGAAGTGTTTAAAGTGAAGTCGTGTTGAAGCACAACCAATAAACGAAGGAGCACAGTAATGCAACCAACCACGAAGACAGTCGAGTTCTTCAAAGAGAACGGCTGGACGGACAACCAGCTTGTCGGCGCAGGTTACACCGACGAGTCCGGAGCCCCTACGACCTCCATTATTGAGGCACTGCGTGCCAGCGGGTGGTCGGACGAGCTGATGGGGCGTAACGGCTGGGTCGTTGAGTCCCAAGTCGCTGCCAAGCCTGACGCCAAAGTTCAGCGGTACCTTGACCTGCGCACCGAGAAGGAGGATCTGGCCAAGACACTGAAGGAGCGCGAGAAGCCCATCAAGGAGGAGATGACCACGATCGAGCAGGAGCTTGGTGGTGTGTTGAACCAGATGGGTCAGACCTCCATGAAGTCGGACTTCGGTACGTTCTTTTTCGTCGACAAGCAGTACGTCACGATGGCAGCGCACGAAGAGTTCCTGAAGTGGTTCTGCCAGGACATCGTCAACACGTTGGCCAAGGGTGGATTTGTCACTCAAGGCAAGAAGTCAGATGACGCCGTGGCTCAGGCGCTTGAGGCCGGAGCGTTCGCGTTCCTGACCAAAGCCGTCGCCAAGGACACCGTCACTCAGTACATCAAGGACAAGGGCACACCGCCTCCGGGCATCAAGTACGAAACGGCCCAAGAAGTCCAGGTTCGCCGTTCATCCAAGTAAGCAGGAGATTTAAATGAGCACCATTCAGTACGACGCTAACGGCAACGCCGTTCATCCAGGCATGAACGCCCCACAGGCCCAAGCACACAATGCCCCGGCCATGCTGGACCCAAGCAACCTGCCCGAGCACTTGCGTGGCGGATCCGGGCAAAAGGCCAACGCATTGGACGCCGGTGCGGGCATTGGCGGGCCACGCCTGTCGATCAAGGGCAAGCAGTTCCGGTTCATCGAGAACGATCAGGAGCGCATCCACCCGTTTGGTCAGGCACTGCACGTGGTCATGGTGATCGCGGATCCTCACGAAGGGGTGGCCAAGAACTTCTACGAAGGCTCGTACGTCGAGGGCGAGAACAAGAGCCCTGTGTGCTACAGCTCTGACGGTGTGACTCCTGACTCCGGCGCCGAGAAGCCTCAGTGCGCGACCTGCGCTGGATGCTCGCACAACAAGTTTGGCACATCTGTCCAGCAGGACGGTTCGATGGGCAAAGGCAAGGCGTGCCGTGACTTCAAGCGGGTGTATGTGATCCCGTACGACCAGCCTGCAAGCGAAGTGTACGAGCTGCACATACCGCCGACCAGCTTCAAGCCTATGCAGTCCTATGGGCGTGAACTGTCGCGTGCGGGTGTACCTTTACACGGCGCCGTGACCACCCTGAACTTCACCAGCGACACCAGTCCTGTGCTGACGTTCCAGTTTGGTGGATACATCGACGCAACCTCGTTCGCCAAAATCGACACACGCGTCAACAGCGGTGAGTTGGACTCTATCCTGCCCAGCAAGAACAAGTCGCCTGCGCAGGTCGTTGGACAAGAGCCGCCAGCTGGACAAGAGCCGCCAGCTGGACTTGGGATCGCGCATCAACCGGACCCGGCGCCTGCAGACAGTGCGCCTGCGCCTCAGCCCGAGCCTGCCCCGGCTCCCGCACCTCCGATGGAGGCCGCCGATGCCCCAGCTCCGACAAGCCCCTACCCTTGCCCGCTTGGAGCGCCGGCTGGCTTCAAGATGACGGAAAAGGGCGGTGGCGTGCGCTACGAAGCGTTTGTTGGTAACAACTGGAACGACAAAATGCTCAATGAGCACGGCTACATGGTTCAAGCGTAAGGAGCACAGCATGAAATACGACATCCGAAGTACCCAAGGGGACGTCCTGGGCCACATTGAACTGGCAGATGGACTGGAGGTCGTGGCACAGTCCACGGTTCCCGCTGCGCCTCCTGCACCCCCCGCGCCTCCTCAAATGGAGGAGGTCAAGACCATGACCGAAGCGGCTGGCGCCTTCACGTACGATCAGTACCGTGAGATGGGCTGGACTGACAACGCCCTGCTGGCCAGCGGCCTGATGAAGATCGAGATGCGCAGTGCGGACGAGCAGAGCGCCCTGCACCCCTCGGCGGCGAACCAAGTGCTGGGTGAGCAGTGGCAGCCCGAGCCTCCCAAGGCCCCAGTGGTGCCCGCCGCTCCGAGTGTGCCACAAGCACCTGGCGCTCCTGCAGCCCCCGCGGCTCCGAGTGTGCCACAAGCACCTGGCGCTCCTGCAGCCCCCGCGGCTCCGAGTGTGCCTGGTGCGCCGACACCTCCTACAGCACCGGCCGCACCCAGTGCGCCCACCCCGCCGCCTGCAGGGCATGACGAAGGTGCAGCGGCTGGACTGCCGGATGGTCTGCGAGAGGTAGAGACCGTAGCTCACGTAGCGGGACGGGAGTTCATCATTAAAAGTCGATCGTTCGAGAAGGTCGTGGACCGTGACCACGTACCGTTCGATGGCCGTATCCACGGCCTTACGAAGGAGAACCTACCGGCCACCAAACAGGACGGAACGTTCAAGAAGAAACGGGGTGTCGCCAACGAGGAGTACGAGCGTATCTTGGTGGAGCTAGCCGCCGATGCTCCAGCGCAACCTCAGTCTGCGCCGACGCCTCCGCCAGCACCTAGCGCTCCCAGTGTCCCTAACGTGCCCAATGCACCCGAAGCGCCACAGACAGCGCCGCCCCAGCCTGATAATATGGATGCATTGAAGGATGCACTGTCAGACTGGGGAGAAGAAATCTGATGGCAACAACCGCACTGCGGTCACTGTTCAACCACATCGAGGAGCTGCGCCGCAAGGCGCGGCTTTCCCAAGTGGATGTGGCCACGCTCATCGGCGTCACACGACGCTCCTACATAGACTGGAGCCAGGGCGGCAATATGCACGACCACCGGGGCGGTAGTCTTCGGTACGCGATGTTCATCATTGAGCAGGGCCTGCGTACTGGGAGGCTTCCAATTCACGGTCACGACCGCAGGCCAGGCACGGCAGAGCGCCGCCGAGAGGTCATCCGTGACCTCAAAGCGTGCTACCCAGTCAATCCGTACTCATTGTCCGAATAGTGGGGCCTGCTGAGGGGCCTCCTCCTCGGGTAGACCTATGTCCGCACGTATCGACTGCATAATCGCATGACCACCCGCACGTTGCAGTGCTCGGAAACCTTGACTGTCCAACACCTCGTAAAAATCCTGGTTCTTAATGTACTTCTTCGGGTTCAAGATAAAGTCCGCCTCTTTGCTGATACTCGCACCACCCCCCAACTGTTTGACTGCCGTAAGCACCCGGCCAGGGGTTGTGAACACCCCTACGTAAGCCCGTGCCACAGAGTTTATCGCCGCCATCATGGCGTCCTTGTCGGCGTGTGCGAGGCCCGCTGTCTCCAAGATCTGGCGGCCAATGTCTGAGTACGTCTTCAGGTTCTCTACAAGATCCGTGCCTGAGTTTCCTGTCCCGGGAGACGTGTACCACTCCCGCAACAGCTCTTGATGGTCGTCCAAATACTTACGCAGGCGCGAAGGGTCCACGTAGCCGTTAGCGCCTTCAGTCTGGCGCATCATGTCATTAGCAATGAGCTTGCGGTAGTCAGTTATCAACCCTTCCGGATCGCCCTGCTGGCGCAAGGATTCGCGTAGTTGGCGACTGCGCAGTAGCTTGGTCTGATCAGTGGACGCCCCCCACGTACGGCGGAACAGCTGAGTAGGGTCGTCAGCGATGGACTTGCTACCCCACGGGAACTGCTCGATGGCAACCTTCGCCTCCTTGTAGTCTGCCTCTGCCGATTCCAATGCTCGCTTGAGGGACGTCATGTTCTCGATCTTGTCGGTCTGCCCCGGCTTCAACGCGTACTCCAAGGAGTCCCGGTAGTCGTTCTTGAACTTGGTAAACGCCTCGGGCGTGACAACCGTCGCCTCGCCTCCCGGTCCTGAGACGCGACGGCCTTGCTCCCGCAGTTTGCCTAAGAGGCCTTTACGCACATTATCCTGTACACCCAGACTTGCGATCGGCGCCCCGACACCGGTGTTGAATACGTCTTCGTTGGACAGTGTGCGCAGGTCCCGTACGGTCTGTGCGCCACTGTCGCCCTTGAACAGTTTGTCGAAAGTGCTGGGCAGTAGCATGCCCGGCTCCCCAGGGCGGGACGCCATGTACTGGCCGTTGAGCTTCTTCAGCAGGCTGCGGTCCAGTGTCTCCATGCCGATTTTGTAGGTGGCATCCAACGCTTGCTGGCTGGCCGCAAGTTCGGGGTCAATGGTCCTCAGACCTGCGTCCCGTATATCCTCAAGCGCCTTCTCTACACGGCCAAATGTTGACCACACCCCTGCATCGGTGTTGGCCGGTAACTCTCGCTGGCGGCGGCGCACTGTCTTCAAGGCACTGTCGATGTCTTTGTACGCGTAGGTCTCGGCAGCGTCAGCACGTTGGCGCTTGACGCTGTTAGGTACCAGTACACCTGAGTCCTGACGACGGAACGAGTCGCCGAAGAACACCTCCAGCAAATCATCGTCGGGATTGGCCGTTACAGGCTCGCCGCCTTTGACAACCTGCCGTGGTTCGAAACCTTGCACTCCCTCCATCAACTGGCGGAACTTACCGTCGGACTGCAGAGACTGCCGAATGGTGCGAAGTTCCTGCTTCAGAGGAGCCACGTCAAAAATGCGCTGCCCACTGGCGGACTCACCGATCCGGGAGTACTGCGTATCCATGTCGCGCTGGAACGTCTCACGTGACGCTTTCAGTGCGTTGACCACGGACTCAGACATCTGCCGGGGGTTTGTGCCCTCGCCCAGCAGATCATCGAAAGTACGGTTCGCAGTCTGGTATGCCGCGGCCAAGGACTCGTCGTACTGGCTCAGTTTCGTTTTAGCGTTCTGCTCCAGCGTACCGATGATACGGTTGGATGAGTTCAGAAGCTCGTCTGCGCTTATCCCTGATGCCCGGAACACACCGGGGTCGTCTTGCTTCCCAACCACCTGCAGGAAATTATCCAAGCCGGACCTGAACGCCGTCTCGTTCTCTTGCTGGCGCTCCAGCATTGCGTCCTTGGCCGAGGAGCTTACTTGAACCGCATCCTTCCTTGACCGTACACGCTGCGCAGCGGCTCGCTCCGAGGGTATTTTGGCGACCAGGCCCATCTTCTCATCGAGGGTCAGGTTCGGCATGGTGTCGCCGTACTCCCGGTCGTACCGCTTGAGCATGTCGCTGACCATTTTCCGGTCAACGTCCACCGCCATGGGGATGTCGTCGACGCCTGATAGCGCACGGCGTCCGTACCTACCAAGCGCGCCGCCCACCGCAGAGCCGCCCACCGCCCACAAAGATTCCTTGGCGCCTTCCACGCCAGGGGAGATGCTTGGAGGGAGCAGGCCTGCTTGGATCAGGTCTTGTACGTCACTGGCACGGTAGCCGCCGGATACAGCCGCGTCCGCTGTCAGTGCTGCAAAGCCTGCCAGCATCGGACTGCCCGTGGCCATACCCGCTGCGCCGGCGGCCATTGAGGCCCCTGCCGGAGCTACGACATACTTCATGAAGTCCTTGGCGTCCTCCATATCCATGCCCAAGTTGTCCAACGGCTTCCACTTACCGTCGGATGGGTCCTTGAATATATGGGTGTCCACATTCTCATCGTAGCGCACTTGGACGTAGTCGCCGCCGCCGTCTGTACGCTGCTTGAAGTAGCTGTTCACCATGTACTCTGCGTACTTGTTGCGCTGGTTCGGCGGCACCTTCATGTAGGCAGCCCGCAGGTCTTCAGGCGCGCCCGCGGTCTCGATGCCGGTACGCTTGGCCATAACGAACGGATCACCTTGCGCAGACACCTCGGCCATACCCTTCAGGCCCTGGACCTGATCAGGTGTCACGTCTTGCGGCAGGCGTGTGGCAGGGTCCAGAAACCGTGTCTCGTTCTGCCGCGGTGCAGGCGTGTAAGGGTTTGTGCCCGCCGCAGGACTGCTTCGCATCTGCTGTTCGAAGGCGGACATCTCAGGCGCCGCAGGTTCTGTCTGCGTGCTTTGGAACTTGGACCAAGGGCCTGCCACTGGAGCAGCGCCCGCAGGCGCCGTAGCAGGTTCGGTCTGGAACTTTTCCCATGGCTTAGCCATTAAAGCTGCTCCCAGTTATTCGGGTCTGCGGGGTCACCCCCTTTGAAGCGGTAGCCGTCCGACTCGGTGCCAACGGCGGGTGGCGCTTGTGGGGGTGGCGCTGTAGGCTGAACCGTAGGTATAGGCGCGATTGTAGAGGCGTCGTCCTTCGCGGCCTGGTCGTCACGACCAGGGTCGTATGTAAGCGTGCCCTTGGCCCCGCCGGTCCAGTTAAATCCGTACTCCTTAGCCCGCTGATTCAGGACCACGTCGGTATCTTTAATCTGTTTCTTTTGCTCAGCGGGGATGTCTGCCAGGTCAATAGATCGCTCGTAGGTTGACAGGTTCCGCTTGGCCAGCTCTAGTATGCCGGAGCGAACCCGCTCTGGGTCGTTAAGCATGGCCTCTGGGTCAAAGCCAAGGGACATCATGGCCGCTGCTACGTCAGCGTTCGATAGGCGACCGCCTGGCTCCTCGGCACGGGCGGTCGCGTAGGCAAGACCCACGATGTTGGATAGTGCGACCGCGTTGTCCTGACCCACTTCGCTGAGACTGTCCAAGAACCCTTCGCCTAGCAGATTGCGCGATTCAGGGTCCTGACGCAGCTTGTTAACAT
>Ga0314855_100149_pt1 | contig 16182 bp, 20 predicted proteins | sample 2018CB1WmetaG_FD_203636 | JGI IMG/M metagenome (GOLD analysis project Ga0314855, IMG submission 203636) | Cryopeg brine viral communities from Beaufort Sea near Barrow, Alaska, United States - 2018 CB1W | ecosystem: Environmental > Aquatic > Marine > Coastal | place: USA: Alaska | collected... | reverse complement strand
CTGCGATCGAGGCGATCTGCAGATCAGCAATATACTGGCTGAGAACGCCATCCGCCCGTTCGCAATTGGCCGCAAGGTCTGGCTGTTCTCAGATACCTCGCGGGGCGCTCGTGCCAGTGCTACTTGTTACTCGCTAATCGAGACCGCAAAAGCTAACGGCTTGGAACCCTCAGCTTATATCCAGTATGTGCTGGAACGCATTGCTGACGCACAGACACTAGAAAAACTTGAACAGCTACTACCGTGGAATGCGGAGCTGGAGCAGGCTCCAAAAAAGTGACTCCGTTCGACTAAGTGCAAGAGGGTCGATTTAGCGGCGCTTACATTTAAGAACGTACCTGTCGCCGAAAATCTTCACGAGTGTTTTTTCTCTTATTGCGTCTACGCCGACCGCGGTACTCCCTATCATTATGCCCCCATTCATTAACACTTCTTGCATGGCGCAGCCAACGCGAGTAAAGGTCAACAAAGGAGTTGGGCATCGTTCCGAAAGTTTAAAAGTCTCAAACCACTCACTCCAACAGGCGTCACCTCTACCCGCAACGGTATACCATGGAGAATGTATTAATATGGCATTGAGCATGTCTTCTGGCTGATTGATCGGTCCATATTGACCTAGATAGCGCTGAGTGCAGAGCGGCAGAAAGCTCTCTTCTATTAGGCATCTAGACATCGTGGTGTGATCCGAATTCACAGGAAGGTACCGTATAGCTACGTCCGCCTCCATTTCCTCAATGCTTCTTAGCGCGGGGGTCGCGTCCACGGTAAGCTGCAAGGGACCAGGCTGTGTCTCCAAGATGTCTGCCATTCTGTTACTGAGCCATTCATTTGACTGCAGTGTTGCCTGCCATCACATTTGAAACTTGAATTTTTTTGGTTACTGCTCTGGTTAGCGCTTACGGCTCCACTAGAAACGATTGTTAATGAGCCTTTAACGGACTCTCGCCCTTCACATACAGTTCCTTGGGGCACGCTGCCGTATAAAACTCTACCGTCTTTCGTGATGCACTTTAGTTGTTCACCAGATCCAGAGTAAGTCTCCGAGTTTTGCATGAACGGCAAATCATTTTGTTGGTATAAAGAGTTTCCGTACCACCCAGCAACCAAAACTATGGCAAGTATGAAGATTTTGTTCATTGCGGAGGTGTTTTCCCCTTTTCAGTTGATCCTAACGAGGCTGTAGAAAAACTATAGAGCCTTGTTACAATGATGCTCCTATGTAAAATCTAGACGTTTTTTCGATGACAAGTGCTCCAGATTTTTAAAATAGGCGCTATTTTTAGATTACTTATTGACCAATTCTAGATCCAAAAAAGCCTCCGACCTTTTTCTACAGAGAAACCGGGACAGATCTATTTCTGATCCTCAATTGGCGCTCTATTACTGCTCTTGATGATTCCTTAAATAAATCTGAACTAGCCCCGGTTTTCCGTACTCCTTAGATCATTTGCTGCATAATCCCGAAGCTCCGCCGCCACTTCAGCGCCTGGTTATAGCAGCACTCCAATCGCACCCACAACAAGGGATCCCGCCGCGATAATGAGCGAAACAGAAGATATATACAGCGCTCTTTTTGATGACTTCTGCGCATGGTCGTACTGCTTGTAGGTAAGATAACCGAAGACTGCCTCAGGCCTCAGCCGCCAATCATATACTTCAGGCTGCCCAGGTGGTGGCGCCTGCATGTGAGCGTTTAAAAATAGGCTCTCTCGGACAGATTCAAACTCCCTTTCCGTCATCTTGGCTGCCGACAACCCTGGCTCCATGTGATAAGAGCCCTCTTGGGATATGGCGTAATCAAGCAGCTTTATGTACTGATGTTCCTCAATGCTCATCCGATACTCTTTTTGATATAACGCCTCACTAAGAGGCAAATAATTGTTGGCCAAAATAAGCGACGCAGGAGCAAAAGCCAACTATTATTTGTCCTGCTTAAGTGACTTGTTATAAGTTTAATTAGCTAAATATCCGAGTTTTGTTACGTCATCAACCCACTTTGACCTAGATTTTTTCGTAGAACTGATAATGGGACCAATCATTTTGCTTTTCACTGAGTTAAAACCAACGAATTTGAGGGTTGTTGTTTTTAACTGCTTGAAGGCCGGAGCTCCTTGAATCAAAAAGTAATACCATGGAGGAGTATCCATAGTCATTACAATTCGAGCAGTTTTCCCTTGTAATAATTTTTTTGGAATTGATTTACCTTTTACATACTGGAATGCAAAACCAGGCAAAAATGTTCGATCAATTAATCCTTTTAATTTTGCAGGTAACGCCCCCCACCAAATGGGGGTAAATATCACCAGATGTTCACACCACTCAAGAGAAGCTTGAAATGACTGTAGTGATTCCTCCAAGGACTGTTCCTCTGCATACCCACTCGAAAGATCCAAATTAAATTTCATATCTGATATTTTTAGCAGTTGGACTTCATGTTTTTTTTCCGCTGAATTAGCATACGTCTCAGCTAAATAACTTGTAAAACTATCTTTCTTAGGATTTGCCGCTAAAACCAATACTCGTTTACTCATCTCATTCTCCAAAATTAATTAATTGAGATGCAGTTTACCGTCTCCCCTATAGGGGAGAGTCAAGTAATTATTTAGGGGGTTATTTGGTCATAGCATTTATCAAGGCTATCAATTTTAGCCTTAATATCATCAATTTGATTAATTAACTGCTTCCTTACTTCTCTCAAAAATATTTTTATTTTTCCCCAGTCCACCTTGCCATTGTTGTAAGTGATAACTCCTTCAAGCTGAGTCAAAGTTACCCCCAACTCTTTTGCTTCTTTAATTAATATCAGGAGTTCTATATCTGTTTCTTGATATACCCTGTACTTACCTATTCTTTCAGGCTGTCTGATCAATCCTCTTTCTTCATAGAATCGAATAGCCTTGATAGATACCCCTGTTTTTTTTGATGCTTCACCGATGTACATATATTACCGACTTATAACGCCCGCAGCACGCGCGGCTTTGTAGAGGAGGCGAAGCCGCAACGGAAAATCTGTCGCCGTGCCTGCGATTGTTAGCATTACTTGCAAATTGACCTATCTGTAATTACCCGAAGCGATTTGCATTCAGGGCAAAAAATACAATCTTTATCTTCCTATGAAATCGGTGACTACATGATTTACATAAGAAAAAATACGGTGGACCCGGATGAAACTTAGATATTTCGACCACTCACTTTTTATTCATTTCCATCGACGCCTCACCAAATCCATCAGCTTTAGCTGTGAATTTCCTGTCATAACCATTGGTAATGCTAAGAATTAACGCTAAACCCAAAAAAGCAACAGCGGTTATTGCAGCGATACTCATACCAGTTGTAGCAGTTAAACCCACCACACCAACAACACCACTAACACCACCAGTGAAAGGGGTCGCAGCCAAAGCAGCACCGAGAATAACCAAAGCCGGTTTTGAAACTTTTTTGATCACTTCTGCTTTATGTATTTTCTCAGCCAAATCGCCTTTTACGATTATTTTCTCAGCTTTGTGATCAACAGCTGCTTCGAGTTCAGCTTTGGTTTTTACTTCTAGCGGCTTGCTCATAGGTACTACTCCGTACTTGAATGATTTTGACGTGCTTACGCGGCGCACACCGGTGACTTAGACGTAGCAAAGCGTAGACAAAGGCATCCGCATGCCGCACCTGGTTAGCTGTTTTCCAGCATGTAAGCACGAAGCTGCCGCTCCTCCCTCATAGTATAGACAATGAACACACGGTTCCCCTCTTCACGGTAGAAAACACGGCAGGGTGGCACGACAACGTCCCTGTAGATTGAATTGGGTAATTCAGGTGGAATTCGACCGGATTGCGGGAAACTTTCCAAGCGCTCCGTTTTATCAAACACCTCTTCAACCAGAGCGCCTGCAGCGAGTACATTGTCCAGGGCAATGTACTCGGCAATGGAATCTAAGTCTTGAAGAGCTGGCTCCGTCCAGATTACTTCAGCCATTTACTCATTTTCTCCCTGGCTTCGCTTTGGCTGTACGTTCGTCCCTCCAGTACAGCACGCTCTCCCCGTGAGAGCCCTTCCAGTAGTTCCAGCCGGCGCTGCATAAATTCGTAATCCTTCACATCGACGAGGTAAGCGGATGGCTTGCCATGCTCTGTAATCAATACCGGCTCTTTCGAAAAATGCAGATCTGCCAAAATTTTTGTCGCTTGGCGCTTGAGGCTTGTCACTAGCTCAACTTTCATGGAATCGCCCTGAGTTAGTCAGATAGTGACACTATAGTATCACTTTTAAGGTGGCGCAATCCCAGCTAACGCGGCCAGTAAGGGTGAAAGAGCCAGAGTGAAACGGCGGCTTTAACATCCCTTTAGCTGGCTTTGTTAGGTGCAATTATCCTTTATTAGTCACCTTTTTTGTGTTTATGAGGCTTAAGCGGTGGTGTATTCCCGGGAGTTTTCTTATTATCCCGTTGACGCTTATCTGGCTTCTCAGTTGAGTCAGCAATTTTTTTTGGTCCTGGTTTAATTCCCATAACTATTTCCTTTATCGGCACTATTGACGAGTTCACGAAAGGGCTGCCGTATCCTAGACGTGAAGGTGTCCAGTTGACCGCTTGGTTATCTGGTTTGCTCCCGCTTATCTTGCTGCGGCAGATAACTCCAACGGAAGCAGACAACAAGAAAATTAATTTTTGCAGCCATTCTTGTTGCATGTGATTCTTTGCGAGGATGAAACCCAATGGTGAGAATTTTCTCGGGTATCAAAACCACAACCGGTCTTTCCCCCTTTGGCCCCGCTGTGAACTTCACCTGTTGGCGTATGCTTGACAGCCATATTGAACCCTCCTCTAGGGTGTGAGCACTTCAGGTATATTCAGATATTTCCGTACATTTTTTGTACGCAGTCCAGGCTGCACCTTGAACAAAAAGTGTTCAAGCACACAGGCCGCATAGAAACACATAACACAGAGCGAAGCGGAGACAAGGGCGTCCGAGTGCCGCATTTGGTTAACTGGTTTGCTGGATATTGCCACGGCGCTTCCGCTCCTGCTCAGTCATTTGTTCCTGGCGCTCCTCGAGGGAGTTCAACCCGAGACCCGCACGGCGTTCATTAACCGTAGCAGAATCTTCAATGGGAAACGGTGTTGGCCAGCCATTTTCATTAACATCAAACTGGGTGCCATAGTATTGAGGCTTTCCAGATAAAGTACGCACTCGGTCTTGGAGGAATGCCAACTGCCAACCCGCCAGGTCTTCTCTGGCGACGGCACCTTTAAGCAGGCCAATACATTCCGCCATAAACTCGATATCTGATACAGAATGCTGGGCAACTAGCCATGCCGCTTTGGCCGCCTCTTCCCCAACTATTGAAATGCTGGGCCAACCATGACTACTAATAATTTCTTTCAAGCGGGACGCGTTTTGCTCATGCAGGGCCTTCATCCGGGGATGGTAAACCTCAGAGGGTAGCTCTCCGGAATCGAAGAGTTGCTGCAATAAGCGCTGGTCTTCCGCCATCATCATAACCAGCACTTCCGCAAGATTCTGATTCATGGGCTATTTCCCAGTTAACGCCTCAAACACCGGCGCAGTTTACTGCGCCCGAGTGCTTTGACTTGTTAGAATTCTTTTCTTAGTTTCTTAACCTGATATTCAGAGATATTGAGCACTAGAGATATTTTGAAGTCCGACATCCCATCAACTTTTAGCTGTTCGATGATTTCCTTTTTCACACTCAAGGTGCTTTTCTCATCGAAATAATCCTGCATAACATCACCACCTTCGATAATAACTTCAGTGTAGTGCTGTGGTGGCGTCTGAAAAAACGCAGGAGTGGCGATTCTATATGGGCGTACACCTACGAAACCTAGCAGGCTTCCAATCAGTCGCAGCATGCATAACGCAAAAACCGATTCATCGTATGGCTTTGATCGGAGAGCATCGAAGGCTCTTTCACTCCAACAATACAACTCTTCCTTATGCTTGGTGCTCGTATCGATTTCTTGAACATGCTGGATTACCTTTCTAAGAGCCTTCTCAAACCACTTCTTACGCGATTGCTCTGAAAGAGCCTGTCCGGCGATATGGGAAGCTTTATCGCCTAGAAAGCCTCGGATAGTCGTCTCGAAAAGCATTTCGTAACCGGAACTCATAGGCAATCCCCTTTGAACTCTAACGCCGGCGTAACGGGCCGATTTGTGGAGCGGCAGCGGAACAAAGCGATCCCGTTGACGTACTGGTTAAATTCTCACGGTTTTATGAACGCCGTTACCCATTCGTGCATTGTTGAGAGTGACAAACCCCGATCCGTCATTAAACGCGTAAAGGATCGCATTCTCATGGAGAACTGCCTTTAGCTTTTCTAACTCTTGCGGATCACTTGGTTCGATAACCCATATGCCAGCGGTGACATACGCTGGGTTGGTTCGGTTGATTGAAAAACAATATTCAAAATCCCCCAGCGCACTCAACAGAGGCTGCAAACCACCAACCAATATTGGCGAGTTAGCAAGCATAGCTTCTAGAGAAATAACCATAGCCATTCTTGAACAATCAAGCTCATCAAAACCTGTATCATCAGTGTTCTGGTAGGTGACTAAGTATTCCCCATCAGGGAAGTACTCAGGCACACTTTCCATTACAGTCGAGAGTGCCTTCGGGCTAGAGAACTGAAACTCAAGTTTTTGAGCACTGCTCATCAGTGCAACTGACGTCAGCACAATACCTGCCGTTTTGGTTGCCCAGATTTTCAGACTTCTCTTATCCGCAAATCGTTTTTCTTGCGTCATCTCAAGCATTGGCCTCTAAAATTTAACGCTGAGGTAACCGGCGCCGTAGCGCCACGTTTTTGGTGTCCGGTTGACCGCCTTGTTAAAGCCTCTTTGATAAGACCGCAATAGCTTCATTTAGCTCTACGTAGGTCGGCACATTATCGGAGACGCCAATATACTCGGTCAGGCACTGATACGAGTCTATCAAGTCGCGCACTATTTCGTCGTAGCCACAGAGCACAGACATTCCCTTGTATTCGATATTTACGTTGTCGGAAACCCGGTCGAATAGAAGTGAATTGGGTTCATCAAAGATATCGACACTTTCACGACCACCGTCGGCGACAGCTACTAAACCCTCTGCCAAGGCGAGTAGAAACGTATCTAGAAAGGTTGTCGACTCTTCCAGCCGGCTTCCATTTTCGCCTTCCAGCCCAATACCACCCAGGAGTTCGTCTGGGTCTACTCCACCTTCTTCATCGAGTTTCCAGCTTATCGCCATATCGACTCGTGCTTTAACGCGGAGCTTTGCGGCAGTTTTGGAGCCGCGAAGCGGTGGAAAAACTGTCCGGCGACAGCGGTTTGTTATGGCTGTTTCTGAACATAGTAGCGGTTTGCGCACTCGCTAAACTCAAAGCTAACAGCTTTGGTTTCCATTACTGTACAGGTCACAACTTCCGCATCGTCGAGATTAAAAAGGATGAAATTGTGCCCGCACCCCATACTGCTTTTGAAGCACACACCATCAAACCCTTCCGACTTAAAAAACTCTGCCAGTATTTGCGTAGGCACATAATCTGATGCCTCGTCGGCATTAGTCACTGGCTTTGTAAATGCTTCGTTAATCATCGACCAAACGGCATTGCCAATCTCTTCTTGTGAACTTGGCGGATTGAAAATGCACTCTAAGAACGAATAGTGGCGAGGAACTGAATAGCAATCCACCAAACGTAGATCTCTTTGAATTTCAAACTGAGCTGAAGACAGGTATTGCCCTAGATGTGGCCGCAGTTCTGCGAGGGCCGTATTCTCGTCATTCGACAGGTAAAGATAGGAAATACCCTTGGGATTGCCGCGCCCTTCCTTTCCTTTATGCGGAACGGGCTTCATACGTCTCGCGGTAAAACCGGTTATTGACGGCCCTCCTTCCAGCTCATGTTCGTCATGACCAATCTGAGCCCGATAGAGAATTTTATTTCTTGCCAGCGAACGCTCTCGAGGTGGCAAGGTCCGTTTAATGTTGGCCAAGAACTCCGATACTAAGGGAGAGTGAATGAAACGGTTTTCGAGCGTCACCTCTTTTTCGAAGTCTTGAAAATCCCTCCAAGTATTAAATCCCACCCTCTCACTCTCCTAGTGTTGGTAGCCATAACGCCGCGCTCTGCGGCAAATTTGGAGCGTAGCGGAAAATTTGTCCGACAGCAGCGCCTTGTTATGCCAGTTTTCTAGTTTCACAGCAGCCAATAAGAACTGTTTATATAAGCCCCTTTCCCGCCAGTTGCCGGTAGTGCTCCCCAAGTACAGTAAGGCGAACAGTTTTACTTTCCATGGCCGCGTGCCACATATGTGGAGCATCTTCTGGCACAACCAGTCCTACACGGTTGTATTTCTGTAACACACTGAAGACTTCATTATGCTCAGGGATCGGTGCCGACACACCTTGGGGATTTTGGGCCCAAGACTCGTGACGCTCGGGTTCATAGGTGGGATCAAGCTGGAAGTGATAACCCGGGGCTGGAAACAGCTCCGAAATCCTGCGTAGATCAGTAAGCTCAAGTGGAGGTTGGACTTTCCGAAGGGAGACAAAACGATTTACATTGGTCTTGAAAACGGGCCGTTGAGCCCACGGGCCAAGTGACTGATCCACATGTGCATATACACCTCCCGGCGTTACGTCGCCGACAAGGTTTCCTGCTGCACCACTAAGTGCATCAACCAAAAGGTTTGTGAAAACACCTTCACCATTCTCTTCGGTTGCATACTGTTCTGCTGTTGAAGCAGTGAGTATGGTCACGCCATCGTTGATTTCAGCCACTTTTTGCTGCAATGCACTTCCTCCTGCGACACCACTGTGACAACTGTCAAGTATAATAACCCGGTTCTGGATCCTAGACTGGTTTGCCATGATCATAATTTCAGCCAGTGAGACGCCATCATTGCCAGATTTAACATCTGAAGAACAAAGATAGCCGCCAGTAGCCTCGATATGCCCATGCCCAGCGAAATATAGGACTGAAACTTCGCCGTCTCCTGCGAACAGGCTTTCAATTGACTGCCGCAACTCGTCTCGGCCACACAAATTATTTGGCCCAGTAGCAGTGAGATGCTTAACACCAAAATTGACTGAACCATCAGCATGGCGATCTAGCATCGCCTTAACTGCGAATGAGTCGTTAACGCAACCAAAGAGCGGTGATACATTTGTATAGTAATTAATTCCAACAACGAGTGCTTTACGCATTAGAGGCTATCAATCCAGTTTGCAATGTTATCCCAAGTCCAGACCATAGTGTTCACACCGGCTAGGTCCGTGCGATCACCTTTATAAGCCCAGATTCCACGAACTTTCTTTTTTTCTTCCTTGGCGCATTGAATCTCCCATTTTTGGCCATTTGATTTGAGAGAGTTTTTGCTAGCGATTACAAGCACTCCGTCAGACCGAAGAATTCGAGTCCGTACTTTCTTCTTCCACTCATCTTCGTAGGCCTCTTTAACCGACATATCTATATACTCGAACGATGAGTTTGTATGTAAAGATTGACCCTTGATCATATTGCGGATACTTTCATCCGCCATTGCGAATGCAATGAAGATAGTTTTCTTACTAGCCATTTTAGGCTCCTTTTAATTTAGGCAGAACGAGGCTGTAGGAAAACCCCCGAGCCCTTTTGTGATAACGTTCCTACGTAAAATCTAGGTCTGCTTTCCACGATAAGTGCTCTGGATTTTAAGAATAGGCGCTATTTTTAGCTTAATTATTGATCGATTCAAGGCCGAAAAAAGCCTTTGACCTTTTCCTACAGCCTCAACGCTAAGCTTAGCGGCGACCTTGTAATGGAGGCGAAGCCGCAATGAAAAGGGCGTCCGGCGGCCATCGGCCGCGTACTACAGCGACTGGTTAAGTGAGTCAAATACTGTAGCTGCTGTGGCCATCAGCATGCATTGAAATACTCCCACCACTGACTTGTCCGCTAAAGTGAGAGCCTGAATCATAGTCATAACCACTAAAATTATTGCCGCTAATCTTTAGTTGGATGTGCGATCCGACGCCATAATCGTACAAATTGCTCAGCTGGCCCTGAATATGGCAACCACGGTCGTAATCGTAAATGTTGGCCTGAGTAGCTGATACAGAGCCACTGATACTTATGTGCTTTCCTTGGGCGTAATCGTATACGGAAGATGGTGACTTCCCAGAAATTGCGCTCCCCGCAATGTACGCAATACACGCCTTAACATTCGGATTCATCAAACCTCCCTTTCACTTAACGCCGGTAGCAATTGCCGGAGTGAGTTGGATTGTGTTTTTGCGTTTTTTTGCAAAAAACAAGACAGCTTACGGAGGTCAATTGGCTACCCTTGTTAGCTGTGTTCACGCTTAAACACATCGAAGTCTAGATTATACATTGATAGAGGATCGCCAATATACAACAAGACCTCTCTAGCACCCGCGCCGAGACAAAGCTCTCGATACAAGCGTTCTTCAATTCCGGTAACTCCTCCTTCTAGCTTTTCCATTGGTTGAAAAATTACTCTGGGTGAAGGAGCAATCCATTTTTATTGATGTAGCTGCCTGATGGCATGCTGGATAATTTTTTCTGCGACAACGAAATCGTGCACCAGAAGCCTAGGGTGCGAAAATGGATTAACAACTTTGTCTCTTTCGAGGTCTCCCAATGTTTTTACTTTACTACCAATTTCTACGACAATTGGCTGTCCTTTTTTATCGCTTTTGATAGCCATCAGCGGTTCTTCATCGTACACATTAGTTGTGTCGATTATAGAAATCTTAAGTCTGTGTTCCCAAACCTGTATATATAGGTCATTTGAAAACATCGATTGAATATATCTAAGAATGCTCATATTTAGTTGACTGCTAACGCCTTGCTCACCGGAAAATTAGGAGCGTAGCGAGTAATTTTTCCGAGTGTAGCAACTTGTTAGCTCTTGTACCGATCTGGGCTGGGGTTATTTTTAATGTCATTTATTGCTTCCAAAAGCCTTATAGTTGCATCACCATCAAGCTTGTCGTCAGAGTACCTAACCTCATATAAGCCTTGTAAATTCGACGGTAGTTTTACTCCATCTTTGACTAATAGAATAAACCTGCGGCCATAGAGAGCCATTGCAGCACCAATTTCAATCAGAACATTTTCATTAACCAAATTAAATTCGTTTGCTTCTTTATCGATTAGCGTTCTCTCTGCATCAACATGGATAATCGCTGCTCCACAACTCCTCATGTCATCCATAACTTTATCTGGTACAGGTTTAGATACCGATTGCTTTTCAACCGACACAACCGGAGTCATCTCACCGAATCCAAGTAGCTTTTTTATCGGCTCGATAAAATCTTTATTCTTTCCGTGAGTTATAAAAACTTTCCTAGATCTACTATCATCAATATCTGGTTTTACGTCCTGCACATTGTTTTCTACTGAACTTGAATCGTCAGCTTCTTCTTCGTAATCCTCATCCACTTCTTCAGGTTCTTGATCTTCTTTAGGTATTACTTTTTCCGCGCCCTGTGCGATGGAGTTCAAGTGGATGTACTTTTTACCTTTAATGATTTCTATAAAGCCCATAGACTCAGCACTTTCTTCAATTCGTTTTCGCACATCTTCAGCTTGATCATCCGGTACTCCCATATCAATAAGTACATTCCTCGCGATATCATCGCGAGGAAAAGTATGGGTATCATACTTATTGAGAAATTCGCTGAATATCCGTGGCTTTAAAAGTGCTTCTTTACGTGCCGCTAGGTCCGCTCCTTCGTCTAGTGGCCGTAATATGGTTTTTGCGAGGTCAGTAATCGAAATAGAAGATGATTGTGCTCCCCCTTCCGTTAAACCAAAAGCAATTGCAGAGCCAGTGATTACTTTCATTTGACTCCCTTTCGGATCAAGGTCAATTGCTTTTGCCACATTAAAAGGTGTAGTAGCATCCCCAGCGTACTCTTCCAAAATTGCTTTCGGTACCCGGATCGCATCGTCTAGCGAAGTGCGTGGAACGTCCGATTGCTTTAAATAGCTTCTTTTTTTCCCTGCCATATTCTTTCTCCAGTTATTAAACTTAGTTGAAAATATACTTCCATGGATGTAGCTTTGCGAGCTAACGCTTGGGCTCAGCTGCCGGTTTGGAGCGGCAGCGGAAAACCGGTCGGCTGGAGCCCCTGGTTATGTTGCCGGATACTCAGATTCCGCATACTGGAGCCGATTTTCGTAAAATGATTCAAGGTTTTCAGGCGCATCGGAAAGCATCTCCGAGTAACCACTACGAACAGTTCCAAACAAGAAAACGGAGGTATCCAATGCCGTATTTAGTCTGGGAATCTGCATTGTACGTTCCGCATCTAAATGAGCTAAAAACTTGTCTCGGTACGTTCTCATTTCTGTGCAGTACGCATCAAAAGAGTCTTCAGTCTCACCAACATGATTAAGCAGAGAGGCAAGGAAACTATCGGGCTCAGGCACAACCCTCTTCCAATGGTGCTTAGCCTTCTGGTCTGCAAATAGCTTGCACCACTCCAGCACGGCAATATCGAGAAAATTGCCCGTTACGTTTCTCCAGAAATCTGTGTCTTGCAGCAGTACTCCGTCACGCCATCCAGCGCGATAGTAGGCAATATTTCTGACACAGTGACAGCAAAGCAAAGCGCTGCCTCTCAATCGATCACGTTTATCCATAAGCAACATAACAGCGTGTTAGATAGCGCTCTTCATTATCGCGAAAAACTGACCGCCGCATAACACGCAACCCTCTAACAAGAAATTTTACTTTTCCCCAAAAATAACAATTGCTTAAAAAATTAAAGCTAAACAGCTCTCTGTGATCATTTGACCGCTTCGTTATTGCAATAACGAAGAACTCTCTATTCTCCGCGCCTCAAACACACGCTCCATTCAAACAAGATTCCGGGCAAACTCACCACGAATCACAAAATAAAAATCAGCGGCCAAAGATGTAGTTGCTACAGGATGCGCAAAGCCAAGAGAAAACAGGGTCAATACAGAAGAACTCATCGGCTGTCATCCTTAACAAGTGGGTGCGTACATCGTACTAATACGTACACACTAGACCCTTTTGGGCCTTATGACTTCCCCCAATTGGTCAAAAAGTGCAAAAAAAAGCCCCCGGCTCACACCGAAGGCTTTTCATCAAAACACTGCCTACCTCAACACCAAATTACCGCACCTTAGGATCCAGCGCCCTAGTGTCATACAACTCATACATGCGTTCAAGGTTCATAGGCTTAATCTTGCTGGCATTACCCGCAGTACCAAACGCTTCATAACGCGCAATACAAATATCTGACATGGCCACCATGGTGGCTTTCAGGAATTTGCGTGGGTCGAATTCGGCTGGGTTCTCGGCCAGGAAGCGGCGAACGGCGCCGGTGCTTGCCAGGCGCAGGTCGGTGTCTATGTTGATTTTGCGCACACCGTGCTTGATGCCTTCCACGATTTCTTCGACGGGTACGCCGTAGGTTTCGGGGATTTGGCCGCCGTATTGGTTGATGATTTTCAGCCATTCCTGGGGCACAGAGCTAGAACCGTGCATTACCAGGTGGGTGTCTGGAATGCGCTTGTGAATGGCTTTGATTCGTCCGATATCCAGGGTGTCGCCGGTGGGTGGGCGGCTGAATTTGTAGGCGCCGTGGCTGGTGCCGATGGCAATGGCCAGTGCGTCTACGTGGGTTTTCTTAACGAAGTCGGCGGCTTCTTCGGGGTCGGTCAGCATCTGGCTCATGTCCAGGGTGCCTTCGGCGCCAATGCCGTCTTCTTCACCGGCCTGGCCGGTCTCCAGGGAGCCCAGGCAACCCAGTTCGCCTTCTACCGATACACCACAGGCGTGGGCCATTTCTACTACGCGGCGGGTAACGTCTACGTTGTATTCATAATCGGTCGGGGTTTTGCCGTCTTCACCCAGGGAGCCGTCCATCATTACCGAGCTGAAGCCCAGCTGAATGGAACGCTGGCACACGGCGGGGCTGGTGCCATGGTCTTGGTGCATAACCACCGGGATGTGCGGAAACTCTTCAATGGCCGCCAGAATCATGCGGCGCAGGAAGGGGGCACCGGCGTATTTGCGGGCGCCTGCCGAGGCCTGAACAATCACCGGTGAGTCGGTTTTGTCCGCCGCTTCCATAATCGCGCGCATTTGTTCCAGGTTATTCACGTTAAAGGCTGGCACACCGTAACCATGCTCGGCGGCGTGGTCCAACATTTGCCGCATCGAAATCAGGGCCATTAGGTTGTCTCCTTAAATTGTACGATTGGTTAAATGCGTTTTACGCGCCACGCTCTTCAAGCATGGCGACTGCGGGCAGGGTTTTGCCTTCTACGAATTCCAGAAAAGCACCGCCACCCGTGGAAATATAAGAAATCTTCTCACTTACACCGTACTTGTCAATGGCCGCCACGGTATCACCGCCGCCGGCGAGTGAAAATGCAGCGCTGTCGGCGATGGCGTGGGCCAGCACTTTGGTGCCGTTTTCAAACGGGTCGAATTCAAATACACCCACCGGGCCGTTCCATAAAATGGTTTTGGCGTTTTTCAGCAGCCCGGCAAACTGGCCGGCGGTTTCGGGGCCTACGTCCAGAATCATATCGTCTTCAGTCACGTCTGAAATGTTGCGAATGGTGGCGGTCGCGGTTTCAGAGAACTCGCTGGCAACCACTACGTCAACCGGCAGCGGAATTTCAACGCGGGAGGCGATGTCTTTGGCTGCGTCTATCAGGTCGTGCTCGCACAGTGACTTGCCTACGGGGTGACCTGCAGCCGCCAGGAAGGTGTTGGCTATGCCGCCACCCACAATAATCTGGTCGCAGACTTTTTCCAGAGCGTTGAGTACGTCCAGCTTGGTGGAGACTTTGGAGCCGCCAACAATGGCAACCACCGGCCTGGCCGGGTTATCCAGAGCTTTACCCAAGGCGTCCAATTCACCTGCCAACAGCGGGCCGGCACACGCCTCGGGGGCAAACTTGCCTACGCCGTGGGTAGAGGCCTGTGCGCGGTGTGCGGTGCCGAAGGCGTCCATCACGTAAATATCGCAAAGCGCGGCGTATTGCTTGGCCAGGGCTTCGTCGTCTTTCTTCTCGCCTTTGTTGAAGCGCACGTTCTCGAACAGCACCACGTCGCCGTCGGCCAAGTTTAAGTCTTCGCCGTTCAGGTAGTCTTTTATCAGGCGTACGTTCTGGCCCAAGGCTTCACTCAGGTGCTCGGCCACGGGCTTAAGGGAAGCGGCTTGGTCATACACGCCTTCTTCCGGACGGCCAAGGTGCGACATCAGCATAACTTTGGCGCCGGCGTTTGCAGCCGCTTTAATGGTGGGCAGCGCGGCACGAATGCGGGCGTCGCTGGTAATGCTGCCGTTTTTCAGCGGTACGTTCAGGTCTTCCCGAATCAGTACGCGCTTTCCTGCCAGATTCAGGTCGGTCATTTTTTTGATGGCCATACTCTTTTTCCCTTCAACAGTTCGTCAGCGTCAAATGTGATTCAGATTTTGAATCTGGTTATAGCTCAGTGCGCTGCCAGCCAGTGCCGGCTGACATCCAGCATGCGATTGGCAAAGCCCCATTCATTATCAAACCAGCACAGCACTTTCACCATGGTTTCTCCGGTAACCCGGGTTTGGCCGCCATCAACCACGCCAGAACGGGAATCGTGGTTGAAGTCTGAGCTGGCCAGCAGTTCGTTGGTGTAACCCAGTATGCCCATCAACGGTAAGGTGGTCGCCGCCCGCTGCAGTATGCCGTTAACGTCGGCTACGGTCACCGGTGTGCGTACGTTCAGCACCATATCAATGGCAGACACGTTTAGCGTGGGCACGCGCATGGCTACAGAGCTGAAGCGGCCCTGCATGTGGGGCAGCAGGCGTTCAATGCCAAGGGCCAGCGCGGTGTCTACCGGTACTATGTTGTGCAGCGCGCTGCGGGTGCGGCGCAAATCCTGATGATGGTAAGCATCAATCACCGGCTGGTCGTTCATCGCCGCGTGAATAGTGGTGGTGGTGCCCTGCTCTATGCCCAGCGCGTCGTCCAGCACTTTGATCATCGGCACCAGACAGTTAGTCGTGCAGGAACCCGCGGCCACAATGCGGTCGTCTTTGTCCATTTCAAGGTGATTGATGCCGTAAACCACCGTGCGATCGACATCGGCTTCGGCCGGCTGCGAGAACAGCAGGCGTTTGGCGCCAGCGGCCAGGTGCTGTTCCGCCGTCGCG
>Ga0314855_100148_pt1 | contig 16258 bp, 35 predicted proteins | sample 2018CB1WmetaG_FD_203636 | JGI IMG/M metagenome (GOLD analysis project Ga0314855, IMG submission 203636) | Cryopeg brine viral communities from Beaufort Sea near Barrow, Alaska, United States - 2018 CB1W | ecosystem: Environmental > Aquatic > Marine > Coastal | place: USA: Alaska | collected... | reverse complement strand
GCTTTGTGTCCACTCCAGCCAAAGTGGTGAATGAGGTTTTGGTGATGATGCCATTGGCGTCGGCGTTGTAGGCCGTAACCCAATAATCATAAGGCGTTGACGATGTTAGGCCGCTAAGCTCTGTCGGGCTTGACGTGATAACCCACGTTACACCCTGATCAATGCTGTACTTGAAGCCGTCAGCGTCCGCGCGGTCATAGCCGAAGCTTATCGTTGCCCCGTTGCGGGATTCGGTGATTAAGTCAATCGTAACGGTGCCATTCGGCCCCAAATCCTCAATCGTCCGGGTAAAGGGGTCAACCGCGCCGGTTTCTGTGGTGTAGACTTCGAGGCCAACTGAGGCGGTGCCGTTTTCAAGCCCGGAGGCCAGCGTAATGTAGGGTGTGATGTCAGAGAGCCAAGCGCCATCCGCCTCGATCTGATCCCAGTCCACGGTCATTACAGCAGGGTCAGGCTCTGAGGTGATTTTTAGCTCATACGGTTGAGTGCTGGCCAATTCAACACCGAACAGCACCGAAAGCTTATCTGGCTCGCCGTGCTCCGGGCTGTAAGGAAAGGTGTTGGTGTAAGCGATATCGACGGTTTTTGTGAAGCCGTCAACATCTACTTCAAGCGTGGCCACAATGCCACTGGTCGGATCGGGCAGCAACGGTGCAGGGAAGGTGAACTCGCCGCCTGTGGCGTCCGTCAGCGTCAACACGGTGCCGTTCAGTCGGGCCTGCGTCGGGGCGGCCGAGTTGCCAGTCAGGAAGAAGCTGGTAACCTGGCTCTCAACTGTTGACGCATCGGCAGTCAGTCCGGGGCCGGCTGTGAAAGCCCCGGTATACCCATACTCAACGACCTGCCCGCTGGCTGACCCGTAATTGACGATCATCAGAGAGCCACCAAGGTCGCGCTATGTGGAAGTCCGCCGCCAACCGTCGCGCTTTGCTGCAAAATCGTCACAACGTCATCGGCGTTCATGCTTACATCGGTTATTTCAATCGCACCGGTATTGCCGCTTACATCCGTCGTCACGCCAGTGATCTGTTCAGCAATTACGCGACTGCCGGCTGCTCCGGTCATTACGATAAACTCAACATCTGCCAAACTTGCTTGATCCGCGCCATCCTTGTTGATGTTGTAGCTCGCCAAGCCCACGACATTAAGCTGAACCGTGTAAGTCTCAGTGCCCGTGCCATCGCCCAAAACCAGATTGTATTCGCCGGAGGTTGCAATGCCGCTAATATCCGTCAGATTCACCGTGCCTGCGCCGGTGGTGTTGATCGTGATAGCGGTGCCGTTGAGCGTTGCGGTAGTGATTGTTCCGAGGGTGTGGGTTACGTCGAACGTGGAGCCTTTGCGTTGGGTGTAGCCTGTCCCCGGCTCATCGGTAGAGGCCACCGCACCGGATAGGGTTAGATGGCGGGCGTTTCCGCTCATGTCTTGTAGCTTTAGCGTTCCAGCGTCATCGAAGGATGTGCCATCGTAGTAAGCAAATAAGCTTGTGGGCTCTGATAGAGGATCGAAAGAGGGGTCTGCTAACTGCGCTATCTTTGCCGCACTAATATCGGCAGACCAAAAGCTTATTCTGGTAATCAGCCCCGGAAAATTGTCAGCACCTGAAGGCTTCCGGCCTATTCCAATTTCCTGGCCGTTAAGAAGGCGAGCATTTGATGAGGCCCCGGATTCAAGCGCTCCAGAGAAATACACTTCTTGCAATCTTGCCGGTGATGTCCCCCCATCGCCGTTAAATCGTGCAGTGATAGGGCTCCAGACGCCTGTAGTGAGGGTAGATACTGAATTTTGAGAGACTGCGGCGCCTCCACCGCTTTGAAAAAGGTACGCTTGTGCTTGCTGGGTTGAGAGGGCTTTAAGGATGGCCCTATCAGAGCCATTGGCCGCCAACTGGAAGCTGCCCGCGACGGTGGCGTCCGCCGCTATGTCGGCAAGAGGCTTAACCCAAGCAGAGATAGTGAGGCTCTGGTTAATCGCAAGAGGCGATCCTGCAAAGCCCGATGTAAAATCGAATGATCCACTCATACCGAATGCCTCTTGAATTAGTTAAACTCTACCGCCTGGCTATCAACCAGCTGGTCTGATTCGTTGAATATGTGCGCGTAGTTGGTGCCCAAGGACAAAGCCCCTTGTTGCCTAGCAACCACAATCGAGCTGTCAGACCATGAGACTACTGGTTGAATTTGCCAGGTTGTGGATAAGCTGTAGTCGGCGTTATCGGTGATGATTACGCGGGCGCGGGCGCTAGACACGTACTCTTCGGACTGGTAGACGGTCATATCGAACGCGTCCCTGTCCCGGCCATCGAACATGTTGATAAAAAAGTTGATTCGCGAGTCCGACTGAAACCGCGTTATGGCTGCAAAGTCAAAAAACGAAGGCTTGCCGTTTGTCCAGCCGGCCCATACGCCGTCGGGCTGGCCGGGAGTAGATAGCTTGAAAAAATACTCGCAGAAATGCCACTGCCCAGCGTCTTTTAAATAATCACTATTACCTACAAAGTCGTAAGAATTTGTTGCGTCATCTCTAAAGACCCCTGTGTCTGAGCTGGTCTGCACCCCGCTCCCACTACTGCGAATGGTTTCCACGGCGCGCGGGTATCCGTTGTAGTTTGTGAAACCTGTCCTGAATAATTTGAATATCCCCACATCCGTTACTGGAGCCCCCTGTGCCGGCGGCGTCCATTTAAACCAGAACGCCCCGTATATCTGCTCAATAGGCGTGAAATTTCTACGCAGTTTGGGGAAAAAATTGCCGACTGCTGGATAAAACCCTTCTAAGCTTTTCCCGCCGTCGTGGGAGTCGTTACTCTCTACCGTTGGGTACACGCTAGAGTTAGACTCTACGTATCCAAGGGCAGGATGTGCAGTTCCGTCCGCTACATCGTTGTAATTGATGTAATGGTTATAAGCGGCGGTTCGTGTGCCGAAGCCAGTACCAGAGATGGTTATCTGGGCAGATCCTGTGGCCGGCGCGGCAGCCTTCGCCACTTGCAGCGTTCGCGTTGCGGCAATGCTCTTTGGGCTGTCAGATGTAGCCATTTTTAGGCGCTCTTTTGATGAAATGTGTCAGGATTTATTACAGCCTTATTTTTCGCGAAGGACTGGCGCGGCCCTCATGGCCTCTTGGCAGGTTTCGGCCCGATATTTGCAGCGAGATTGAAGAAGGAGCTTTCAATGCCTAAGGAAAACCGTTTTCACATTCTCGACCTGATCCGGTTCTTTGCCGCCTTCGCCGTGATGCTCTATCACCTAACAGCCAGGCCAGAATCTTCTTTTGAGGTGCTGGAAGAACTAACCCGGTTTGGCTTCTTGGGCGTTCCGGTGTTCTTTATGCTAAGCGGATTTGTGATTGCCATATCCGCCAATGGCCGCACTGCTTATGAGTTCGGAGTGTCGCGTTTTGCTCGGTTATACCCTGGACTCTGGATCTGTATTGCAATAACGATTGGCGTGATCTACCTGGCAAATGGAGAAGTTTTTAGCCCGTATCGTGTAGCGGCAAACTTCACACTTCTTAACGATTACATTGGGCAGAAAAATATTGACGGTGTTTACTGGACGCTGCAGACAGAGCTGAAGTTCTACGCCTGTATATTTTTACTGGTCCTATTTAACGTATTCCACCGCTTTAATGTCTGGCTTAGCGCTTGGACCGCTCTGTCAGTAGTTCATGCTGCAATCGGCGAGCCGTGGTTTATGGGGTGGTTTATTACTCCCGTATGGTCACCGTTCTTCATCGTCGGCGTTGCCCTACACCATGCTCGCAAAAACGGGTTCGGTAGGTTTAACATCGCGATCTTAGCCACTGCGTCAGCGCTCGCCGCTTTTAACCTTTTCCAAGCGGCCGACGGCTTTCTGTCGGCGCCTTCAATATACGATCGACTTGTTTGCGTGGCGATTGTCGCCTTGGCGGGCGTCTTGCTGGCAATGTCTGCCCTTGGTCGAATCTCTATTCGCGGCAACCGAACTATTTTTTTGGCCGGCGCTCTCACTTATCCTCTGTACCTGCTTCATAACAAAGCAGGCAAGGCGATCATTGACGCGTCCGCCGAGCGTCTGCCTGAGTGGTTGGCAGTGAGCCTTACTATCGGATTGGTGTTTGTGGCGTCTTATGGCGTTTATCGATGGGTCGAAAGGCCAACAGGTAAAGCTATCAAACAATACGCGAACCGGTTACCTGCCGCGATTTCGCGCCTATCTCGCCTGACACTATCGAAAGACCGGGGCTGACTGTCAGGTTTCTTTACAGTCTCTTGGGCTCAGCAATGGCGGGCATTAATTTGCTCCTATCGCATCAATCAGCCCATTAAGCTGAATCGCGCATTCTTGATATTGGTAGGCCCATGCCCGCATCGTCAGAACCACATCTTCGCCGGTTCCGTCAGTTAGCAGGGGCAGAGTCTCCGGCGCTTTGACTGTCAGATTTGCTGGCAGAATGACCTTGGGCGATATTGTTGAGCATCCTGAAAGAATCGGAATCAACAGGAATGCACACATTTTTAAACGTGGTTGTCTGGATCTCACGGATTACACCCCTGTCGATCACTCTTTCGCTGCCCCTGAACTCGCGTAGGCGCCTTTCAACCAAAGTGGCTATGTCGGCCTGGCCTGCCCTGATCTCGTCTGCCAGTGCTTGCTGTGCGGTGACTGCGGCTAACTGCTTGCTGTCTTCAAACTTCCCGTTTACCACCCAGCCGGCACTAAAGGCCGCCGTAACAGCGACGACACTGGCAATCAGCTTGGCTTTCAGTCCGAAGATCATGACTTGCCCTTCACGGTCTCAACAGCATTGCCGCCGTAGTAGTAGAGAAGGTTTGCGGAGAATACCCATGCCAGGGTTTGGGCCAACGGCACCAGTTCGGTGTTGATTGAGCCAAGCATCATCTGGGCGAGGATTACATAAAGCCCGAGCAGGCTGGCGTAGGCCATCATTCGGCGGTGAAACCACCACTGGTTTGGATTTGGGTGGCTATCGGTCACTTTCGATAATCCGGTCGAGCTTTGAGTTGATCGTTCGCAGGTCAGTTTTTAGCTCATCGAACTTCTTTTCAGTGCGCCCTTGGTCGATAACTCTGCTCTGCTGAATATATTGAACGCTTAGCTCGACCTTACTAATGCGCTCATCCTGTGCCGATAGCCGCTGCACGCCGGCATAAGCTATGCCAAGGAGCGCCAGGATTACGGCAATAGGTATCCCTTTGTCGATGTGCCAGCCACGGCGACCAGTATCATCCATCGGCAGTCTCGCCAGTCTGCATAATCTCCGACAGCTCAACGGCGCGCGCACCGACTTGATTGGCCCACTTTGAACTCAACATTTGCCTGGCAGCCTCTTCATAATCGCCTTTGCCGATGGCTGTCCACATGCGCGAAAAATTCATCAGGCCACGAAACCCAAGGTTGAAGCACATATTTGCGATAACAGTCTGGCGTGTCTTGTCGAGCATCGCGTATTCATCTACTACCGAAAGCTGGCGATCAACTTTTTCAATGTCGTTGGCAAGCATGAAGTCGGCTTCGTCACGACTTATGCCAACGTCATCCAGATTGCGGCCATACGCGATTGTGGTTTTACCAACTGTGTCGATGTAGGGCTTGAGACGCAGGCCTTCGTGTCGCTCAAGCTGTGATCTGAGTAGCTGGCGATCCATGGAGCCTCCAGGAATAAAAAGCCCTCACAAGGGGCCAAAGGGTGCGGCGTAGCTGACCGCTAGAATTGGGGTCGCCCAGCTAACCGTACCGAGGCAGAGGGCTAACAGGACTTCCAGCGCGTCCGCTGGCAAATGCTGCTGATGCAGACTTAAAGCCCGATGCTTTCGCAGAGCGGGAACATGATTAAGGGCTATTGCTTTACAAAGAGTTCGCCAGTCTCACCGTGAGCTATGGAATTACGGGCCGCTCAACGTCGTATGGCCGGACACAAAAACCTAGCCATTCATGCCTTGATCTTTGGAATTGACCTGTATATCAAGCAAGACTCTGAACGCATTTGCACTATTGCAGGCCGCTTGAGAAAACTTCAGCGCCTCGTCAGGTGTCTTCGCTTTTTCTGCAAGACCAACAAGGGCTGTTATCGCTGACTGCGCTGTCACTTCATTTTTCTCGCTCATGGGTTCTAACTCCAGGTGCTGGTTGGTTTACACGCATAAAAAAACCCGCGAGGTGGTGGCCTGCGGGCTTTGGTGGCTCTTTCGAGCAAGTGCAGATAGTGTGCGCTGTAATCAGAAAACTGTCAATACGTACAGGCTGTACAAAATAACAGAAGTTATGCCGCTTTTTTCATCGGCTGATTCTCGCCCAGCACAAATTCCAGCTTTCCATAACCGTCATAAATCCGCTGCCGGAACGTGGCCACAGTACACCGCAGACTTTGAGCGCATCGCACGTCATCCCACAGCGCGACCTCTAGCGGTTTGTCAGGGTGAAAGGGGTCAATGGCTACCTTTGTCCGCCCTCGATACGCTCTATCGCACACCACGGCCCCCACTTGCCTATCTGACAGCCGGTTGACGACATAGCAGGCCATCATCTTAACGGGGCTAATTCTTTTCATCCGGTCAATCTTGGCGGCCAGCTTGCAGAAGCCTGAAAATCCTGACGAGCGCGGTATCTCGCCACGGAAGTCCACAAGCGCACCAATCACGCTGCGGCTTTCGAGGGCAATCTCCGCGTTGCCGTTGGTCAACACGTCAATGAACAGATCCACAACTATCTCGGCCTGCTTACGTGCTGCTCTAGTCTCATTTGTGCGCTCAGTCATCGCCATAATCAGCCCCTCAGCCGGTTAAAAATCCCACGTATCGCCGCTTCTTCGTCCTGCCCTTTCAGCCAATCATTCAACTCCTGCCGGTCAATCTCCTTCGCCATAAACGCTGCCCACTTTTCATGCGCTGCCCGCTGCCAATCCGGCATGTCGAAGCCCTCAAACCTCTTGCCGAACCTGTCTTTGCAGCTCTTTGCAGCCTCTTTGATGGGCTCGCCGGTCAGCATTGTGCAGGGCTGACCGGCTATGATTGCGGTGAGCTGGATCAACGCCTATCCCACTGCTTTCGGCTCTTGCCCTTTCCTCGGCTTTTTCCGGGGCCTTCGTTCAAGTCAACAATCGGCTCCGGGCGCTCGGCAAATGCTAACCAGATAGCCACCACGTTCGCTTTTTCGGATCTAAATAAGCACCCGCTAGTAACAACTATGTCGCGCTCCCCGTCGTCAATCATCGCCCCTTCTCCACTGCCAGGCAGCGCTCATACTGAGCCTGCGATTGATAGGTGATCTTTATGTGTGCCGGTAGCTCATGCCATGGGGTCATGCCGACTTCCAACTCATAGCGGGCCGCTAGCCACTCTTCGTACGTAAATTCGCTCTTTTCTTTCGGCGGGCCGTAGTAGACCGCGCCAGCAACTTCGGAGATGGAAAGGAACTTGTGTTTATCATCCCCTTGCCACTGCGTTACGTTTTCTGCCAGCCATTTCAGATCCTTGCTCATGCCATCAGCTTTTTCTTCTTCGGGCGTCACGGTGCAGTCTGGGATTTTTGAGGCCAGACCTACTGGCGGCGCATCGCCGCACACGCCATTAATCGCTCTCGCCAACTCCAGGGTAACGGTGCCGCTATCGTATTCGCCGCAAATGCCAGGAAAAGCCTCGTATTGACAATGTTCCTCACCGCAAACCGGACAAGAAGTGTCGGGCCACACGTCCTTTCCGGGGAACCAATACCCCAGCAGCGTCCTGGCTGCCGCCCATTGCTCTCGATTTATGTACTTACAGACGGCTGAATCGCCGCCCTCAATGATGTGGATAACATCGCCTGGCCCCAGGTAAATAAAATCGGCACCCTTTGGCCACTCTTTTACATGCTCGGCAATGTGCGCCAGATCTGCCGCTTCCTGCTTGTTTGGATTAATCATGCTGCCATCCTCACTTTTTGGATTTCGCGAATTTGCTGGTTCCACTCTTTCCGCCACGCTTCCATTTCCTGCCAGTCCCACTTAACCGCCGCCGTTTTTGTCTCGCAGTAGTCGATGATTCGCTGCGCCTCTACCGCGCCAAATCGGTCAGCCAGGCCTTGCGTGTAGCCCCGCGTGTTTTTGTTGCCCGTCAAGTTGCCGCTTAGCGACTGATTGCAGTACATATTGCATTGCAAAAACGTGTTGCGCGGGTCATATCTCAATCCCGATTGAGCGCCCACCGTTTTAAGGTGGCCACAGCACCAATCCATGTTGGTCTTGCCACAGGAGATGCACTCAGGGTCAAGGCCCCGATCCGCGAACCACTGCAATTCCTCCTGCACTCGTAAGCGGTTAAACACTGGCTGGCATTGGTCGTGCTGCCATGAAATTTTGCGCCGGTTAAGGTCGCGCAGATCCTTGCGAGCCTCGGTCTTTTTAGCCTTGGTGACCTTCTCGCGGTTCGTGCTGGCCAGGTGCAGGCCATGCTTGGTGGCGCAATCGTATGAGCAGAAGCCGGCAGCCTGAATGGGCGTAGATGCCTTCTTGGTCGGCAGTGGCAGGCGGCACTGTTTGGCTCGGCACTTTCTCATTCAACCACCTCCAGCCGGAATCATGGACGTCAGCGCTATCAGGCAAACTGCAATGCCCAGGCTAATAACGAACTTCACAAAGTTGTCGTCTTTCATTCCACCCCCTCAACTTCATCCATCGCGCTCATGGCGTAATGCCGAAACGTCAGATCCACCGCCTTGCTCCGGCCCACGTCTGAGCACTTGATCTTGCCGCCAGATGCCAGAAACTCGGCGGTCTGTGCTTCGATCCTTGCCGATTCGTGGCGCTTCATGCTGTTACTGCGCATTGAGATGTTGACGGGCTGATATCTGCGCTTTAGCTCTTCTTCGGTCATGCCTTTTCACCTCTGCCGATAAACCAATCAAGCGCCCTTTCCAGCGCCGGCACCGCCCACCATTCGACAATTTCTCGGTTGCACTCGCGGTCCTGGTAAAAATCTGGTCCGCAGTACCGGTGCCAGGTCATATACACGTAGCCGCCATCTTCTGTGCGCAGGCGGTAAGGGATTGAAAAGCTCATGTGGATAATCATGCTGCCAACCCCACTAAGTTCGCCATTTGCTCGATTTGATCCGGCGTCATGCTGGTCCAGTAGTTGTCGATAACGTGCTGACAGAACTGGCCATAGATCGCGTGAAACTCGCCATCGTCCATATCGGAGAAGTTCAGGCTCAAAGGAATGTTTTGGTAGACGACGCCGAAGCCTGGCAGCTTGATCGCCAACTTCTCGCACCCTATGTCGCCCTCAACTTGCAGACGCTTCAGGACGCCGTGAGACTCCATGCTCTGGAAGTCTTCGATGTTCTCCACCAGCATCTGCCCGAGCTTGTGAGCCCGGCGCCAGTTGTGCAGGCTGCGCGGCTTCTTGGGGTCAGCGGCAAGAACATCCCCGACACGAAAGCCACGCTTGCGCAGGGTCTGACGAGAGATGTCATCGTTTGGGGCCAGAGTGCCTTCGGGCGTTACGCGGAACATAACGGCGCGGCTGGTCTTTTTGCGGGCTGGCTTGCTCATTTCGCCCCCCAGTTGCTCAAGGCTGACCACAGCACAACCACGATCCACAGACCGCCCGCGCCAATGCCGCTAACCTCTAGCCAGGCCGCAGAAGCGCACAGGCCGGCGAATGCGATACCCTCGCCAATGCCTTTCATCGCAGCATCCCAATAAGCCCGCAGGCGTAACCCATTGAGGCGTATGCGATTAAATCAGTGACGCCCTGAGACTCCATTGCCACGCCTACAGCAAAAAGCAGGACTCCAGATAGGATTAGGGGCATTTGTCACCTCCTTTGATATGCCCGGTGCGCATGGCATTGCCAACAAACCGCTGACTGCGGTAGGCGGGCGGCATGAGCCAGAGCGCGAACGAAATGAGCTTGCAGCCTGCCCAGATTCTGATAGAGGCGATCATTGCTCGCCCGCCTTGCGCCAGCCGGCGGCCATTATCTCAACGGCGACAATGCAGCCATCAGAATGTTCTGGTTTCCAGCCGCATTTAGATAACCCGCGGTTTATGACTTCAGCAAGTTCATCCCGAGCGCGTTCTTCCGAGGGGCGAAGGGGGCGGAACTGAGCCTTATGTTTACGGGCGGGCAACTCCCCACTGATAAGGTCGCCATCCGAATCCATTTGCGGTTCACTTATCTTGTAAAGCAGCTCTTTTTCGCCGTAAGCCGTAACCTTAGCGCGACACCACTTGTCACCGTATGGGTTGATCTCAATCTCCAAGCCAACCGCAGGCCATCCGCCGCCATCCCACTCCACTGATATTTGATCCCCTGATTCTGCGGGCTGCGTATCAGCGGAGTGGGATTTGGGTCGGTCAAAGAGCATTCCGGTGTCCATAAATGTAACGACCGGCTTTGGACCCTGGCGCAACACCACCCACTGGTCTAAGTCGAAGGGCTTCACGAAGGCGCCGTAATAGTCGCTGTAATGCGTGGCATCTTCAGGAGCCCACACGCCCCACCATTGGGGGTCATTCAATTGCGCTACTGTTGGTTTGTTCACGCCGCACTCTCCGGGCCATTGGGCTCAGTCGAACAGCACTCATAAAGCCCGCGGCGCTCTATCACAAAGCCGTCATGCATCAGTTCGTGCAGGGCGCTGCGAATATCTTTCGGATGCTCGCCAAGCTCTATCGCAATTGAGGCGCACGTTACGGGCTTGCCTGCAATGGTCACTGAGCGCAGAACGCGCCGATTTAGAATCTCGTTTGTCATTGTGTCGGCTCCTGAGTGGGTCGCTTGGCATACTCGCCATAGCTGTTCAGATAAATCAGGCCGGATACGCATAGCTCGTTAATCAGGCGCATGACCTGCACTTCGTTTGCTTCCAGCAGCTGGCCGATTCGCCGGCGATTGAGCGGCTGATTTTTCAGGGCTTCCAGAATTGTTTGTTGTTGAGTCACTTTGAACCCCCACACGTAAACGGCACATCCGTGCGCTTGCCTGGCTGATGCCACACTTCCCGGATCTTTGGCGTGTCGGTCATCGGCTCCAGCGTCAATTCGCGCTTGCAACTTTCCATTGTGACTTCGCCCATGTGGACGCCATTTTGCAGGTGGGTGCCGCGCTGGCAGTGTGGGCAGTTGCTCATTGGTCATCCCCCAAATACAGCTCAGGGCAGTATTCGCGCATGGATTCGCTAAGCGCCTCCTGCCGCACAAGCTCAACAAACAAGTTGCGCGAATGCTGTAGGCCGCAATTAATAACGCCTATCTGCTCAGATTCAGGAATGGCTGGCGTAGACGTGACTTCAATCGTCATGCTTTCAAGTCCGTCGATGGCGTCAGCCAGGCCCCTTACCGCCCAAGCCGCCCAAGACCGAAAGCCTCGGCAGTGCTCTTTTGCGCCGGAGCTGCTCATTGCGCGAAACTTGAACCCGTAGCTGACAGTGACATTGCCCCGGCCTTGCTGGTTGTTGCTCATAGCTCCACCCCCATGCGCTCAAGTTCGGCCAGAACCTGGCTCGGCGTAAATCCGTGCCGGTAGGCGACAATCGCCAGGGCGTTGCGGCGCTGAGTTGTCAGCAATTTTTGATACTCAGCTTTCAGGATGAGAACGGTTCGCTGCGTGTTGTCATCGGCAAATCGTGTGGGCAGGCCCAGCAAGATGCGCTCGACTACGGTTACATCGATATCGCACTTCTTCGCGATCTTGCGATTGCTGCTGATGTATTTCATTTCTTTGCGGGCCTTGCGACCCTGGATAACTTCTTCAGCGGCTTGGCGCAGGCTCATTTGGCACCCCCGACTAATCGCTTCACTTGCTCGCCAATTTCGGACTCCAGAAACCTCTGTGTGCCGGTGTGGCTGATCTTTGTAACGCCCTGCTCTTTGCCTCCCAAGTAAACCTGCTTCGCCTTTTCCCGGTCGCCAATCAGCGCCGGCTCGTTATCGGCACGACCTCGGAGAAAACTGGAAGACTGGTCGTTCTGGTGCTCGCACGTACCCAGCAGTTTTCGCGGGAAGGTCTGCGGCGGCTGGACGGTGAAGCCCTGATACAATTTGAGAAAGTGGTTTTGCAGGAACGGGTATTCATCGCCACCGGTGGTCGACACCTTCACCCAGCCGCCCAGGCGCTCAATGGCGGCGTGGATTTTCGGGTCATCGAACACCACGGAACGGTAATTGCCGACGCAACGAACGGCGAAATCCACTTTTGCCCAGGCTTCGCCGGCAGACGACTGGCTGTTACCGGAGATGTGCTTGATAACATCGGCAGGTTTTGGCGGGAATTGGCCCGTGTCGGGGTTTTTGATATGGCCGGACAGTCCGGTGCGTATGTCGCGCAGGCTGTAGCTGCTCAAGGCGCTGAATACAACGTCCAGCATGGGTAGGCTCACAGTCCTGCCGTACACCGCATAGGCCGCTGTCCACACTTCCGCGAATTGCTCCATCTCGTTGTCATTCACCTTGCGCTCTCCTTCTCGCGGCCCACTGGCGACCAACCTCTACGTTTTGGTCGTGGATTCGCTGCTCTCTGGATGCCGGCACTGACTGGAGGTGGTGAACCACTCCGGTCGACGCGGGTAGCGGTGCTTCGATTTGGCCGATGTAGTTGTTGAACTTCTGAGCGTTGAACAGGGTGGCGGGGCGCAGGTATTGAGACATCTTCGGGTCTTTCGCCCACTCCGCGCATTTGCGGTCAATAACGGCTTTGAAGTCGTCGACCGTTGCGCCTTCTTTTGCCCTGTCGAGAATGAGCTTTGAGTTGGCAGGAACAACTCTGAAGTTCCGGTTGGCCTTCTCGTTTAGGTGGGCGATTATTTCAGCGGGGAGATTGGACCTTGCTTCGCCATGCCGTTCGGCTTTAGCCGGACAAGGTAGTTCTATGGGATCAGGTATCAGGTATCCGGAATCAGGAATCAGAGAATCAGGAATCAGAGAATCAGCCCGAGCGCTTCCGAAATTATCGGGATTGCTCGCGTAATTACCGGAATCTTCGCAAGCTGTTGTTTTTACGCTACCTTCCTTTGGGTTGGGGATTTCGCTGGGCTTCTCGTTGCGGTGTGGGTTCTGGTGCTTGACGAAGTTCGTTATTTCTATGAACTGCTCGCCATCAATCTCATATTCGACCAAGAAACCATTACTAGACAGGTTCCGAATCATTCCGGAAATTACTTGAGCCGAGAATCCGCGATAAGGGAATATCTGTGCGGCTATCTTCAGGGGGCGATTTTCAAGGCGACCCGACTTATCTGCCAAACACCAAAGACCTTCGAACAAAACCATTTCGTGAATGTCGGCAGTGCCCAGGTATTCGTTCATAAAAAACGCCGGCTTAATATTTCTTGCCCTGGCCATTACGAAAACTCCTGCTGCAGGTTGTGTACCGCCCATTGGCCAGCAAGCCAGTGGATGCCCTTGGCAGTAAACTTGGCGGCGTTAAAGGCATGTTCGTTGTCAGCGACACCGGTTTTGACTTCAAAGCGGCCAGCCTCGATGTGATTGCCGTAGGGCATCCATTCCCCTGCCAGTCTGTACATAATCTTTTCGTCGGCCAAAAACTGGCGAAGATCGCGCTCATTGGCCCTGAAAAGCTTGGCAACCTGGCGGAATCCTTTGCTGCCGGAATCGGTGGTCACGTAGCGGTCAACAAATTCGACGGCGGGCTTGGACTGCTCTATGGCCTTCTGCTGCTGCTCGATCTGCTCGGCTTGGTCAGCGGCAAGGCGTAGGGCGCTGGATAGGGTTGTGGGTATCTGTGGTAGGTCGGTGCCTTCCAGCTCTGTCATCCGGTCAAACACTTTTGCCTGAAGGTCATAGCTGTAACTCATGGCCATAAGGCAGGCTTCCCGTTTTGGGAAATTGTAAATATTTCGGGCGTGCGTTACGCCTCCTGCAATGTAGGTTCCGGTTCCCAAAAATTCGGGAGCCGTTAAGCCCAAGACCCTTGGCACTTTCGTCATAAAATGGTCGTGTCTGAGTGGCGACTGCCGCTCTGGATATTCAGAGTTAATGAAATCAACCAGATCAATGCTGCTCATTGTCGGAAACTTGGATTTGATACTTGGCATAACTTGGGACATACTCTTCTCCGTCTTCTGATTAACCCGCCTAGGTGATTGCCTCACCCGTCATGGCGGGTTTTTTTAATGCATGCCTGCCTACTTATCTTCTTCACGGATACGGACGACACGATCGTCGTACACGACCACCTGTGCCTCTTCTCCATTTTGAATAAACTGCGGCGGCTCCACGTTGTTGTCGCCGGATACTGTGACCCGTACTTGCTTGTCGTCGGCGCAATGCGCGCTTACCTTCACTGTCGTAGTCATGATTTGCCTCGTAGTTGCTTTGTTGTCAGGCCAGTTTTCGACATGGCCCAGGTCGTACTGCTGATGCGGGCCGGGACTGGTTTCCGCTGTGGCTTCCCGGCTTTAATTACCAGTAATCCGCATCTGCGAAGGACTCTGGTGACACCTGCCAGCGCCTATGGCTATTCAGATACTCGCATTCCGTGTTTTCCGCTTAGCCAGCTTGCGCCGCCATGCGAGCCTAAAATCACTGCTACTGGGTTCCGCTCAAAGCCCTTCCAGATACCGACTCGTAACGTGAGTCAGTCGTACTGTTAAATCTATTCAGTCCCTATCAGTCCCTTTTAGGGACGCAACAGCTTCACGAATGGCCTTCACGGGGTCTCTACCCTCTCGCTGACACCTACCCAGCCATTCCATTGCCATCCTTGACTCCAACTCTTCAAGGGACTCTCCGTCCCTATTGGCCTCAATAAGCCCTTTGATCTCTTCTCTGGTGTATTCGACATTCATTTATCCACCTTTAGGGACTGTCAGGCTCTTCAGTCCTTGGACTGGGCGCGCATAATGGCCTTAATAACCGCATCGCGGCCCTGCTCACGCATCTCGCCAAACATGAGCTTGGTAGCGATCCTAATAACGACGTTTGGCTTTATGCCGGTTTCCTTTGAGATGCGAAGTATCTCGATGTAGGTATCCACGTCATAACGAGGGCGCATGTCGTAAATGTGACCTTCAGGACGCAGCCCTATGGCTTCCTTAATCAGTTCTTTGCTCATCGATTTTCCCTCACGCTGCCTGTCGTCGATCTGTACGGGTTGCCGACTTCTTTTCCGGCTTCCACCCGCGAGACTTCGCGTAGCTCAGTATCTTTTCGGTCCGCAAAACGCCGGGGTCTTTAATCCCACCGTTCACGAATTTGTAAATCCAAGACTTATCTATGTCGCAATCGCGGGCGACGGTTGGCCATTCGCCCTTAGCGGAAACGAGATAGTCATGAAGTTGTCTAAACAGCGAATCTTTCATAACCAGAATCCTAGGAATGTTTTCCTATCTTAGCCAACAACAAAATCCTATGCAATAGGAATAGAATCTGAATCATGAAAAAGACCATCCCTGAAATCGTTTCTGAGAATATTGTTGCGCTGATTTCGCTGCGAGGTGAAAGCACGGTCTCTGCCGGCAAGAAATCGAAGATCGACCAGAAGACAGTCTGGAATTACACCCAGCCCGATTTTTGCAACCCAACCCTAAAGAAGCTTGATGCCTTGGCTAATGCGCTGGACGTTCACCCGAGCATGCTTCTTATAGATGGGGCATTCACCCGCGAGGCCCCCAGTAAAGAGGCTGCAAGGCTGCTGGAGCGCATCGTCAGATTAAAGCCGGCAGCGCAGCGCCAGGTGTCAGAGTTTATGGAAATGTGGGAGCAGCAAAAAACTTTCGACTAAATTACTGCTAGTCGACCACTTATCACCTGTTTTTTTGTACAGTATAGTCACAGTACATAAAACAGAGGTCCGGGAATGACTGAACAACAAAAAGAACGGCTGTTTGAGATTGAAACTTACGCCAAGGTGCTGGCCTATATGGCTGCAAACGACGATGTAGACCTTGGCAACCGCCAGATACTGACCGCGCTCCTCGCTTTACAGATCGAAGAAAGCACCCACGAAATCCTGCAAGAATAATTCTTTAAAGATTTATGCTTTTTCTACTTGTCTCTAGGAATATAATCCTGTAAATTTGTCTCACGTTAGGAATTTAATCCTGTAGAGGCAAGACAAATGACCACAACACAACGCACCACCTACACCGGCAGCCAGCGCTCAGTACGCGGCGCTACGAGCATCAAGAATGCCGCCATTGAACTGGCCAGCATTCACCCATCAACCAACGATGATCGCTTTAACCAGTACCAGCAGAAGCTTAACGCGGGCTGGGTTGTGGGTAAGGCGCGGACAGTGGAGAGAGCAGCATGAT
>Ga0314855_100145_pt1 | contig 16782 bp, 34 predicted proteins | sample 2018CB1WmetaG_FD_203636 | JGI IMG/M metagenome (GOLD analysis project Ga0314855, IMG submission 203636) | Cryopeg brine viral communities from Beaufort Sea near Barrow, Alaska, United States - 2018 CB1W | ecosystem: Environmental > Aquatic > Marine > Coastal | place: USA: Alaska | collected... | reverse complement strand
CACTCGCCCCACAGAGTCTGAACTGGCCGCACCTCGCACCTACAGGAGACGCGCAACGTGGATTCCCGTGGAGGGCGAAAAGGTGACCGTGTGGCGAATGCAGTCACACGACCCAGACCGGCAGCAAACCTACCCGGGGGTATTCGTGAGTGCCACAAACGGCACATATAGCACCTACACCGTTCTTATCGAGGGTGAAGAAACAGTGTCCGAATTCCGCAAAAAGGATTCACACGGCGCAACACTTTGGTTCCTCGACCACCGAGGATCACAAAACGAACTGGAGATGAACAAATGACTGACTGGGTTGTACAAGAGGACTGGTCAAAGGTCGCGATTGGCGATCAGGTGAGGGTCGTGCGTGGAGACAACGTACTCGACGGCAAGATTGTAGATCGGTACGTGCTTGGGTGCGATGAACCGCACGCAATCGCTTTGCTGGTCGAGGGCATTCCGAGTTCTTTGCACATCACGAAACTTGTGTGGACTCTCTTCGTTCCGGCGAAACCTGCCGTGGAGCTGCCGACCGAACCGGGCGCATATCTGGACACCAAGGGCGAGGCATGGTCGCTTTGCCGAGCTGGTGGCTGGTTCTCGCACGGAGACGGCTCGCTGACGGTCGAATACGCGGACGAAGAAGTGGAGTCGGTGTGGTGTCGATATGGCCCATTTACCAAGCTAGAGCCGGTTGCGGTGACAGCGAAGAAGGTACTCGACGACGTATCGAAGTTCGCTTGGGCTGACGGATTCATGCCGCAGCTCAGGGAACTCAGCAATAAGTACGGCGTAACGGATGACTGACTTCCCCTGCTGCGAGCAGATGACGCACCACGAATCAGAGGACGGCTTCACACCATTTGAAGCCGTCCTTCGCTTTGAGCACACACGCCCACCCATCAGCCTCAACGACCGACTACACCACATGGCAAAAGCGAAGAAGACCGCAGCCATGAGGTTAGAAGCGTTCGAGGCTGCACACCGCATCCCCGAACTTGGCCGGTGCGAAGTGACACTCACTTGGTTCGTCACCACAAAGGCACGCCGCGACGACGAGAACCCTGTACCGAGCCTAAAAGCCTGGTGTGACGGACTCGTGGATGCGGGTGTTGTCGAGGATGACACGAGCCAATTCATGGTGAAGAACATGCCCCGAATTGTGTGGATCGACAAGAAAACGGATGTCGCACATATGGAACTAAGAATTGAGAAAATCCGATGAGTGACCTATCCGGCATAGTGCTGGGACTTGATGAGCAGCTTTACCATGCCCACGATTCGCTCTCGTCAACGGGTGCACGAAAGCTACTCGAATCACCCGCCAGATTCCACTACGCACAAACACACCCGCAGCCCCACAAGAAATCATTTGACCTAGGCACCATCGCCCACTCGAAAGTTTTGGGTGTCGGTGCTGGTGTTGCAGTCATCCCGAACGACATTCTCGCGTCGAACGGTGCGGTCTCCACTAAGGCTGCCAAGGAGTTCATTGCAGACACCTACGCACAAGGGTTAGTGCCAATCAAGCAAGCCGAATATGACGGCGCAATGGGAATGGCTGAGGCTGTACTAGCTCACCCGGTAGCGAAGCAACTGTTCGAGCAGAAGGGTGATGCGGAAGCGTCTCTGTTTGCGACCGACACCAACACTGGGGTTGGAATACGTGCCCGGTTCGACTTCCTGCCCGACTTCACCGAGCAAGCACCGATCGCCGTTGACCTGAAAACGACAGCTAAGGATGCGTCACCCGATAAGTTCGCCAAAACAGTGGCCGACTTTGGGTATCACATTCAGCAAGAGTTCTACCTCCACGCATACGGACTAGTCACCGGCAACTACAACATGCCAATGAAGTTCGTTGTGGTCGAAACCGCTGCACCCTATCTGGTTGGCGTGTATGAGCTTGCACCCGAATTTGCCGAGATTGCATTGGCGCGGGTACGCAAAGCACTCGCAACTTATGCCGCCTGCAAAGCCGCCGATCAATGGCCCGGCTACCCACACGAGAACGACCCACTACAGCCACCCAACTGGCTCATCTACCAAGAAGGTATCGAGTTCGACTAATGGACATGACAGAGAGCATCACACCACGCTCAGACCAACAAAACTTTGACGACTACCTCACCGGGAGTCGCACCGTAACCATAAGCGGAGTCAGTAAAGGCTCAGCAGATCAGCCCGTGAACGTGGAGCTCGCAGAATATCCGGGGCGACCATTCAAGCCGAACAAGAGTATGCGTCGCGTCCTCGTTGTTGGTTGGGGCACAAACTCTGACGCATATGTAGGCCGGCAACTGACCCTCGTTGGCAACCCAGAAGTTGTGTTCGGTGGGAAAGCGGTTGGCGGTATCGAGATCGCCCAGATGAGCCACATCGACAAGCAACTCACCGTGTCACTCACTGCAACTCGTGGCCGACGTAAACAGTTCACCGTCGAACCACTCAATGCCGAACCGTTGAAAGACGAATCCGGACGCGACTGGCTCAAAGAGTTAGCGATGGCAGGTGACGACCTCGACGCGATCGGAACACTTGGGGCCGCAGCAACCGCAGCACACGCCAACGACAAGATTTTGCAAATGGTGCGCACCAAATATGCGGACGTGAAGAAAGGTGGCACCGAATGACTGATCTAACGCCTGCTGGGAAGATCGAAGCGGCCATCACGCGACTCGAAGAGTTGCGGGCCAGCATCTCGGAACGCGACTTCAAGCTAATGACGTATTACGCATCCGGGGCGGACAGCGGGATAGCGCTCTTGTCGTTGATCTTGCACCGGACGCTCGACGCACAGTTCGCGATCCTCCGTAGCGCATTCGGGGATGCTATCGGATCTCACGACGAACCGGGCGCATTCGAGAACGCAACCCAACTGGCTGACGCAATCCTCGAAGGTGGCACCGAATGAACCCGACATGCGACAACTGCGGTTCGCAGCTACCAGACGGCCACCCCACAGCAAGCTACTGCGGAAAATGCCCACCCCACCGCTGCAACGACTGCGGAGAGATGGACAGTATGCAGCAGCCGTGTCGCTGTTGGGTTGACGTGGCAGATATCCCGTTTGCTGATCTCAAGGGCATGTTTGCTCGTGATGGTCTTGGTCTCGATTCGGTGGTACCGGAATGATGCGCCCCGTGTTCATCATCCCAACACTGACCGTCCTAAGCATTGTGGTCGCGGTTGTTGTGTGGCGGCTCGTGTATGTGTCGTTTCAGGTCGTGGGGTCGTGAGCGGCCCGAAGATTGGTTCCCTGTTCTCTGGTGTCGGCGGGTTGGATCTCGGCGTTCAGCAAGTGATCGGCGGGGATGTGGTGTGGCATGTCGAATTTGATGCTGCCCCATCCAAAGTTCTTGCCCATCACTGGCCGGACGTTCCCAACTATGGGGACATAACAAAAGTGGACTGGGCGAACGTCGAACCGATCGACATTCTCACCGGTGGGTTCCCCTGCCAGGACGTGTCACTTGCCGGAGCTCGCGCAGGAATGAACGACACAACCCGCTCAGGTCTTTGGGCACATTACGCCCACGCAATATCTGTACTCAAACCAAAACTGGTGGTGATCGAAAATGTCCGAGGCTTACTCTCAGCGGAAGCTGTTGGCGCGATGGAATCAGACCCGTGGGGTGTGGGAGACGGAAACCCACGATCTGTTATCAACGCTTTTGGAGCCGTTCTTGGAGACTTGGCCGGCTTGGGGTATGACGTGGAATGGTGTGGCGTTCGAGCTGCCGACGCGGGCGCACCACACGGACGATACCGGGTCTTCATCGTTGCTGAAGACACCGACAGCGCAACTAGCGGTCAACGGTGGCTCACAACACCCGGACAAACGGAAAGCGGGCGGACACGGGCCAACACTGGCAGACGAAGTGGAACACCTACTGCCGACGCCAGCGGCGATGAACCCGAACGATGGGGAGGACATCACGAACTGGCAGGAACGCCGGGAACGTGTCAAGGCGGAGAAGAAGAACGGGAACGGGTTTGGGATGCCGTTAGCGATAGCGGTTCGGCTGCTACCGACTGGGGGCTCTACGAGCCCGCAATCAGACGCTGGGAACAAGTCTTAGGCCAAATCTCACCGACACCAACGAACCCAGATGGCCGCGATGGTTCACACCGTCTAGCTGCCGAGTTTGTCGAATGGATGATGGGCCTGCCAGCGGGTCATGTCACTGACCCGTCTATTGGGTTGACCAGAAATCAGCAGCTGAAAGCACTCGGCAATGGTGTTGTTCCGGCTCAGTGTGCTTTGGCGTTACGGATGTTAGGAGTCCGCTCATGGCAGTAAGTAAGAGAACGAAGCTCGCTGTTCTGGCGCGTGACAACTATGTGTGTGTGATTGCTGGCCTGAATTGTGTGGGTGTCGCAACTGTGGTCGATCATCGTGCGAATAGGGGTTCGGGTGGTTCGACTGTGTTGGATGCGCCCGAAAATCTGATCGCTTGCTGCCCTCTCTGTAATGGGGGCAAGGAGGACGCTGACGGGGCGTACAGGGCAGAACTTGTTGCCCGCGGTATTCGTGTCCCGAAGCGTGCCACGAACGCGCAAACAGCCACCCTCGCAACAACCACACCTGTCCTATATGCGGACGGTTGGCATCAGCTCGAAGGTTTCTTACGCACACCAATCAACGCCACCACAGCGGTCGAACACATGACCACTATTGGCGCAATCACTACAGGGAAGGGATGGGCTTACTGATGGCAAGAATTAGAACAATCAAGCCACACTTTTTCCGCTCATACGATGTCGTCGCACTCAGCTATCGGGCACGGCTCACATGGATCGGTTTGTGGACATATGTGGACGATGAGGGGCGCGGTCGTGATGACGCACGAATCATCAAAGGGGAGCTGTGGGCACTCGAAGATGATGTCACCTGGAAGGACGTTCAGGGAGACCTCACGGAGCTATCACGGAGCGCTCATGTAACCAGATACACCGTTGAGGGACGCGATTATTTGGCCATTCCGACGTGGGATGAGCACCAAGTTATCTCGCGTCCAACAAAGTCGAAGTTTCCGGCCCCGACCCCAGCAAACATAAGGGATCGGGAGGGTATCACGGAGGACTCACGGAGGACTCACGGAGTCAACAGTGCAGGAAAGGGAACAGGGAACAGGGAAAGGGAACAGGGAAGTGGAAAAGGAACTGTCGCGATCGCGACGGATTCTTTCAAAACATTCTGGGATCTCTGGCCTCGAAGTGAAGGCAAAGCTGATGCGGTCAAAGCATGGGCTAAAGCGACTCGCAAAGTGACCCCTGAGATCATCCTCGCTGAAGCCTATGCGTATGTGCATCATCCGCACCGTCCAGCGAAACAGTTTGTCCCTCATGGGGCGACATGGCTGAACGGTGAACGGTGGAACGACGGCGAACCCACAGCGGCAGAGAACACACGCCCGTCGAAGTCTGACCAGATCGTGGACGTGCTCGAACAGGGCAAGCGGATGCAGGCCGAAGAGGAAAGGAAGGCGATCGGGCAATGAATTATCAAGAAGTGTCTGCCGTCCTGGCGAAAATCAAACTAGGTGACAACAGGCAGATTGATGACAAGGGTCTTGTGTTGCGTGACTGGTTCGACTCGATTGGTGACCTGAACTATTCGGATGCGATTGCGGCGGTGGTTTTGCATCGTCGTGAGTCCACCGAGTATCTGATGCCAGCACATATTCGTGTGGGTGCTAAGCGTGCTCGTGAGTCCAGGGAGCGTGAGGAACGTAAACGGCGCCCAGCTATTGAGCATGTGCCGATCACGTTGGACAGGTCGAAGTTTGAGGCTGAGACGCAAGCAGCGATTGATGCACACCGAGCAGCGAAGGAGCAAACCAATGGCGATGCGTGAGATTAGTCCAGTTACAACGGTGACGGTGAAGGTCAATGTCCCGGTTCACCTGTTCAAGCAGTTGAATGCTTCGGCGCATGAGGGGTTCGAGGTTGGTCAGATGATTTTGGAGCTCGCGAAGATGGGGCTCACGAAACCTGCCCGACATGCTCCGCATGTTGGTTCTCGTTCGCGTTACACGTCTGTGGTTGGCGCGAAGATGTTGCGGTTGCGGGATTTGAACCGCTCTGTGGGTGAGGTTGCTGCGGCGTTTGGTATGTCTACGGCTGCGGCTGGTGCGTGGTTGCGGCGTGCTGAGGCTGAGTGTCGTGAGCGTGCGTTGAGGGACGCGGCATGAACAATCACGAGCACGAGTATCAGCCCACGATTCGGGGCGAGTCCCGGTGTGTGTGGTGTATGGAACCGGAACAAGAGGAAGAAGAAATCTAATGACTGAAAAATTCGCACTAACAACAAGCGCGTTGAACACGCTGTCGGCTTATCTGCCGTCGAGTTTGACTCAACAGCAGGCCGAGAAAGTTCTCGAAGCTTCACGGCAAATGGCCGAGGTTGTTTGGGATGAGGGTCGATTAAGCGCGATGGCTGAGCGCGTTCTACTGAACAGCTTTCAAGACGAGCGCGACATCGAACCAGTTTCAGAGTCACCAACAACCAAGGAGAACAACTAAATGTCGAAGATCGAAATTGAGTCCGCGTTCGTTGAATCGTGGACGAAGAACACCGAAGAGCACCCAGCGTGGGGAATGAAGACTGCGGAACCTCATTCGCGTAAGAACGAAGACGGCAAGTACGAAACGGTTGGTCGCACGTTCCGCACGATTAAGGTTCCGCGTTCCACTGGCATTGACCTGACGACGTTTCGGAAGGGTGACCGGGTGCAGGTGTGGGGTCGTGAGGTTACGGAGACTCGTGAGCATGAGGGTAAAAAGTATTACGACCTGATTGTGTGGGCTGATCGTGTGGAGATTGTTGGCTCAGCGTCCAGCAGTGCCGCTCCTGCCGCGACAAGGGAAGAACCGTGGGCAACGACAGCACCCGCAAATTCTGGGGCCGTACAGGGCTACAGCGACGAAGTGCCTTTCTGATGAGCGACTGGGATGACGCCACTGCCGTAAAGGTGGCGCACAAGATCATTCGTGCACAGCAATCACTACTCGTGGCGTACCGGACAGGCGGAAAACCCCCGGAATCCGCAATCGACTATCTGATGAAAAACAAACAACGATTCATGGCCTACGCCGAGAGGCCACAACTGCGAACGGAGCGAGCTGATGTCTGATGTATCTATCACCGACCTGACCGCGGCAGCGCGGAATGCCGCAAAGATTGCCGACTACTACCAGACGGGTGAGGCTGACCTTTTCATAATGTTGGCAGACGCTCTCGAAGCTGCCGAGCGTGATGCTCAACAGGCGGAGGATCAGGCAAACAATCTTGCTGGGGATGTGGTGCAGCTAGAGGTGAAGTTGCAGAATGCCCAGACGACTCTGGAGATGGACGAAAAGTACATCAACAAACTTGAGGGCAAGATTGCACGTTTGCAGGCCGTCACCGTACCGACCGAGGATCTGGCACAACAAACTCACCCGTTCTCGCAGTCGCCACATATGGCTGCAAAGTATTGGGCTGAGTTGGTGAGGGCGCGAAACCGGATTGCAGAGTTAGAAGCGGCGGCTGTCCCGGTAGAGCCTGAATGGGGAACCGAAGTCTGGGATTGCGGAGAACTTGTAGACCGAGATGTCCACCCTGATGAGGAAACCGCTCGTGCTTGTGCGAGGGATTATTCGGGGCATGTTCTTATTCGGCGTGAAATTTCCGAGTGGCAAAAAGTTGAAGATTCGGAGCCGACCCAATGACCCTCCTATGTCGCATTTTTGGTCATACCCGTTGGCAGCAGGTCACGGTGTCATTTGGTCTGTTGGCGTTCCGGTGTGGGCGTTGTGGGGAACAAACATTTGGGAAAGGGAAGAAACGATGACTGAACAGGTAACAGATAAGGCGATGTGTACCCGAAAGTGTGCATGGCCTGCTTTCGAGACAGAACCGTCACGACCGAAGATCGCCACTCACGGAACCTTGTGTGATGCCTGCTATCTGCGGATGAAGGAAGCACTCAGGCTGATCCCTGAACTCATTTTGAACATGCGGTCACAAGTTGTGCCAGCAGCAAGTTTTGAGCTCACTGAGAGAGTCCAGGGTGGTGGTGATGGTGCACCTGTTCCGTTGAATGTTGGTGCGGTGGATTCTGCGGATGCGTTGTTTGCGAAAGTGGCGTCGTGGGTGAGTGCGTTTGCGGACGAGCTGACTATTCCGCAACCGTCGATTCGTGCGTACATGGTCAATAACGAGATCCAGGGGTTGCGTGCTTTGGCACCTATCCCGGCTTCGGAGTTGACTGCACAGCTCACAAAATGGCTTGCACGCCATATTGACCAGATCGCCTCATCACCGACCGCAGCAACGTTCCATGATGACATTTGGGAGGGCTGGGAGGATTCGCCCGGAGTAACCAAACTGTTGGGGCGTTATGGCAGTGAGGGTCGCAAGCCGCGTGATGCACAGAAACGTGAGTGCCCGATTTGCGGCAAGAGGGAAGTGTTCGCTGCACGTCCGTCACTTCTCAACAACGATCCGATGGTGCTGTGTGGTCTGTGTGGGTGGTTGGCGAACATGGAGAAGTTTCCGGATGCTAAAGAAATGTTCGAGAGCGCATGAGTCCGAAACTGGTTGGCGGTGAGGTTGTCGCGCTTCCATCCGATGCGATCGCGCTGGGAAGGTTTCAGGTTGACGGCCCGATTGGATTCATTGCCGCGACTTCACCTTACGCAAGAGTTCGGAACACCCGCGCCGAAGCCGTAGAGGATGAGCGGGCACACTACGAAAAGCAATGGCTAGATACAGAGACAGGAGAAAGCTGATGGGTAGCGCATGGGAAGACGCGGTGGATGCCGCTTTTGTGAAAACTGTTGGTCAGTATTTGGCCGACATGAATGCTTCAGGGTCAGCCGACGAAAGGGAAGAGATGTTCGACCGACTTTGCGGCGAATATGAATCAACAATAGGCGAGCTCCCAGAACCACGAGAGGACGAAATCTGATGCCCGGCGTGCGTGCTCAGGTCTGGTCTACCCCTAGCAGGCGTGGACGCAGGACATGGCACTACAGGGTGATGAATGCCAAGGGCGAGACTGTCCTCTATGACAACACGGGCTGTTTTGAGCCGATCCTGCGATCAGCGTTAGTCCGGGTCGAAGCTCTGCGGCATATGGAAATCGCGGGGCACAGGCTGAAGCGATACAAGGGGTGAACCCGTGGGTCGACCAACCCAATTACACCGTGAAGGCTGCAGCTAAGAGAACGGGGCGCACCACACGCACAATCGAGCGTTGGATTCGTGACGGGATGACCTGCCGAGAGGTGGCAGGCAGCATCGTTATTGACCACAAGGTGCTTATGAAGCAGTTCAGGGATCGGATGCTCAGTAACCCGAATAGGAAGAAAAGCGACGACACGTAAAAAAAGTTCACACGATGTCGTATCCTGATGTTATACTTCGCCTAGGCGATCTCTCACCCTTTGGGTGTCAGGTCATTTTTTGTTTAAACTTCGGCGCTCGCCCCCGATGATCACACGCCTTCTAGTGTGGCGGGTTCGTGTAAGTGCCGATCAATCTTAGGTCGCTACCTAGGATGTGCACAGTTACTCGCTGTCATTGAGGGTCAGTCTCGCCCAAGAACACGAAACGAGACAATCGGGTGGCATCGCATCTATGCGAAGAGCGCCAATTCCGAGAGCGGGCACGCATAAACCGTCGAGGCCGTCGAGCCTTGCAGCCTCTGCCCGCTTCTCGCGATGGTTCGTAGCTCAGCCGGAAGAGCGCCTGACTGTTACTCAGGATGTCGCAGGTTCGACCCCTGCCGAACCAGCAACTAATCGTGACGGGTGTGGTGCGGGGTGTTCAAGCCTCCGCACTGCGCCACCAAACCGGGAGCAGATGATGACCGAGTACCCCGAACATCAACAAGTCGCAGATGCCGCAAACAGTATCCGCGCAAAGATTTCCGTCGTAGCCCGTGAAGCTTACGAACGGATGCTCGCAAAACATGAAAACGAGACCAACGAGTAACACGGAGGTAAGACCGTGACGAAACTTTCAGATCAGCTAGACGCAAAACGTAAGACAGTGAGACCAACACTCACCAAATGGCTCGAAACACTCGACAAAGACGACCTCAAACTAATTGAGGCAGCAGCAACCGACAACGATCTCAGCGTTAGCGCACTAACCGAATTCTTCAAAGAAAACGGTGTCGCCACGTCAAAGGACACAGTTGCTGCTTGGAGACGTGATCATGAGCTCACTCGCTAACCAACTAAACAGCAAGAAGCCTGCTCAACAGTTGGGATCGGCAAAAGATACCGGCCCCGATACCGGAGAGTTCGAGGGCATCCAGAGTGATGCACCGATCAGCGATTGGGATGCAGTCTTTCGCCAGTTCAACTTAGACCCCGAAATTTTTGAGGTCGTCAAAGACACCGTGCGAATGTCCCGGTGGCAGCAGTCGAAGGCGCTTGAGAATGGCGACCGCGATATCGTCACCCTCTACTCCACACGCGCACAGTTTCGGCGCAAGAAGACCGAACTTGATCTGCCTGCACTGTATGCGGCAGGCAAGGCACGACCTCGCGCACGAGTAAAGACAACACCAACCGAGCGTGCCACCGTTGCAGTCCTGGCAGATCCCCAAATCGGGAAAACCGGGCGTCGTGGTGGCACGCCTGAACTTCTCGATCGTATGGCCGAGAAGCGGGAGAAGCTAGACGCACTGTTGAAGAAGCGTAAGCCGTCTATCTTCGGCCTACTCGATGCGGGTGATGGTTTTGAGGCTTTCGAGTCTGGTGGCAACCCTATGTTCACCAACGATCTGTCGTTGGGGCAACAGATGGATTGCTACGGCACAGAGCTGTACTCAATTGTGGAGGTTGGTCACCGTCACGCACCCGTTGTGGGTGGTGGTGTTCCATCGAATCACACTGCATGGCGTAATGGCCGGCAGAACTTGGGCAACCCACAAGATGACCTTGGGATGCACGTCCAAACACAGATGTTGAAAGTGGCTAAGGCCGCAAAGCTGGATGTCACTTGGAGTTTCCCTGCCCCGTATGACGAATCGGTGGCGGTGAAGTTCTACGACACCGTTGTGGGGATGGTTCACGGTAACCAGTTTGGCCCCGGTGGGGCGGTGACATGGTGGGAGAAGCAAACGTTCGGCGCACAAGCTATTACTGCCGCCGACTTGCTCATCACTGGTCACTATCACACGTTTGGTGCTGGTGTGGCTGGGCGCAACCGGGATACTGGCGTTCAGCGCTGGTGGCTAGGTGCTCCCACACTCGACAACGGTTCTGACTGGTTCAGGAACCTTGGCGGGCGCGACTCAGATCCAGGGATGTTGGTGTTCGACATCACACCCGAAGGTTTCGATTTGCAGTCGCTAACAATTCTCTAACTCTAGACATTACAAGAAGGAGCCATAATGGCCGGCGTTACCGTATCACTTCAACAGTCCGGGCTGAATCTATGGTTCCCGACTTCCGCAGCAACTGACTTCATCGCTTACTCGACGGATGGCACGACCGAATCTGGTCTTGTTGCCCGTACCGCTATCGGTGCAACAGGGTGGGCGACCGCAACTGCGGCAACCCCCTCTGTGAAAGCGAACAATGCTGCACTGACTTCTGCGGCTGCTTCTGGTTCGGGCACGATCTCCCACTTTGCTCTGTACTCTGCATCAACTGCGGGGACACAGAAGTTGGATTGGACAGCACTTGGTGCTTCTCTGCCAGTAATTACGGGCACAACGATTCAGTGGGCGATTGGTGCTGTAGCGGTCACACTCGACTAACCCGATAACTGTAGGAAGGGGCCGGTTATGGCATTAGCACAGTCAAATACCGGCACTTTCAACGGGCCACCCTTCAACGTCACACTCCCGGCTGCATCTAATGCCGCTAACCGGGTTGTGTTGTTCGTTATGGGTAACACACTCATTACGACACCTGCCGGGTGGACGTTGCGCACATCACAAATCAATCACATGGGTCATTACCTGTTTGATCGTGCTGGTGATGGTGCGTCGTCGTGGTCGGTGTCGGGTAGTGCTGGTCAGGGTGTGTGGTGGGTTGGTGAGGTTGAGGCTGGCGTATATAACACGGCTGCCGGTCAGAACAACATCTCATCTTCGACCAGTTACACGACGGCGACGATTGTTCCGAGCTCTGGCCTAAAGATCCTTCTCGCGTCGCTGGGTAGCCTCGATGATGGTACGGCCATCCGCACAATTTCTGGGTGGACGAACTCGTTTGTTGAGATTGCGGATGCAGGCTATGCGGGTGCAGATAACCCCAGTGGTGCGATTGCGTCACTTGAGGTAACAGGTGATGGGTCTACTGGTTATTCGACTGGTGGTACTTATTCTTCGGCGTCTACGGGGCGTTCTGCTCTGATTGCGTCTTATGTGACTTCTTCGGGTGTTTCCCCGGTTTCGGCGTCTGGTTCTGCGGTTGTTGTTTCGGCTGCTACTGGCACGGTTTCTGGTGTGACGGTGAAGAATGCTTCTGGTAGTGCAGTGTCAATCGCTACTGTGTCCGGTGTTGCTGTTGCTGTTCATTCGGCGACTGGCAGTGCAGTTTCGATTGTTGCCACTTCGGGGATTGCTTCGGTCACTCAACCGGCATCCGGTGTTGCTGCTGTGTCATCGAGTGCGTCTGGTGTTGCGAGTGATGCTCGTACCGCTTCAGGTTCGGCATCAACGGTCTCTGCGGCCTCAGGTGTGGCCTCTACGGCACACAGTGTTGCTGCGGTTGTTCCTGCCCTAACTTTGGCATCTGGTTCTGCTTCGGTGTCTGGTGTGCAGAATGCGTCCGGTGTTGCAAGTTCTGCGACAACAACTTCTGGCACTGCTTATCCGCGTCATTCTGCTTCTGCTGTTGCCTCGGTGGTGACGGCTAGTACAGGAACGGCGCTAAGTTTCCATATCGCTTCAGGTGTCGCCTACACAATTTCTACCGTTGTGGGTGCTGCCCAAGCGATTCCGCCTGGTGGTTACCCGACTATCCCGCAAGTGTTGTCGCTTGCCATTGAGACTCCTGCACGCACTCTGAGTGTTGGCACGTCTCCTTTATTGCTGTCTGTGGAAGTTTCCGCATTGACCTTGGAGGTGTGAACGTGAAGATTGTGAAAACAACTGATCGTTACCCCATCACGTTTACAACGAACGCTGACCTGACCAGTGCGACTGTGGTGCTGAAAGCGCGAATACGTGGCACCACAACAATTGTTCCGCTGACACAGACAATCACCGACCCGACGAATGGTGTTGTTACGCATGTACTCGATGGCACCTTAGTTGCGGGTTCTTACGACATTGAGTTGGAGATCACTCAGGGCACGTCGTTGTGGAATGCGCCGACTGAGGGTTTCGGGCAGCTCATGGTCACAGCGGATCTGGGGTAACCCACTTAGATTGCCACCTGTTACGACGGGTCGGTAGTGGGGTGTGGCATCCGGGCTGGACAGTCCGAGCCACACCCTGCGCAATCCGCGACTCAACCCGTGCGTATTCCGCAAGTGTTGGAACCTGATTCCGCAGTATCAAGGCAAGGAGCCTGATATGGGTAAACACGAGGTTGAAGAAGTAACTCTGCGGGTTTCCGATCGTTGTGATGCCAAAGAGTGCGGTGCGCAAGCATACATTCGGGCAATCCTTTTCAGCGGCAAGGAGCTGCTTTGGTGTGCTCATCACGGTACCGAATACAAAACGGCCATGACGGATCTTGTTCTGTGGTGGCAAGACGAAACATCCCGCCTAGCGGAGAAGAGAGTGGATGATGATTGAGGACACTTACGAGTGGTTACCTGAACCCATCATTGTGCCGCGCCCTGTCCCGTTGGATAACTGGCAAGCTGACCCTTTCGTGATTGCCGCGAAAGAGCGTGAACTTGAAGAGCAGCAGGCGCTACAGGATTACACCCGTCATATCCGCAAGCAATTACGCGAAGCTGCGGATCGTGGATGACATCGACTGGACACCTGACCCACGCCCCATCCAACGCGAACTAGAACACCCGCACGAGCACGCCTACTTCACCCCAGTGGTGGAATGGCCGACCTTGGATGAGAAGTTAGCGAACCCAACAATGCTGTTGCGGTTGGCGAAACATGTTTGCTAGAGACCCGGAACACACCCTCAAAGACGAAATTCTTATAGTGACAATCCGGGCACTCTCACCACTTGTATCACTCGGCGCCATGGTGCTGATCCGACTATTGCGGAAAGGCACATGATGGCTTACAGGGTTGCACTGCCGCTGACACACGGTGCAGCTACCCCTGTGCCCGGAGAATGCCCCGAATGCACCCGCGAAACTTTACGGTCAGTCACTTGGTATGTGATGACCCCCAATGGTGTCACCCCAAGGATTCGGGCAACGGTGTGTGCTGTTTGTAGTGTCATCTCACGGAAGAAAGACCATGAGTGACAAGTACCTACCCGAACATGGGTACATCGTGTGGATACCAGCAGGACACTCCTTCTTCACCTTCCCCACACCCGAACCTGTCGAACCTGATGAAGAACCACCAGACGGGGCATCATCCGACTAAGGGCGCTTGAGTGCTATTGAGATGATGCGCGGCCCCACGTTTGCGGCCTCTTGCACTTCGGCCCAGGTCTTGCCGTCTTTGAGTGCTTTCCTGATTACTTCGTCACGGTAGATGAGTTGTTGGGTGCGGCGTTCGTCTTGTCGTCGGAGTGCGTCGGCTGCTTGTGTGAGTTCTTCGAGTATGTCCATGTGAACCACTATAACAGTGGTTGTGCATTGGCTCTATAACTGTTATAGTAAATACATGACAACGACAGAGCAAGACTTCCGCACAGTAACCACCAGCCGCCGCGTACACGGCCCACGCACGAAGGCTCAGACCGAGCTTCGCGAAGCAGCGGGAGCAGAAGTGAGAGCGATCATGGCAAAGCGCGAAGAAGAAGCCGAAACGTTCCGCCGTTCACGCCCCACAAAGGCACAGTACGCAGCGGTGAAGTTCTAATGCTGACACTCTCCCAACGCCGCACGCACCTGAAACGGGGTGCAGCAGGCATGGCACAAATCATCGCAACCGCGAAGACAGAACTTGCAGAGAAGCAAGCAGAAGAATTCGCCGCATCACGAGCCGCATTCGCAAAACGTATCGAGAAGATCCCCTACACGCCAGAACAGTACAAGACAGCAAAGGTGGTGCGCACCGTTACGGGCTGGCACAAAGTCGTGAAGGTGAACGCCAAGAGTGTGACCGTCGCAACAGAGTACTCATGGACAGACCGCATCGAAGTCGCACGCATCATCGAAGTACGCTAAACGACTAACGTGTTATGAAGCACGAGAGGACAGTGTGAACACCAATCCTTTCCGCAAGAACCGCAGGCTTAAAGCAAAACGAGGTCAGCGCGTAACCGTAGATGGCCGCCCGGGCGTTATCGAGTCATTCCCTTACGGCCAAATAGGTGTGCGCTTTGACGTCGAACCTGACTGGATAGCAATATGCGACCCCACATGGTTGGTTGACTACTCACCCGCAATTCCGCTCGAATCGCATGAAGAAGCACAAGGAGCGTCACTGTGAACTTGCCTGAACAGAGCAATAGCGACCTAACTGCCCGAGTCGAGAACTACATTGCTGCCATGGATGCCGCCGAGCAAGATACCGCAACGGCCAACCATGAAGCGTCGTAGAGCAAACGGTGACGAACAAGACGCATACAGCCAATGGCGACACCTACTCTGCTACCTGCAACGTCCCGGTGTCGTAAAGAAAATCAAACGATCCACACACAAAAGGGAACGGCAAGAAGGCAAACGGGAAGCACGTTCCGAATACTAAACATTCCGCTGACCACAGAAACTGTTACTTACCGGAACCCTTGGTAACACTTTCGCCACAACTGTTACCACAACAACAAACCAAGCCAAAACAATACCTAAAACGGTATAGTCCTGACAATGCGCGGATAAGCACACATTACACAATGCGTGAATAAGCTCCCATTGATGCCAGCAACATCACAGTAACCACCACCAAATGACACCGCACTGGCACAACGCGGGATGAGTGCGAACAGTGACACCCAGCAGACAGTGAACAACATAGCCACCCTCACCGGTGGCTACCGTCATTTAAGGAGCAACCATGAACAGCCCCTTACACAACTCAATCAAAAGCTTCTGGACACCCGAACCCATTGAGGCAAGCAAAGACTCACGTAGAGCAATCCGTGACGACAAGATAGCGACCGCAACACTGCTACTAGCAGCCATCACACCGATCGCCCTACTCATCACAGTGCTTGCAACCCGCTAAGGACACAACATGCGCGTCTGCTCCATACCCGGATGCGCCACCCTCTACCCGCGCACACAAGGATCACGCTGCCCCACCCACGTAAGGCAAGCCGATCGGGCACGAGGCACAGCGACACAACGCGGATACACAAGCGTCGGGCACAAGAGGTTCAGGGCAGCAGTACTCAACCATGACCCCATCTGCGTCCTATGCCAGGTGAGGGAGGCAACAGTAGCCGACCACTACCCGCACAGCCGCAAAGAACTCATCGAGCTCGGGCTCAATCCCAACGACCCCCAATACGGGCGAGGACTGGACAAGCAGTGCCACGACCAAGAGACAGCCATCCACCAGCGAGGTGGATGGAACGACACGAACTAACTGCTCACACAATGCACTGAACACGAAGACGTGAAGCACTGTGACGCGCCGTACGGGGCTGTAAGCCGTCGAGACAAGACACCCAGTGGTCGAGGGCATCCGCTACACGACACCCCACCCAGGGACCCCCGACGCACCGCCCCGATGGCAC
>Ga0314855_100144_pt1 | contig 16932 bp, 14 predicted proteins | sample 2018CB1WmetaG_FD_203636 | JGI IMG/M metagenome (GOLD analysis project Ga0314855, IMG submission 203636) | Cryopeg brine viral communities from Beaufort Sea near Barrow, Alaska, United States - 2018 CB1W | ecosystem: Environmental > Aquatic > Marine > Coastal | place: USA: Alaska | collected... | reverse complement strand
ACTCTTCGCCTTCATACTGAACCGGGTAAAACAGCAGGCCGTTCAGCTCTTCTATAACTGGCAGTACCGACTTTCGTGACACCGAGGTCCAGTTACCAAAAATAACGTCGACTTTTTCTTTCGCCAACAGCTCGCGGGCTTTTTCAGCAAACAGCGGCCAGTTAGACGCGGGGTCCACCACCACGGGCTCAAGCTGGCGGCCCAGGATACCGCCCGCTTCGTTCTGTTTTTCAATCAGCATCAGCATGGTGTCTTTCAGGGTGGATTCGCTGATGGCCATGGTTCCGGAGAGGGAGTGCAGAATACCCACCTTGATCGGGTCCTCCGCAGCAACGGTATTGAAAGAGATGGATAGCGCCAGTGCAGAGAGGCCCAGTTTCACGTGTTTTCTGATGCTCATGTTTTCATCCTATGCGTCTTGATGGATTGCGCTGTTCGTCAGCAACACACCTACCAGCTTGCATGGAACGTTCCAACCATGATCATTCATTAATAATTTCAATAAGTTAAAACCAAAAAAACGAATAAAAACGAATAAAATTGAAACAATTTTTAAGCGCAACGCACCAAAAAACACGCAGCCGAAAGCCCCATGCTCACAATTGGTGCGTGCGAAGGTACGCGAGGTTAGATTGAACGGTACGGGGAGTTATTTCAGCAAAATAGGTTTCGGGAGGGGCTAGTGCTCAACCGAAAAGAACCGGATATTGTTCTTGCCCAAGCTTTTGGCGGCATACATTGCACTATCGGCATTTTTGATTAAATCCGAGGCGCTGCCCCCGTCAGCGGGGAAAGTGGCAATACCCAACGATACGCCTATCTGGACCACTTCACCCAGAACCTCTATGGGCTCATTAATCGAGGTGACGATACGGTTCGCAACTTCGGTAATTTCGCCTCTTCCCCGCGGATTGTTAAGGAGGAATATAAACTCATCGCCACCCACACGGGCTATGGTATCGGAGCTTCGCACCAGCGCCAGTAACCGTTTCGCCACATCTTTTAACAAATCGTCCCCAAACGTATGACCAAGTTGGTCGTTTACGAGCTTAAATCCATCAAGATCGAGAAACATCAATGCAAAATGCCTCTCTTCGCGATTGGCATGGAGAATCTTTTGGCTAATCCGGTCCATCAGTAAAGTTCTGTTGGGCAAGTCGGTCAAGGCATCGTGAAACGCTAAATGCCGGATGTACTCGTCTTTTTGCCAAAGCGCCGTAATGTCACTGAATACAGAAACATAGCGCATGGGTTCGCCGGCCTCATCACGCACCATGCTGATGGTCATGCGTTGCAGGTAAAGCTCCCCGTCTTTACGGCGGTTCCATATCTCGCCATGCCAGCGCCCCGTGGCTTTTATTTCCTCCCACATGGACGCATAAAACGCCTGGTCATGCCGGTGGGAGTGCAGAATATGCGGAGTTTGCCCGACGGATTCCTCAAGGGTGTAGCCCGTAATCTCGATGAACCCCGGATTAACCGACAGAATTGTTCCTTCAATATCGGTAATCAGAACGCCATCAAGCGTATTCTCAAAAACACACGCGGCCAGTTTAAGCTTTGCCTCAACCTCCTTCAGAACCGTTATTTCGCTAGCCTGAATCGAGAACCCTCGCACCCTGCCATCGTCCTCAAAATCCGGAATATAGTTCCCGATAATATGCCCGACGCTGCCATCGACTTTATTCAGGGTGCGCTCAAAACGCTGCGGTTCACCCGCCAGCACGGCACGAAGATGGGGCTCATTCAGAGCAAAAAGTTGCTCGCTGACCAGGTCCTGAAACCGAATCCCGATAACGTCTTCGGGTGGCATGCCAAACCATTCACTGAAAGCATTGTTGGCATAGCGGCAGCGTAAATCTCGGTCCCAATAGCCCATCATATTTGGCGTGCTATTAACGATGGTTCTGATGAACTGCTCGTTCTTGAGGCTCGCCTCTGATGTGGATTCAGCCTGTTTGAGTGCTTTTTGGATACGATGAGTAACGTGGATGTAGTAAGCAATGAATGGGCAGGTAATGGCAAACATGGCCATCACCAGAAAATAAAGGCCATGCTCGATAAAAGAATGGTTTACGGAGAAGGGCCATATCTCAATGCTTGCGATCAAGCTGACAACGGCCAGTATAACGAAAAAATACTTGGTACTGGGTGAAGCGATTACCGTACTTATCCAAGGCCCGTGTATTTTTTGGACGCTCATGTCTTACCTCTGGGTGTAGGCATACTATTTCCAAAATGCGTCTATGGCGATGCGACCCTCGGTTTCAGCGTGGAATCTAGCACATATTTCAAATTATTGATGTGAATAATAGGTAGGGGCAAATCAAAAAATACAGCCTTTCACTATATTTTGTAAGCGTAGATTACGGCTTGGCCGGGCGCTGCACGAACAGTGAGACCAACGCCAGGCACGCTGAACCCACCATCAGCAATACCGACACCGCGTTTAATACCGGCGTTGAACCTTCCCGCAGCCGGTTAAACATGGCAATGGTCAGAGGGGCATCGGAGCCCACCAGCATCAACGTCGTGTTGAAGTTTTCAAACGACATCAAAAACGCCACCACGCCGGCACCAAACAGTGCGGGTTTCAGGAACGGCAGGGTAACGGTGGCGATGGCTGTCAGGCGGCTGGCGCCCAGGTTCATGGCGGCTTCTTCCTGGGTAATGTCGAATTTGCGCAAGCGCGCAGAGATCACCAGGGTGGCAATGGTGGTAAGGAATGCAAACTGGCCAAGCGTGACCAATACCAAGCCCGGGCGCAGGGCTTCTATTTCATAACCAAACTGCACCTCAAACCAGTTAGCCACGGTGCTGCTGAACACCAGAATGGACACCCCGAGTATGACCCCCGGTATCACCAGCGGCATCAGCATCAGCACGTAAAGAAAGTTCTTACCCGGAAACTGCTCGCGCTCGAACAAAAAGGCGTTGCAGGTGGCCAGTGCCAGACTGGCCATAGTGGTGACAATGGCCACCTGAATACTCACACCTATACTGTCGAGCAAGGCGTCATCGTGAAACAGGCCGAGCCGGGGCTCGCCCTTGCCCAGATACCAGTCCCAGGTGAAACCATTCCACGGCAGCGACGGGAACAATGCGTCGTTAAACGAGAACGCCGCCACAACCACCAGGGGCGTGATTAAAAAGATGAAAAACAGCGTTACATAACTCAGGTAGGAAACCCGAAAGAAGCGGCTGCGGGGAATAGAGGGAATCATGACATCACCCGTGTAAACGACTGCCTGGTAATTTTCAGGCCCAACCAAACGATGAGTGACGAGAGTATCAGCAGCAAAATGCCGAAAGCGGCGCCCTGCTCCCAGTTAAAGCGGGTAATAAACTGAGTGTAGATCTGCTCGGTAAACCACAGGCTGGATTTGCCGCCCAGCAGTGTTGGGGTCAGGTAATTTCCGAGCGTTAGCATAAACACCACAATGCAGCCGCTCATAATGCCAGGCATGGCGTGGGGGATCACAATGCTGCGCATGACGTTCCAGCTGCTGCCACCCAGGTCGTATCCGGCTTCAATCAGGCTGTTGTCCAGGCTGTCGAGGGTGGTCACCAGTGGCACCACCATAAACAGCATGGAGGTGTAGATAAGCCCCACCATAATGGCGACGTCGTTATACAGCATTTCAACGGGTTGGTCCGCAAGCCCGAACCATTGCAGCGCGCCGCTGATCAGCCCGGTTTCCCGCAGTAAAATCATCCAGCCGTAAGTACGCACCAGTTCGCTGACCCAGAACGGCAGCAAGCACAAAATAAACAACGCAATCCGCGGCCTGCCGGTGAGCACCTTGGCAATGTAAAACGACACCGGGAAGGCAATAATCAGCGTCATCACCGTGGCGATGATTGACATCACCGCGGTGCGCACAAAGGTATTCCAGTACAGAGGTTCGGTAAAAAACGCGGTGTAATTACCAAAGCTGAAGCCGTATTGCCGGGATGCAATGCGCTCCCGCAGCGACACCAGCACCATATCGATGTGCGGCAGAATAATCAGCAAGCTGAGCCAGAGTACGATAGGCGCCAGCAACAGCCAAAAGCCCAGGCGGTATTGCGTGCGGTTGAAGTTGCCGTTTGCTTCGCTCATGGCGTACCCAGCGGCTGCGTGTCCGCGGGTGCGGGGAAACAAAGGCACTGACTGGCTTGCCAGCTGACATGCACCGAACGGCCCGCCTCTAATGCCTGAAAGTCTGCGGTCTGCGGCAGCGCTACTGTAAGCTCAGCGCCTTCGGCGGTTTCCACCTGAACCCGGCTTTGTGCGCCATCAAACAGTACGCGCGAAACGGTAACGGCCAGGCAATTGTCTTGTTCCGTTGCCGGCCTGGATGTACTGATCTGCATCACTTCGGGCCGAACAAACAACGTAATGGGTGAGCCCGCCACCAACGGTTGGCTGGTGTGGCTCAACAGGCGCACACCCTGCTCGGTCACAAGGGTGACAAGGTCGCCAGACTGCGACTGCACCTTGCCTGCGTACTGGTTGCTGTCGCCAACAAAGCCTGCCACAAAGGCGGTTTTCGGCTGGTAGTAAAGCTCTTGCGGCGTGCCGACCTGCTCAAACCGGCCCTTGTTCATCACGGCTACCTGGTCAGACATAACCAGTGCTTCAGACTGGTCGTGAGTGATGTAAACAAACGTGGTGTTGAACTCGCGCTGCAGCCGTTTGAGCTCAATTTTCATTTGCTCGCGCAGTTTCAAATCCAGAGCGCCTAACGGCTCATCGAGTAACAACACGGCGGGGTTCAGCACCAGGCAGCGGGCTATGGCTACGCGCTGTTTTTGCCCGCCAGAGAGCTGATCAATGCGTTTGTCACCGTACCCGGGCAAGTGAACCTTAGCCAGCACTTCGTCAATCAGGGTGGCGTGTTCACGCTTGGGAATGCCTTTGCGTTTCAACCCATAAGCAATGTTTTCGGCCACAGACATGGTGGGAAAAAGCGCCAGATGCTGAAACACCATGTTGACGGGCCGCTTGTTCGGCGGCGTGTTCAGCACTGACTTGCCTTTAATCAGAATGTCACCGGAATCCGGTTGCTGAAAACCAGCCAGCATTCGCAGCAGCGTTGTTTTACCGCAGCCAGAGGGGCCAAGGATGGAAAAAAACGCCCCGCGGGGGATGCTGAACGACACCCCGTCGACAGCGGCAAACTCACCAAAATGTTTGCTCAGCAGGGTGCAGGCAAGATCTTCCTGCACCCCCGCGTCGGCACCCGATGCGCATGCTTGATCCGACATAGACAATAACCTTAATCGAGCTTAGTTTGCGGCTTTCACCCGATCGAGAACCTTACCTTCCATTATCTCCAAACCGGCGGGAACGGGCGGGTACCAGTTGATGTTGTCCAGGTCTGCCTCTGGAAAGCTCTGTTTGAACTGGGCTTTCAGCGTGTCATTGACAAAATCATCACTGCCTTTAGAGGCCGTAAAGTTACCGGCAGACTCGGTAATACGAGCCGCAACTTCGGGCTGCATCACAAAGTTGATCCACTTATAAGCGGCGTCTTCGGCCTTGGTTTTACGCGGCAGAACAAACGTATCAATCCAGCCCAGCGCACCGGATGCGGGCGCCACAAACGTAATGTCCGGGTTTTCTGAGTTAAGCTTCCAGCCACCCGCATCCCAAGCCATGGCCGCAGACACTTCGCCCGAGCGCATCAGGTTCAGTAAGGCATCGCCGCCGGACCAATAGGCTTTTACGTTGCTCTTACACGACACCAGTTTTTCTTCCACTTTATCCAGAATGGCCTGGTACTTCTCCGTATCGCCGTAGGCTGCAAACGGGTCTTCCCCCAGCGCGAAAGCAAAACCAATCAACGTGGGGCGCTTCAAGCGATAAGACACAGAGCCGCTTAACGAGGCATCACACAGGTCGGTGTAATCTTTCACCGTGCCCGCGGCCTCGCGGTTGACGATCAGGCCACTGGTACCCCAAACGTGCGGAACACCGTACACCTCGCCTTCAAATTCGGTGTTCTTTTTAGTCGCTGCCAGCATGGAGGGGATGATTTTTGCCGTGTCGATTTTGCTCAGATCCATCGGCTTATAAATATTGAAATCAGCCTGGGCGCTAATAATGCGGTCCTGGCTTGGCTGGGCCAGATCAAAGCCCGCACCGCGTGTGGCGCGCAGCTTTGAAATCATGTCTTCGTTATTGGAGAGCGTTATTTCAACTTCGATGCCGGTTTCTTTCTCGAATTGCTCGACCACATCCTGTGGCGCGTAACCGCCCCACGTGAGCAGCCGAAGTGTTTCAGCCTGGGCCGACATCGAAAACGCTGCTGTTACAGCAGTAGCCAGTGTCAGAACCTTGAATTGATGAAGAAATTTCATGATTTGGCCTGTCCTTATGAGCAATGAAAAACGATGAAGTGCAATTCGTAAGATTAACTGTAGTGGGTTACAGATTTTTGACAAGTCACCGATTCGCTTCAATTCAATTTAGCGTTTCAGGAGTCATCTTCGGAGCTTACTGCATACTGCCCAAACCGCTGAAACTGCATTTCTTGCAGGCGGCTAAGGGCGCGGCGAAACGGGAACCCCAACGCGCCCCGGCTGTATAGCTGGTTTAACGGCACGGCCGCGCTCAGATACAGCGGGATACTGCGGTCGTAGCACTCATCTACCAGCGCAATGAATCGGCGCACGCCGTCATCCTGGCGCGACAGCGCAGGCAACTGGCGGTCTCCGGCGGCCACCTGGGTTACGCCATCTTCGGTGCCACGGGCAATCGCCGTTTGTTGCCCAGCGCCTGTGAGCCGGGGCACGTCGCTCAAAAAAATATGGGAGAAACAGTCACACACCTCGATAAAATCTTGTGCGGCCAATGGCTGCTCGCATAGATCGTTATAACGGCACCACAGCAAGCGTTCGCTGCGCCGGACCACCTTGATGTACCGATGGCCCAACAGCACCGGTTGGCTATGGGCTTGCTCGCCACTAATGAGTAACTCTGTGAACGCCGCCTCTAGAGCCTGGGGCTGGTTAACCCAATAGCGTTGCTGGCCTTGGCCAGGATGTAACCGATGGTCCTGGCCGCCATCCACGCTCACAACCTGCATGTGTTGGTTGAGTGCGGAAATGGCCAGCAGCAGTCGTTCACGATTAAAGCCATCTGCGTACAACTCATCCGGTGGCTGGTTTGACGTCGTCACCAATACCAACCCCTGAGCAAATAATTCACGCAATAAACCACCGATAAGAATGGCATCGCCAATGTCACTGATGAAAAGCTCATCAAGGCACAACACCCGTGCCTCGGCCACCAACTCCTGCACCAAAAGCCGCAGCGGATTTTCCTGTCCGGTTAACTGAAACAAGCGCCGGTGAACCCAGCGAATAAAATGATGGAAGTGCTGTCGCCGGGCAGGCACGGTTAAAGCCTGATGAAAACGATCCATTAACCAGGTTTTTCCGCGCCCCACTGGCCCCCAGAGATACACGCCTTGAACATCCGGGTCGCCTGATTGCAACTGTTCATAGCAGCGCTGCAAACTCAAGGCAGCCCGGTGCTGCGCGGGGTCGTCTTTAAAACCCGCGGCCAGCGCCTGTTGGTGGGCCGCATAGGGGGAAAGCATGGTCATTCAGGTTGTTTTTCCTCAGTTGGCGCGCCCGAACACTCTGTCGAAGAAACTAGCGGTTTTTACCTCTGGCATTGGCAAGCTGTCTACTTCGGCTGTCGCCTTGCGCCAGAACGTCTGCGGGTCGCCCAGCTCTGCCACTAACGCCCGCTGCTCCGCCGTGTAATGGTTATGTTCGCCGGTCAACCCCTGTGCAATTAACGCTTTTGCCCACAGGTAAAGGGTACCGCGAACGATTTTGAGAATCTTGCTGTACTCCTCGCGACTCACATTAATCGCAAGCTCCGCACTCAGGTTGATTTGCTTCTGTAGAACGGCGGTTATCTCTTTACTCAACTGTATCCGTTTACCGTTGCCTTTTTTGCTGGTCAGGCAGAACTCTTCCAGATCTTTGACGCTTTCGGTCAGGTCAAGCCGACCAAAGTCCGTTGTTTGCTGCGGGTTCACCGGCGCTGGAATCCAGCCATATTGGGGAGATTTAGCAACAATGTGACCGGGCAAACCGCGGCGATAGGGCAGCGCCGCATCCGCATTCTCATAGCCGTCAAATTCAGTCCTCAACCAGGCCGACATATTCTTGTGGCGCAGCATCATGGCAAAGGTGATCGCTGAGGGCATAATGCCTTCGAGCAATTCCGATGAATCCTGAGTTCGTTCCTCAAGCTGGGTAGCAGATACTGACATGATGTCCCCTTAAACAGCCGGTGTAATCTAATCTGTTCCAGCCGTTAGAAATTGTTATTTTTATGCTTAGTTCTTTTAAATGAACATTAAAAATAGCCAATAGATGGGCCATTCACTGTTGCTAAAGAGTTGTTGATTTGTAACATCGCGTATTTGTAGCGGCCACGGATTCGGTAAAACTCGACGCGGAGATTTTAAAACAAATACCGCACAGCAGCTGCGGCGAAGACACCGGCAGCAATCGCTGGCAACGGTTTTTGAAGGATGAGCATAGTAACGGCCGTCACCGACAAAGCAGCAAGCGCCCCTACATCGCCCTCGAATGCCATAGGCACGATGATGGCGATAAGCACAGAGCTGGCCATGGTGTTGATAAAACTCTCTATACGAGGGCTTATCCGCACGAAAGACATAATAAACACGCCGCCAAAACGGGTGGCCAGGGTCACCAGTGTCATGATCAGTATCAGTACCATAACGCCGGTTGTGGTGGTCTCAATGGTCACGAAGGCGCCTCCCCGGCATTCTCGTTGCCCGGTTTTTTCTCAAGCCAGAAGAACCCCACTACACCACCAGCAAAGGCGCCTGCAACGACGTGCGTGTTGGCAGGCAGCCATTTCCACGCGGCTAAAGACGCCAGCGCTGCCAACGCCCAGGCAACAAGAATACGCGGGCTCCTCTTTCCGCCCAAAGCCATAGCCAGCAGAAAGCAGCCCAAAACCATGTCTAACCCCAGGTTCTTCGGGTTCTGCAACAGCCCGCCAAAGTAGACGCCTAACCAGGTGCCCACAATCCACGCCAGCCAAAGCACCAGGCCACCGCCCAGAATGACCTCCAGGTTGCGATTACCTCTTTGGTAATCCTGAGCGGCTACGGCCCAGTTGGCGTCGGTAAGAACCAGAAGCAGGCTATAACGTTTGGCGGGTGCAACATCTTTTAACATGGGGTAAAGCGACGCGCCCATCAGCAAATGCCGGGAGTTGATGGCAAATACCACGACCATAACGGGGATCACCGATACATCGGCGCCCCACATATCAAGCGTGGCAAACTGCGAGGCCCCGGCGAACACCAGGGTACTCATAAGAATGGTGTCTAAAGGAGCCAGCCCTTTCTGCACCGCCGCCAAACCAAACGCAGCACCAAACGCCACCACAAAAAGGGAGATGGGGAGCATCCGCATGAGCTCGGAGCGAACCTTGGCGGGTTGAAACCGATAGGAATATAACGTGCTTTTCATAGGCGCAGGCTAGGTCGATTTTAAGGGCGTGTGTTTAAGTCGTTTTTCTATCAAGCATTGATATTCTCTTTATTTTTTATTTATTTACAGGAGCTTAAGCGGTCGTAAGCTGAGGTTCAAGTACTAAGTGCGCTACCTATTCTTATCTATAGCACCGGACCAATCGTTGCAATCACGTTATTCCAGATTCGCCGGTAGTAGGGCCAGGCAAGCACTGTAGCCAGCACCACCTGTTCCGAGCGGCCAATATAAATTTGCTGTCGTTCTCGAATGGCCATGGTGATGGCTTGGTCGCGTAGCAGTATGTTGTTTTCGTAGTTCAGGTCAAAGCTGCGTAAATCAAGATTAGAGGAGCCAATCAGGCTGACACATCCGTCGATGGTCAGAGTCTTCGAGTGCAGCAGCCCACCCTTGAATTCATGGATGCAACAACCCGCATCGAGTAGCCGATGATAATAGCTTCGACTGGCGGCAGAGACGATCCAGCTGTCGTTCACCTTGGGGTAAATCAGCGTAACCGCAACACCTCGGTGGGCTGCAGCACAAAGCGCATCCAGAAGCGTTGCGTCGGGAACAAAATAGGGCGTGGAAATGGTCAGTTCGGATTCGGCACTGGCGATCAGGTTGGCAAACAACTGTGGCGTTGCTCCGCGACGCTCCGTGGGCCCCACCCCCATCACCTGCGCCGGAAATCCTTCCTTAATAGGCTCAGCCTTAAGCTCAATTCCGTTTAGGGATTCACCGGTGGCCTGCATCCAGTCGCTGGCGAACAACAGTTGATTCTGCGCTACCACCGGGCCTTCAAATCGCAGCATGATATCCACCCAGGGGCCGTACTTCGCTTTTGGTCGAAACTCAGGATCTGCAGAATTCCGGCTACCACAATAGGTGATACACCCATCAATCACCGTGATCTTTCGGTGGTTACGCAGGTCAAGGCGACTGGTCAGAATGGTGCGTACAATGTTTCTGAACGGCAACGCCACGGCCAACTGAACACCGGCCGCATTCATTCGCTGCCAAACCCTGGATTTTATCAATGCGCGGGAACCCAGCCCGTCGGCCATCGCACGACAGGTCACCCCTCGCTGCGCAGCCCGAATCAAGGCGGAGGCCACATCACTGCCGGTATTGTCATCCAGCCAGATGTAATACAGCACATGCACATGACGGGTGGCCGCATCGATATCCGCGACCAGGCGCGCCCGTGTAGCATCGCCATCCGCCATCAGTTCGGCGGCATTGCCGTCCAGGGTATAAAACCCGTTGATGGAACCCGCGTAACGAAATGCCGGACGGTAAATGGGGTCAATCAGCCTGTTCACGTCTGCCGCGCTTCCCATGAAGTGTGCCGCTTTTGCGCTTATTTCATCGAAAATTTCGCCATGGCGCTTCTTGGCGCGATTGCCAATATCAATCTCGCCAAACAGAAAATAAACGGCACTGCCAAAGTAAGGCACCACGTTCAAAACAATAAACCACGCTAGGCGCCCAGGGGGTAATAAGTCATCGCGCAGCAGAATTCGGGCTGTAAACGCCAGAACCAGAAGAGCGTGTAGAGTAAGAACAACGGTCATCTATGATCCTAATGAATTGCTGATCAGAAGCTTGGCGCTCAAAGCGCCGTGTCAAGAAGCATCATCAGCACAAACCCTATGATAAGCCCACCCGTTGCCCAGCTTTCATGACCGGCGCGATGGGATTCGGGAATAATTTCATGACTGATCACAAACAGCATGGCGCCTGCGGCCATGGCTAAGCCCCAGGGTAATAAGTGAACAGAAAAGCCGATCAACGCTACGCCCAACATAGCCGCAACGGGTTCCACCAAACCGGAAAGAACACCTACACCGAGGGCCAATCCTTTGCTGTAGCCAACGCTCATCAAGGCCAAAGCCACCACAAATCCTTCGGGAATATCCTGTATCGCAATGCCAATCGCCAGGGCCTTGGCACCGACCAGGTCAGGCCCGGCAAATGAAACACCAATCGCCATGCCTTCAGGAAAGTTGTGCAACACAATTGCTGCAACAAAGAGCCAAACACGTTTAAGCCTTGTTGCCCGCTCGATATTAACTTCAGCGCTGGCGCCACCTTCGACGCCTTTGACAAAGTGCTCGTGGGGCACAACCCGCTCAATCATCAACAAACCCAAAGCGCCCAGTATGATACCGCCGCCAACAATGCCCCCTGCCAGCCACGAACCTGCGCCCTGATCAGCGGCAGTATTCAGTGCCGGTATAATCAATGAAAACGACGTTGCTGCCAGCATAACCCCGGCACCAAACCCCATTAGGGTATCGATAAGGCGCTGCGAAAGCTGGCGCGCTAAAACCGCGGGAATCGTACCCAGCGCAGTTGCCGCAGCGGCGGCCATGCCACCCAGCAGCGCGCCCGTCATGTGCGGGTCATTCGCCGCCAAACGTACGTATATGCCGGGCACCAACGCGACGACACCGCCAACCAGAATCGTCAGAACTACCCAATATCGCAACGCCATAAACTCACCTTATGTTAGTAACATTGACATCATGGCGCCTAATACCCCTAACCGACAATCAGCAGGGGTTCATCATGCTTGAGTTCCATCATTTCCACAAAATCTGAGAACCCTGAAAGGCGCACTGAAAAGGCGGTAGTAGCCAAGCCTCTAACATTGCTTGACGTACCAGTATGCTCAGCGCCATATTTATCTTGCAACGGGTAATACTGAACACACTTTTCTCTCTTCAACACGCCACCACAGGGTTACACATGACCACCGCCACCTGGTTTATATTGGTTGGCTCGCTGTTGCTGGTGGTGGGCTTCACAGCGTCCTACATCAATACGATTCCCGTCACGTCAGCCATCGTTTATCTGGTTATCGGTGCCGTTGTCGGGCCGATGGGCTTTCGCCTGTTTCATTTCAATCCGCTGGAAGAGTCGGCGCTGATGGAGCTGCTGACTGAAATAGCGGTGCTTATTTCACTGTACTGCGCCGGCGCAAAAATGCCGGTACCGGTTAATTTTGCGCGATGGCGTACGCCTCTGCGGCTGGCGGTTGTGTCCATGGCGATAACGGTTGGTCTTGTAACGCTCTTTGGTTATTACTGGCTCAGTTTACCGCTTGGTGCAGCCGTATTACTTGGGGCTGTGGTGGCACCCACGGACCCAGTGCTGGCAACCGAAGTGCAAACGCGTCACGCCAACGACCCCGACCGATTACGTTTTGCCTTAACCTCCGAGGCGGGTATGAACGACGGTAGCGCTTTTCCTTTCGTGATGCTGGGCCTGGGCTTACTGGGGCTGCACGATCTTGGCGATAACGGCTGGCGCTGGCTGGCCGTGGATGTAATCTGGGCCAGTGGCGCGGGTATCGGTATTGGTATTATGGCGGGTTGTGGTGTCGGTTGGGTTGTCCATACAACCCGCAAAACGCTTACCCATTCGGAGTTGCTGGAAAACTTTCTGGGCTTGGGTCTGCTTGCCTTTGCCTATGGCCTTAGTTTGTTGGTGGGCGCCTGGGGCTTTCTGGCAGTATTCAGTGCCGCAGTAGCGTTGCGCCATACCGAGGTGAAGCATGCCGACTTCATGCAAAGCTACTCGTCTGTGACCTTCCGAGAGGCTACTGAAACGGTTGAACCTCATGCCATCGTTCACATCCATCAAAGCTCCCTGGTCTTTAACGAACACTTGGAGAAGCTTGCGGAAATTGTGCTGGTGTTGTTGATTGGCGGGTCGCTTTTCTGGGACTCGTGGAGTTGGCGGGCCGTTGGTTTCGCCGCTTTTCTGTTTTTTATTGCTCGCCCCGTCAGCGTTCATCTGGGCTTGCTAGGGAGCAAGGCGCCGATGGACCTGCGCAATATGGCAAGTTGGTTCGGGGTGCGCGGCATTGGCTCGCTATACTATCTGATGTACGCGATCCAGCACGGATTACCAGAGAATGTGGCACTTGAGTTGATGCACCTGACCCTGGTTGTGATCGCACTTTCCATAATGGTTCATGGCGTGAGTGCTAAACCGGCCATTGCCCGCTTTTGGGGATCGCGAGACACTGGGGAAAGTTCATCCTAACTGCACAATAGTGAGAAAAGGGCCGAATTATTCGGCCCTTTTTGTTCATCTAGCGGCTCGCTTACTTTGCCGGTAAGTAGCCGCCTCCTGACACCCCTCAGCCCCGCAACGCACTCACCAGTTTGTCGATGCTGTCTTTTGCATCGCCAAAAAGCATGCGGGCGTTGTCTTTGTAAAACAGCGGGTTTTCCACCCCGGCATAACCCGTTGCCATTCCGCGCTTCAGAATCACCACTTGCCGTGCCTTCCAAACCTCAAGCACCGGCATTCCCGCAATGGGGCTGCCAGGATCTTCTGCCGCAGCCGGGTTCACCGTGTCGTTGGCGCCAATAACCAGCACGACATCGGTCTGCGGAAAATCGGCGTTAATTTCGTCCATCTCCAGAACAATATCGTAAGACACATTCGCTTCTGCCAGAAGCACGTTCATGTGTCCGGGCAAGCGGCCGGCAACCGGATGAATACCAAAGCGTACCGTTGTTCCGCGCGCTTTCAACAGCTTGGTCATCTCGCTGACCCCATTCTGGGCCTGAGCTACGGCCATACCGTAACCCGGTACGATAATCACCGAATCGGCGTTGCGCAGCTCCTCGCATACCTCCTCAATATTGGTTTCCAAAGCCGTTTGATCAGGCCCAGCGGCGGCAGAGCTCGTGCTGGTTTGACCGAAGCCACCCAAAATTACGCTGATAAACGACCGATTCATCGCTTTGCACATGATGTAACTGAGGATCGCGCCGCTGCTGCCGACCAACGCGCCGGTTACGATCAGCAGGTCATTGCCCAGCATGAAACCGATAGACGCAGCGGCCCAGCCGGAATAGCTGTTGAGCATCGAAACCACCACTGGCATGTCGGCACCGCCAATGGCCATGATTAAATGCACACCCAAAGCAGCGGCAATCAGTGTCATCAGTACCAGTGCAATCACACCCAGGGCTATGCTGTCGGTGCCCAGGAACCAGGTGCCCAACAACACCGACGCTAACAGCGCCGCCAGATTCATCACGTGCCGGCCTGGCAGCGTTAGAGCTTTGCTGTCGATACGGCCGTCCAGTTTGCCGCACGCAATCAGTGAACCCGTGAACGTAATGGCGCCAATAAACACACCTAAAAACACCTCCACCAGCTTAATGGTGTGCTCGGCCCCGGTCGTTTGTATCAACGGCTCGATGTAGCCAGAGAAACCCACCAACACCGCAGCCAAGCCTACAAAGCTGTGCAGCAGTGCCACCAATTGTGGCATCTGGGTCATTTCCACCTTGTCGGCGATAACAATGCCAATACTGGCACCCACTAGCACGGCAATCACAATAGCAATAAGCCCGCTATCACTAACGCTGGCCACTGTAGCCACCAGCGCGATGAGAATGCCGGTAACCCCGTACAGATTGCCGCGGCGCGATGATTCCTGGTGGCTTAAACCTCCAAGGCTGAGAATAAACAGTACGCTGGCGACCACATAGGCCACACTCACAAGTCCTGAACTCATAGCGGGTGCCTCCTAGCGGCGGAACATTTTAAGCATGCGATGGGTAACCCGGAAGCCACCCCCTACGTTGATGCTGGCAATCAGCACCGCCACAAACGCCATAATCCCGACCGCAAGGTTTTCCGCTTGGGCCAGGTGCAATATCGCACCAATTACAATAATGCCGCTGATGGCGTTGGTCACACTCATCAAGGGTGTGTGCAAAGAAGGCGTTACGTTCCAGACAACCTGCCAGCCAATAAAGCAGGCCAATACAAACACAGTGAAGTGCCTCAAAAAGCTATCCGGTGCGTAAGCGCCAATGCCATAAAGCGCCGCAATGGTGATAATCAGCACAACGCCCTTACTAATAAGGCTACGACGCTCCGACTCTTTGCGTGCTGCCGCCTTCTGTTCTGCTGAGGGCTCTTCGGTGCCAGGCGCAGCCTTGGGGCTGACCGGCGTGTGCGGTTGCGGCGGTGGCCAGGTTATTTCTGAATCCAGCACCACGGTCAGGCCACGGATAACATCGTCTTCCATATTCACCTGCGGCTGGCCGTTTTTCTCCGGTGTCAGCTCACTTAAAAGGTGAAACAGGTTGGTGGCGTAAAGATCACTGGCGACTTTAGCCATACGGCTTGGCAGGTCTGTGTAGCCAATCAGCGTAACGTCATGCTTCTCGACGATTTTGCCGGGTTCAGTCAGTTCGCAGTTGCCGCCACGCTCGGAGGCCAGATCGACAATCACGCTGCCAGGTTTCATGGATTTCACCATGTCCGCGGTAATCAGTTTGGGTGCGGGCCTGCCGGGAATAAGAGCGGTGGTAATAATAATGTCGACTTCTTTAGCTTGTTCCGCGAACAGCGCCATCTCTGCCTTGATGAACTCGTCGCTCATCTGCTTGGCATAACCACCGGTGCCGCTGCCCTCCTCCTCGCCAAAATCTAATTGCAGGAATTCGGCGCCCATACTTTCAATCTGTTCTTTCACTTCCAGCCGGGTGTCGAACGCCCGCACAATCGCCCCCAAGCTGTTGGCAGCGCCCACAGCCGCAAGGCCCGCTACACCAGCACCGATCACCATCACCTTGGCCGGCGGCACTTTTCCTGCGGCCGTCATCTGCCCGGTAAAGAAACGCCCAAAGTGACTGGCCGCCTCCACCACCGCGCGGTACCCGGCAATGTTCGCCATGGCGCTTAGCGCATCCATCTTCTGGGCCCGACTGATTCGCGGCAGGCTGTCGATAGCGAAAGTAGTCACCTTACGGGCGGCAAGCTTTTCCAGAAGCTCAGAGTTCTGCCCCGGCCAGATATAACTGACCAGAAATCCGCCTTCCTTCATCAGATCAGCTTCGTGCTTACCCAGCGCCGGATTTTCCATGGGTGCGCGAACTTTCAAGATGAAATCAGCATCGCTCCACACCGAGCCAGCATCCGCTGCAATGGTCGCGCCAACGGCTTCATAAGCGGAATCGTGATAATGGGCGGCCGCGCCTGACCCAGATTCAATCGTGACCTGATAGCCCAGCCCAATCAGTTTATGAACCGAGGGTGGCGTTGCCGCAACCCGTCGCTCGTCTGTGTAAATTTCCTTTGGAATACCGATCTTCATATAGAGATATCCTTCAGCTAAACCGATGAACTGGATGAATACTACCTATATCCTAGTGCAACTTCGGGACATTGTCCGTCTTACGTTTTATTGCGAATAACAGAAATCTCGATTCGCTGAAAACAGGTCTGTGCCAAATCACACTCAATTTATCCCCGCGCGGTGGCGCGCAGCTACTTTGCCAGCTAGGTTGGAATAGTGCTGCCGCTTTGTGCGTTGATTTTTCGCGTCATATATATAGCCGCGCATGTTCATCAACGGGCAAAAACAAACGCCCC
>Ga0314855_100143_pt1 | contig 17325 bp, 21 predicted proteins | sample 2018CB1WmetaG_FD_203636 | JGI IMG/M metagenome (GOLD analysis project Ga0314855, IMG submission 203636) | Cryopeg brine viral communities from Beaufort Sea near Barrow, Alaska, United States - 2018 CB1W | ecosystem: Environmental > Aquatic > Marine > Coastal | place: USA: Alaska | collected... | reverse complement strand
GTCTTTGTTTTCACCGTCACGGAGTACCGGATATTTGTTCTACCAAATTTTTTCTCTCCTACAGCTTGCGCCGGGGGGAGGGGGGATATAGATACACTGGTGTCTGATGAAGAAATGGAGCGGGAGCCCCCATGGCGCTTACGATGGACGACTTGAACGGCAGCTGGGTCGATACGGTTGAGCGATTCATCAAGGGGAACGACTGGCTTGACGACTCGCACCTTCCGCAGCTGAAAGCGCTATACGCCATCGCTAAGCTGATCGACGGCGGGGCGAAGATCACACCGGCGCTGGTGTCGCAATTCACCCTGACGCAACGGACACTGGCCGGTAAGACTCCGGACGCTCCCACGGCCGGGGATACGAGCATGCCGCCCTCGCTGCTCGATGGGCTCCTAGATTGACCGCCCCGAAGTGGGAGATCGCGCCGGACTTCGACCCTGAATCGTTCCTGCTGCCCGCCGTCTACACCGGCGCTCTCAGCGACAACTTCATCAGCGATGGGCCGCGACTCCGCAAGTTCGTTGAACTCGCGTGGAAGACCCCGGAGAACCCCAACGGGCTCGTGCTCGATGTCTGGCAATGCTGGCTGATAGACCGAGTACTTGAGCGATACCCCCTCGACCATCCTGACGTATCGAAGCGGGGGCGGCTCCGGTATCGGCAAGTCGTGATCTCGATGCCCCGGCAGAACGGCAAGAGCGTCATCGGGGCTATCCTCGCGCTGTATGGGATTCTGATGCACGAAGAGGGCCCCGCCGTCGTGTCGGTGGCTTCAACGGCCGACCAAGCTCGAATCGTCTACAACCGCGTCTTATTCGTCATTCAGTCGAACGCTGAGCTTTCGCGCCGGTTCTCGAAGATGACCGAGACACGCGGCATCACCACGAAAGACGGTTCGGGAACGTATCAAGCGAAAGCATCGAAGGGCGACGCGCTACAGGGCATCCCCGTCAGTCTCGCGATACCCGATGAGCTACACATCACCAAACCGGCTATTTGGCAGTCACTCGTCAACGGTATTCTGACCCGTAAAGACGGCCTCATAGCTGGCATCACCACGGCGGGCGATGAGGGCTCGACGCTCTTGAAGCACCTTTACGTGCTCGGGAACAAAGCCGCCCAGGGCGACGCTCAGCTTGAACGGTTCGGCTTCTTCTGCTGGCAAGCTCCGGAGGCCATCGTGCCGGAGGATGACGAAGCGCTCGAAGAATGGCTGATGGAGTCCAACCCCTCGCTATTCGAGGGCCGAATCGACATCGGCACTGTCATCAGCGATGTCCGGGCAACCCCTGACCAAGATGTCATCCGGTATCGCGGTAATCTCTTCGTCGCGTCTCAAGCCTCATTCATGCCGCTCGAACGATGGAATAAGGGTGATCGAGGGGCACCGATGCCGCAGACTGGCCGGGTCGCTTTCACCTTTGACCGTACCCCCGATTGGGGCTTTGCCACGATCACCGCCGCCGTCAAGATCGGATCGAAAACACATACTGAAGTTGTCGCGTCACTAGTCCGGCCGTCCATCGAACAGCTAGCTAATCTGGCCGTTGAACTCTCGACGTGGAATCCCTCCGTGTACGTCATGGACGGCTACAGCTTGCGAGATCTCGGCAAAGAGCTACAGCTGAGAGGGCTGCCCGTTCACATCGCTACTCAGTCGGATATGATGACGGCCTCAAGCTTGCTGTATGCGAAGCTGATTCAGGGGCTCTTGCTCCATTCCAACGATGAAGTGCTCTCTCGGCAGATCCCGCGAACGATTCGTAAGAATGTCGGAGAGGGCTTCAGAATCAGCCGGAAAGACTCAAGCGTAGAGATAGACGCGGTAATCTCAACGGCTCTCGGAGTGTTCGCCGCCGAAACAGTCCGCGAAGTTGCCCTTCAAGTCTTCTAATTACTGGTAGGTTCGTTCTCATGGGATTCTGGCGAAGTGTATGGGACGGGTTAGAGGTCCGCGAACTTGAGGTTCGCGAAGAGGCACCGGCCGGTGCCGGACCCGCGATGATCGCGCCGCCGCCCCGCAACGTCACATCTCGCGACGCTTTCGGAATCAGCATGGTCTACCGTGCCATCAGCATTCATGCCATCAGCGCGAAGCAAATGAGCATTCAGACGTGGCGCGAAGACTTGACGACTCCGGCCGCGTCCGATGAACGGCTTGTGCCGTCCAGCTTCATCCGTCGCCCTGACGTCAATATGCCCCGTTCAGCGTTCATCGAAATGACGGTTGTCTCCCTCGCATCGAGCGGCAATGCGTACTGGCGCAAGTACTTTGACGCTCAGGGCCGGATAGCAAGCGTCGAAGTACTGAACCCCTCCGATGTCCTGGTGTCGAAGGATTCGCGCGGCCGACTGAGCTATCAAACCCGCGAACGTGAAAACCCGTTCGGTGCCGATGAGATCCAACACTTGAAACTTCTTCGTGTCCCCGGTTCGCTCTACGGGCTCGGCCCGATTCAAGCCGCCCGCGTCGAGATCGAGGGCACTCTTGATCTCCGCGACTACTCCGCAAACTGGTTCAAAGAGGGAACCGTGCCGACTGGTGTTCTCACATCTGACGGTGTGCTCTCCCCCGATATGGCGAAGCAAGCCAAAAAGGCATTCAAGGATTCTCAGGGTGGCAAGCGAGATGTCGCCGTGCTCGGGCAGGGGCTCCACTATGAAGCGATGTTCCTGAACCCGAAAGATGCGCAATTCTTGGAGTCTATGCAGTTCAGCACTACCCAGATTGCTCGCCTGTTCGGCACCCCGTCATCCCTGATGCTCGCCGCCGTCGAGGGTAGCTCTCAGACGTATCAAAACGTTGAACAGGACTGGCTCGGATTCGTCCGGTTCTCGTCCATGCAATACCTCATCGAGATCGAGGATGCCCTTTCTCAGCTGCTCCCACGCGGGCAGTATGCGAAGTTCAACGTCGAGGCGCTGCTACGCACCGACACCACTACCCGTTATGCTGCATACGCGAAAGCAATTGAAGCAAAGTGGATGTTCCCCGATGAGGTCCGCCGCATCGAGAACCTGCCCGCTCGAACCGAACCGAAAGAGGATGACACGAATGTCTGAGCTTGACGACACCATGAAGGGTGTTCAGCGGCGCGAAGTCTTGATTCGTGCCGTCGATACCGAAAAACGCGAGATCGAGGGCATCGCCGTCCCATGGGGACAGACTGCCGATATTGGTTGGTTCACTGAATCAGTCGAGCGGGGTGCCGTAGTCGAATCCGATGACGCGCAACTCTGGTGGAGGCACAAAGACCCCATTGGCGCGATGTCGTACCACGAAGATCAAGATGGCGGCTGGTTCGTCCGTATGAAGGTCAGCAAGACCTCACTCGGAGAGGATGCCCTGACGCTCGCCCGCGATGGAGTCGTTACTAACTTCTCCATCGGATTCGAGCCCATCGAGTACACCATCCGCGAAGATGGCGACAAGACGCACATCACCCAAACTAAGATCCGCGTTCGCGAGATCTCACTAGTCCCCCTTCCTGCCTATGAGGGTGCGAAGGTTTCAAATGTCCGAGAGGGCAACTCTACGAAGGGAACGGCCTTGCCTGTTCAGGAAATCACCACACCATCGATGCAGGACTTCACCGAACTCCGCGCGGGGGTCGAAGAGGTCGAGCGCCGGATGGCAACATTCCAGAGCGCCCCGGAGAAGCCGTCGCTCGACACGCGCTCCGCCGCTGAAGTGCTCCGGGCCATCGCCATCGACAAGGATGAAACGACCATTCGCGAGTATGACGATCTGCTCTCTCGCGCGTTCACCGGAGGCACCGTCGCGGATGCCGTTGACAAGCCGGGCTGGGTCGGTGACCTTACGCGCATCATCAATTCCGCCGCACCCCTGGTGGACTTCTTCAGCCGGGGCACGCTGCCCTCGACCGGTATGAGCATCGAGTATGCCCAGCTGCTCGCGAATACCGTTGACTACGCAGAGCAGGCCGCCGAAGGTGACGATCTGGTCTTTGGCAAAGTGTCCATCGAAACGAAGACCGCCCCCGTCAAAACCTATGGTGGCTGGTCCGAACTCAGCCGACAGGCCATCGAGCGAAGCTCCATCAACGTGCTTCAGACAACTCTCGACGCTCAGGCCGTCGCCGCTGGCAAGATGATGAACGCGGCCTTCCGGCTCCTGTTCGACGCGCAGCACACCGCGCAGACAACGGCGCTCAACACTGTCACCATTCCCTCCGCGTTCACCTTTCAGGACTGGATCAACGGAATCGTCGACGCGGCCATCAAGTTCGACGCGCTCGGGCTGCCCATCGAGGGGCTGCTCGCTAACCCCGTACTGTTCAAGGCTCTCGGCAACCTCGAAGCCGCTGACGGTCGCCCGGTGCTGCTCGTCGCCGGTGCCGGTGCTCCGGGTGCGAACACTGTGGGAACGATCAACCCCTCCGCGCTGACGGGCTCGCTCGCGGGCATCACCGTTCAGATGGACGCAGGATGGACGGGCGCATCAGCGGCCGGAGCATTCGCGAACTCGCGGGCGCTCCGCTCCTACGTCGCCCCGGTCACGCGGCTTCAGGATGAGAACATCATCAATCTCTCGAAGCAGTACAGCGTTTACAACTACGCGGCATTCGCCCCGGAGATCCCCGCCGCGCTCGTCCCCATCGCGTTCTCGGTCTAACCATGGCAACCCCCGAAGAGGCTGAATCGCTCCGGCTGTATGTCGGCGCTTCAGCCGGAGAGGTCATATTCATCGGGCAGTGCTGGGACACTGCCGATGCACTGGTAACACAGTTCATCGGCAGTGTCCTAGGCGTGCCGGTCGGCGCGATAGAGCGTGCAAAGCTCGAAGCCGGGTCTGAGTTGTTCCATCGTAGGCAAGCGCCTAACGGAATCGCTCAGTTCGCCGCTCAAGACGGCGCACCGGTTCGGGTAGCTCGTGATCCCATGGTCGGCGCGTATCCCATCCTGAAGCCGTTTCTAGGCGCTGGGATTGGCTGATGGGTACATTCATCAGCGACACTCGCTCCGACCTCGCTGAGCGCCTAACAGCCGCCCATGAAGAGGGGCTGACCGTCTATGACTACATGCCCGAAAGAATGAACGTGCCGTGCGCAATCATCTTGCATGGCTCCCCGCTACTCGAAGACGGCGCGGTCTTTGGCACTGTAAATCTCAGGTTTACAGTCGTACTTGTCCCCGGTGTCGGCAGTAACGATGTCAACACCGCCGAACTAACGGCGCTCATCGAGACTTCCGTGATCGCGCTACACGCTGGCGACTTTGGAACGGAGATCGTATCTCAGCCGTATATGCTCTCAGCTAACGGCGGCACATATCTCGCGGCTGACGCAACTGTAGTGACCGTAACCAACATCAACTGAAAGAGAAAACACATCATGGCTGGTCCCACTCGACTCAAGGGCAATACCCTCCAACTGCTCATCGGAACCGTCGAACTCAACCTTCAGGCTTCATCCGTCGTCATGGACAACGAAGAGGCCAACGGCGATGTCACCACGTTCGCGGATGCCGCAGCCGGGGGCGCTCGTCAGCACTTCTTCCAGATCACCGCCGTTCAGTCGCTCGCGGCTGAATCGTACTGGCGCTACTTGTGGGAGAACACCGGCGAAGAGGGAACCTTCAGCTTTGCCCCCGCTGGCAATGCCGTCGCCTCCGCTTCCGAACCCATCTTCACCGGTACGCTCAAGGTCGGCCCGAAGCCGTCCATCGGCGGCGCGGCCGGAGCAACGACGACACACACATTCGATTACCGAATGGACATCAACGATGAACCGGTTATGGACGTAGGCATCTAACCCATGGCTGACGACTTCGAGGTTGCGAACGGCCCTGTTCGCTTGCGCGTAGATGGCTTGCGCAAGGTCGGCCGCAACCTCGCGAAGTCGGGCGCTGACGCATCAGATATGAAGGATCTGATGCACTCACTCGGCATGCTCATCGTTCGCGCCGCGCATGTACCCGAAGTATCTGGTCGGCTCGCTTCATCCCTCCGGGCCGGACGCGGCAAGACAAAAGCCGTTGTCCGGGCCGGAGGGGCACGCGCGCCATATGCCGGAGTGAATCACTACGGAGATCCGGCGCGCGGCATTGCTCCGAACCCTTATCTTGTAAATGCTGTACGGTCAGAACGTGCCGACATCTTGCAATCCCTCGATGTCGGCATCGAGGAAATCCTCAGAAAAAACGACCTTCTCTAGGTCTGAACGAAAGCGAGAAACACCATGGCACAGTTCGACGCAAGCTCACTGACACTCGGAGAAATCGCGAAGGTCGAAGACATCAGCGGTCAGTCAATCGGCAGCATCAGCGATGACTCCGCCCCGAAGGGTCATGCACTCTCGGCCCTGGTCTACGTCCTGAAGCGCCGCGAAGATCCCGCGTTCACTCTGGCCTCCGCTGAGCGGTTCACCCTCGAAGAGGCCACGGAGCTTCTGAGCCCCTCCGAACCGGCTGACGGCGAAGACCCGGATGCCGAAAAAAAAGACGCGAGCATTGGGCTGGAGAGCTAGCCGAATTTGTCGTTTATCTCGGCATGACCCCGCCTGACTTCTGGCAACTGACGTTTCTTGAATACGAGACAATCAAGAAAACTTATGCAGACAAGCGGAACAACGAAAGCCGCACCCCCTGAACCGCAATGGCCCCGATTCTCGCTAGGGGCCATTGCTCTACCCGAAAGGTCGAACCGACATCATGGCTGGCCCAACTGTCGTCGTATCCGTATTAGCTGACTCCAAACCGTTCAAGAAATCGATGGAGGCTATCGGAGACTCAACATCGAAGATGGGCAAAGTTGTCAAGGGTGTCGGTGTCGCCGTTGGCGCTGCCATGGTCGCCATCGTGGCAGCCGTTGGCACCCTCGCCGTCAAAGCCGTTGGCGATGCCTCCAAGCTCGAACAATCGATGGGAGGTGTCGTCGCCGTCTTCAAAGATGTCGCGGGGGAGGTCAACGGATTCGCGAAGGATGCCGCCGCGAATGTCGGCTTGAGCAAAAACTCATACAACGAACTTGCCACCATCATCGGAACTACCCTGAAGAATTCAGGCACACCCCTCGAAGAGCTAGCGGGCAAGACTGACACACTGGTCGGCCGTGCTGCTGACCTCGCCGCCACCTTTGGCGGGCCGGTCACTGAAGCATCGAACGCGATGGCATCCGCGCTACGCGGCGAATTCGAGCCCCTGCGCCGGTTCGGTGTCTCGCTGAACGTTGCCGACATCAACGCGCGGGCGCTGGCCGATAGCGGCAAGACATCGGCCGACATGCTGACCAAGCAAGAAAAGGCGCTGGCCGCTCAAGCTCTGATCTTCGAGCAGTCCGCCGATGCGGCCGGAGCTTTCGCGCGGGAATCCGACACCCTCGCCGGAAAGCAAGAGCGGCTGAAAGCAACGCTGGAGAACATCAGTGCGACGGTCGGCACGGCCCTCCTGCCCGCGTTCACCGCCGCCACTGGGCTTGCGCTGGCTTGGGTAACTACCCTGTCGAACTCGGCCGGTTTTCAGTCGTTCCTCGACGGTCTAAGCTCCATGGTCACCGGGCTCTTGACGGGCTCTGTCGGGCTCGGGCAATTCGGTGACATCATCGCTGTCGTTCTCGCCGTCTTCAGCCCGTTCGGTCTTGTCATAAAGGCTCTGATCCCCGTTCTCCCACTGCTGACGGAATCGCTCGCGCTGCTGGCCTCCACCATCGGCGGCGCGCTCGTATCGATCCTGCCTACCCTGACGGGGCTTCTCGAACTCGTCGTTCAAACACTGTCCGGCGCTCTCGCCGCCGTGCTGCCCGTCATTATCGGGCTCATCGTCCAGTTGGCCGACATCTTCGTCATGCTGCTGCCTATCCTTCTGCCCGTCATCGATCTTCTCGGCGGGGTGCTCGCTGACGCTCTGCTCCAGCTGACACCGGTAATCGCGATACTCGCGACTACCCTGGGCGGGGTGCTCGGCTCCATCCTGACGGCGCTGGCGCCGGTGCTCGTCGTACTCGCTACGCTGCTGCTCCAAGTCGTTACGGCCGTACTGCCGCTCATCAACGTCGTTCTCATGCTCGTCATGGCAGTCGTTCCCATCCTGCCGCTCTTTGCTCAGCTGGTCGGCGCGCTCTTGCCCCCCCTTATCTCGCTGCTACTCGCGCTACTCCGCCCCATCCTTGCGCTGATCTCGCCCTTGCTGAATATGCTTATCCCCGTCATTCAGTTTCTCGCGGCCGTGCTAGGCATCATCATCGGTGTCGTCGTCAAAGTCATCGGCGCTTTCGTCAGCCTCATCAGTGGCAGCCGCGAAGCTGACCGGGGCATTCGGAGTGTCTGGTCTGGCATAATGAGCTTCTTTGCGGGTATCCCCGGGCAGATCGCCGGAGCTTTCGGTAACGCTGTCGGCTTTCTCTATAACGCGGGCCGAAACATCGTTCAAGGGCTGATGAACGGCGTTCGCTCGCTCGCTGGCACCATCGGAAGCTTCTTCCTGAATCTGCTGCCCGGCTGGATCGTAAAGCCGTTCAAGCTCGCCATGGGCATCGCTTCACCGTCCCGCCTGTTCAAGATGTTCGGTGCATTCCTGCCGCAAGGGCTCATCGTTGGTGTCAAGTCTGAATTCGGCCGGGTCAAACAAACGATGGGCGAACTATCCTCGCTCGTCGCCGGTAGCTTCTCGCCGCTCTCCGGGGCTGGTGTCGGCTTGTCAACGGCTTATGCTGGGACGGCGGGCGCAAGTGCCCGTTCGCTCCGTGTGGACGTTAGCGGGGGACTGGGCACCGGTGCCGAAATCGGCCGGGCCGTAGTCGAAGCCATCGATGAGTATGAACGACTGAACGGGAAGCGATGATTCAAGAATCCGCGACGATTGATCTGCTCAACGTCCAAATCAAAATCCCTACATCAGGTTTCATTCTGGGCCGGGGCAAGCTGAACATCGACACTCTCGGGCCGGGCTCATCGGCGCTTCAGTGGGTTTCATACCTCGCGAAGGGAACTCGGCTGAACTCCGTTCGCGGGGGTAAACGCTCCGGGGTGACAAATACCATGGAGGTCGGCACACTGTCAATCGTCTTGCGCGAAACTGGAATAAGTGTCGATGATGGCAACCTCATCCCGAACACCCCTATTCGGTTCATCGCGGCCGGATCAAGCGCCCCATTCTTCACCGGCACGATTAGCGACATCGACTATGCCTATGAGTATGACAAGGGCAATAACGTCATAGTCAAATTCACTACAATCAGCGCCGTCGATGCCGTGCAATCGTTGGCGAACACCGTTCGATATGGGGCACTCTCGCCGTCCGGTAATGAGTCATGGGAAGACCGGATGAACCGGCTGTTCAGTAGTGCCCTGGTCCCCGTTTCAATCCCCGCCGTCGCCGGTCCCGCGACGAAGTACACCTTGCCCCCCTCCCTCGATGGCTGGTCGAACTATGGCGCTACACCGGCCGGAGTCGTTCAGCAAGCGCTCCGTTCGGATACTGTCTTTCTGTTCTACGGCAACCCTACAAAAGCGCTTGTGCGGGAGAACTCGGCCGCAGCTGACCAAGTGCTCTATGACGGCACTGTCGGCATTCAGCGGACCCTGACCGGCCTGACTGTCGGCAAGCTGTACCGGATCGATGCAACGGCCGGATATGCCGGATCTGAAAACCCCCTTGCCCAGCATGTACCGAACCGGTACAAGCTGGGCGTGATCGGTGTCGGCTCCGGAACGGTCGGATTCGGTTTCGCTGAGCGCTCCACCCCGTACCCCCTCGAAACTTATTACTTCGTCGCCACGGCATCGAGCCATCAGATCGCCGTGCTACTGGGGGAGACTGTCATACTCGAGGGGGGCGTCGAGGGTGAATCGCTCTTCGTGTCGAGCCTGAAGGTTCAAGAGATCCAGTCGCTCAGCACATACGTTTTGCAAGATGTCGTCTATGAGTCGAGCCTGTTGAATCACTTTGACCTCGCCTGTATGAGCGCTAACGCTTTCTGGTGGGTTGATCGCTCCGGAGTCACGCAATTCTCAAGCGCCCTCGCCGGGGGTAGCTCAGTGGCAACGTTCACCGATGCGCGTTCGGCCGGGCGGCTCGAATACGTGTCGATGTTCGCGACATTCGACACGCGCTCTACCGTCAACGATCTAGAGCTAACTAACCATGGCGCGATGGATGACCCCGAAAAGCCGGGCAACATCATCGCGAACGACCTAACCGAAAACTTCAAAGATGATACGTCCATAGCTACATGGGGGCCGCGCACGGCATCCGCTGACGTGTCACTCTATGAAGGGGGCAGCCAAGCCGGGGCGGTAGCTCGCCGGGCCGCTGAGCTAACCCTGGGCACGTCGAACCCCGCGCGCACCGTCACTCGCATACGATGGAACGCGCAAGAGAACCCCGCGTTAGTCGCATCGCTTGAGATCTATTCGCTTATCGATGTCATCTTTCAGGGCTCGACTCAACAATCACGAATCGTCAACATCAGGCACGATGTCACCCCGTCCCGCTGGATGATAACCCTAGAATTGATACGGAGATAACCCCCCCATGCCCTTCAAAATCTTTGCAAATAACGCTCTTCTGACGGCGGCTGAAGTCAACGATTATCTGATGAAACAGTCCGTCGTCAGCGTGGCGAACGTGTCCGATATGACGGCCATAAGCTCGCCGCCGAACGGCATGCACGTCTTCGTGACCGGCGCGAACGGTGGCAGTCTCTACGCGCGGATCTCCGCCGCTTGGGTACGCATCGGAGGCAGTGCCATCAACGGTGTCATGCGCCGCACTACGGCAACCCTCCAGATCCCAAACGGTGCCTACGGGAACATCAGCACTAACTCCGGCTGGTCTTCGAGCGCCGCGAACAACGGCGAAATGATCGGCGGCATGACATACAACAACGGATTCGTGATCCCCGCCCCCGGCCTGTATCTGGTCGAATGGCAACTTCTCCTAACCGGCACGAATAACGGCATCATCGGCATCGCTCAGAATGCCTCCGGGGTGCCGGGCGGGCAGCTGCTACATGCCGCCTCAACCGTCCAAAACGCGGGGGCCATCTTTGGGGGCTGCTCCGCTCAGGTTCGGTGCGCAGCTGGCGACGTGCTGACGCTCTGGGGCTACGGGAACGGCGGTGTTCTCACTGTCAACAACATCGCCGGAAGCGCGCCACACTGGGCCGCGCTATGGGTTGCGCCATGATGCGAGATAAGCTCGACCCCATGGACATTCAAAGTAACGAAGATGCTGAGACTGAAGTCTCGGATTATGCGCGGGCGGCTTTCGAGAGGATGGACGTACCCGAACCGGTTACGTTCATGGTTCGTTACATGCCCACCCCGCGTTACCCATCCGGTTCGACGGATCTTCTCAAGTGCTACCCTGACGGCCGAATCGTGGTGGTCTGATGGCGCGCCGCCCCTTCACCGGCCGGATAACGGATTACTACGGTCCCCGCGCTGCCCCCCTGCCCGGCGCTAATCCGTTTCATGCCGGGCTCGACGGCATCGGATTGGGCAACCTCGCGCCGGAGTCCGGCCGGGTGCTTTCCTTTGGCTGGGTCGGCACGTATGGCAATCTGCTCCGCTTTCTCGGAGACTCCGGGGCCATACACTACATGGCACATAACAAGTCTTTGATCGTTCCCGTTGGCGCTCGCGCCGATGAGGGCGACCAATTAGCCGTCCAGGGCATGACTGGGCTGGCTACCGGCGTGCACGTCCACTGGGAAGTGCACCCCGGAGGCGGGCGAACTATCGACCCCCTAGCGTGGCTCGGATCGATGCCCGCAAGTATCAATAAAACCCCAATTGGAGAAACAACTATGTCAGCTGCTGAAGTCGAAGCAATCAAGGCACACATCGACGCATCCACTGAGCGAGTGAAAGAGGCCATCCGCCGCGACTCAAGGGCTCGCCTGTACTTCGATGCCGGGCTCGACGGCCTGACCCCGGAGAGCGCATCGAACCGCGCGATGGCCATGCGCGTCACGTCCGGCTTCATCTACCCGCTCGCATCGAACCCCGCTGACCGGGCCGGGCAAGTCAAATCCCTTCGTGGTCATACCGGAGTGCATTATCTGCTCATCGACAAGAATGAAGCATTCGAGGGGCTTGCCACTGCCCAGTTCGATAACCTCATCGAGATGGCGAACGGCCACATTCGCCGCATCGGCGCTGACGTGCTGCATCAGCTCGACGGCTCCGAGATCCCCGAAACAACTTCGACCGAGCCGCGCGGATCTGCTGAGCCTACCCGCGTCTTGGAGTGACCCCTGAAGTATGGGTTGCCGTTGTTTCGACTGTCGGGCTGGTGCTCATTGCAATCATCACAAACCGGACCCGGCAGCATGCGAAGATAGCCCGTACTCAGCTAGAGAATAACCACTTCGACGCTGACGGCAACCCCATCAACCTCCGCGAAGAGCAAGACGAACGCTTCATAAGCTCGACATCGACGCTCGCTCTTCTCGTCCAGATCGTAACGGGGATACAATCTGACATTCGCGGTATGCGCCGCGACATCGGCCGCACGGCCGACACCACTGCCCATAATGGGCGACGTATCACATCGCAAGACGAAATCCTGAAAGGATTACTCAATGAACTCTCCATGGAACGAAAGCGCAAAAGCAGTGGCGAAAGCTGACGCGAAGACCCGGAGCATCCGAACGCTGCTTCAGGGGCTCGCGGTTGACTTGCTCATCGCGGCCGGGAGCGCCGCCGTCGCGGTGATCTCCACCTTCACCGGTGCGGATCTGCTCGCCGGTGCAAGCTGGGTCATTCTCGGCACGGCCGTCCTGAAGTCGGTTCTCACAGCTGGCGCGTCTTACCTCGCCCGGCTGAAGCTGCCCCCGGCCGAATCCCGCGGTTTGTAGGTTTCGTCAAGAGAGCTCAGCGCCGGCGCTGTAGGAATCCTACAAAAACGGCCCCATCGTTTACGCGATGGGGTCGTTTTCTTTGTTCCGGCCCCATCGCTGGTAGGCAGCTTGACGGCTGTACCCCGTCGCCGTCGCGATGTACGCCCAGGAATGGCGCTCTTTCATACCGTCAACGGCCGTCTGCACGGCCTCATCGAGGGTGTCCTGAAGCTTGAGCAATTCGCCTAGCTCAATCTCGTCAGCCTCCGCTACGCGCCGCCCTGCCGCCCTGATGAAGCGCTTAGCAGCTTTCAGATACTCGGAAGTCTCAACGCTCATCGGTTCGCCCCGCTCGTACCGACAAGGGGCTTCAGTGAGTAGATGCGGCCGGAGCGCACCATGTACTTTGTCACTCCGCCCGCTTCAATTATGAGGGCGTCATCAAATCGGTTCGACTCTTCGACGGCGAACTTCTTAGCTTCCGTCAGCGTCGAAACGGTGTGAATCTCCGTGTAATTGCTGATGATTCTGAACTTCATGGCTTAGCCCCTTAGTCGGTGTCGAGTGCTTGACCACTGTAAACCCAAACTTGACACTTCAGCAACTTGTGTTTTAGAGTCATCACTGTTCGCTTCACTTGACCAACGGAGAACAAAATGCAAATGCCTACAGACAAAAACATCATCGACGCACTGCTAACCCCTGACTTCAGGGAACGGCTCGAAGCGCTCCGAACCGACATTCTCAAGCGCGCCGGATGGCGTAGGGTGTGGCTTGTGCGGTTCGTAGACGCATGGGAAAAGAGCAACGAAGAGGAATTCACCTCGCTCGATGAGGCGCTAGAATCCGTCATCGTCCTGACCGAATACAGCGCCCGCGTCACGCTCACATCACATATGGCGCTGAGACTGTGACACTCTGCGAAGCGTGCTTTCTCAACGAAGCCGTTACGTCGAATCCATCCCATCAGGTGATCTGTGAAGATTGCGCTGTAGAGGCTGCATGGAAGACGTTCGTGGTCGCCCTCGACCGGATCAAAAACAATCGCATCACTCGAAAGTAAGGATCTCATCATGTTCGACAACTCAAGCAAGACCATGGCCGACACGTTCACCCAGAACGAAGCTCGCGTGGCTGTCCAGTCTGGGACTGCCCGCCGCAAGGTGAACCGTGCCATCGAGCGCGCCGCCGTCAAAGCTGGTCGGCCGCGTGCCCGCTACCTCGAAACTTTGCGCCGTGGCTTGAAGCCATCGGCGCGCGAACAGTCCGCGCTCAACCTGATCGCGGATGAAGCCGGGCTGGCAGCTGGTCACTAGCTGGCCCCCGTATACGGCCCCGGCGAACTCTCGCCGGGGCCGTACCCCTTCCATCATCGGTTCAACTTGAAAGACAAAAAATGACCAATTTTGACGACATCGACACTGTTACCGAATCCGCTTTCTACTTTGCCGAACGGGGCTTTCGGGTGTTCCCCGTCGCACCGAACGCGAAGACACCGGCCATCAAGGGTTGGCAGCAAGCCGCGACATCAGATATGGCCATCGTCGCCGGGTGGTTTATGACCGCGAAGCACTCCGGCTGTAATCTCGGAGTCGTAGCTGACAAGCTCATCGTTCTAGACGTTGACACGCTGGAGCACTCGAACGGCGCGAAAGACGGCCCGGCTGAACTCTCCAAGCTCGAAGATGAGTTTGGCCCCCTGCCCTCGACGCTGACCGTTCGCACGGCCTCCGGAGGGCTGCACCTGTACTTTGCAGACCGCTCCGGATCTGGTGACACGTTCACTAAGGGTGCCGACAAGCTCGGCCCAGGGCTCGACATTCAGACCGGCAACGCTTACTTGGTCGGCCCGTTCTCAACGATCAACGGGCGGCGCTACGAAGTCATCAACCGTGCCGACATCGCGGATCTTCCGGAGTGGATACGGGATCGCATCAAAGATGTCTACATCGAGCGCCCCGCCCGGCGCCCATCGGCCGCGACTGCCCCCGTCAATAACCGCTACGTCACCGCCGCGATTCAGGGCGAACTCGACCGGCTGAATGAGTGCCAGCGCTCCGGCTGGAACGGCCCAGCATGGGACCAAACGACGTTTCAGGTCGCTTGCAACCTCATCGAGATCGCGAACACCGCGAACAGCGACTACACGCATGCTTCAGCGCTGAACGACTACTTGAGCAATGCACCGACAGATGACAAGTTCGGCCCTACTCAGCACCACTCGAAGTGGACTTCAGCCGTTCGCAAAGTCGGCGGGGCGACCCGTCACTTTCCGGAACCTAAACTTCAGGCAGCACCCGCAGAGCGTACCCTCGACCAAGCGGTCACACCCCCCCCCGGCTCCGTAGTGGTGCTGCCTGAACTCACCGCACCCCCTGCCCCCCCTGCCCCCCCGGCAGTCTTCAGCGACGCACCTAAGCGCCTGATCGCTGAAGACTACTTTGGTAAGCATGGCTTTCTCGTAGAGCAGATGTCGCATGCCGTCAAGCATGACTTTGCACTCGGCCCTGACGGCGAACTCTGGCGGTATGAGCACGGCATCTTCCGCCCTGACTCCATCGAGCTTATGCGCCGTGTCACGCAAGCGCTCAGTGACCGATACCGGCCGGGGCACTTCAACGCGACTAAAGACTTCGTTTCATCTCTGCCCGGTCTTCGTCAGCTGACCAATGAGCAGCCCGATAGTCGCTACATCATTCTTGCGAACGGTGTCTACGACTGGGAGGCACAAAAGATGCTGAATCACTCGCCCGAATTCGGGGCCATCACTCAGCTGCCCGTCGAGTATGACCCGGATGCCGACTGCCCCGAATTCGAGCGGTACCTTGCCGAAGTCGTCCCCGCTGACACGTTAGGTGTCGTCTGGGAACTCATCGGCTACATGATGATGTTTGGCAACCCGCTACAGGTCGCCGTGATCCTTCAGGGGCCGGGCGGTAACGGAAAGTCAACATTCTTGCGGGTGCTCCAAGCTCTCATCGGCAAAGCGAACGTGAGCGCGCTTAGCCTCCGTCAGATCACCGAAGACCGTTTTGCGCTGGCCGGTCTGCTCGGGAAGACGGCTAACCTCGCGGGCGACATCGACTCCCGCTATCTGGGCGACTCGTCCCGCTTCAAGCAAGTTGTCGGTGGCGACTTGGTAGAGGTCGAACGCAAGTATGGGCAGCCGTTCAGCTTTGAGCCCTATGCCGTCCCCGTCTTCAGCGCCAACGAATTTTGGAAGACGGGCGACACTACGCACGGTTACTGGCGGCGCTGGCTGCCCATCCCATTCCCGTTCAAAGTCGGTTCAGGGGGCGGCCGTCAGCTGAATGAACAGGACTTATTCGATGAGACTCCGGGCATCTTCAACCGGGCCATGGTCGGCTTGCGCTCGCTTATGCGACGCGGCAAGTTTGAAAAGCCGGATTCGGTGTCGCATCTCTTCGAGCAGATGGCCGCGTCAGCCGATGTCATGGCCGACTGGTTCGATGAGGATGAATCCATCATCCTGAACAACCCTGATGAAACGGCCGCCCGCTCGCCCCGTACTGAAGTCTATGAAGCGTTCATGCGCTGGTGCCGTCACTCCGGCCATAAGGGCATGTCCTCGACATCGTTCTATAAGCGGATGCTTCAGCTTGGTTACGCTGAAGCAAAGGTTAGGGGCACCCGTAACTTTATCGGGCTCGAACTCGCTCCATTCGCTCAGCCGCAGCTGATGGGATCGAACTAACCCACAGAGCGGCCGTGAGTGCGAAGCGCTCACTTAGGGGCCGCTCGCGCCATCGGCGCTCACTCTTGCTCTTGCCCTAGACATACCCCCTGGTGCCATCCGGCACCGGGGGGTTTCGTCGTCCCCGGCCGGTACGGCAGGGGGGGGCAGCTTTCGCGCTCCTACCTGCCCCCTCGACCCCCCGGCGCATGCCAATAAAGGGGAGAGGCTGGGCTCTTTGTAGGTTGCCTACAGGCCGGCTTGTGGGATACCTACAAAGAAGGGGGCAGCTAGGGGGCAGCTATCGGGGCAGCTAGATCATAGCTGCCCCCTCAATAAAGGGGCTCTCATCAGGGGATTACCCGATGAGGGGGCAGGGGGGGCAGCTATTATCTAATCTAATCGCCAACTGAAAGAATAAAGAGCAGTTAGAAAAGAGATGGGGAATCAGCTGCCCCCCCTGCCCCCTGGTCTTCAGCTGCTACTCTCGTCCCATGGCAATCAACTCCGCTCGCGGCCCGGCTTGGGACAAGCTCAGACTCTTCGTGCTCGACCGTGATTCATGGCTATGCACGTCATGCGGCAAGCCGCTCGAAGGGGCTGACGCTACGGTAGACCACATCAGCGCCATCAACTCGGGCGGGGATACGCTGCCCAGATCGAGCGAACTCTGTTCGCTCTGTCGTTCATGTAACTCGCGCAAGGGTGACCGGGTGCTGATGCGGCTGAACTACCTGAACCCCCGCTGGCTGGCACGTTCTACAGCCTGAATCCGCTGATCGAGCGCCGCGCGCCGGGTCCGTTTTCTGTCAGCGGTCGCCATCAC